>Ga0310786_10007185_pt1 | contig 14589 bp, 11 predicted proteins | sample AusTroGonzalo_MG_FD_203881 | JGI IMG/M metagenome (GOLD analysis project Ga0310786, IMG submission 203881) | Bovine rumen microbial communities from tropical cattle in Woodstock, Queensland, Australia - Gonzalo_03 (v2) (version 2) | ecosystem: Host-associated > Mammals > Digestive system >... | reverse complement strand
GCCAGCAACTCAGCATCGTGGAACCATTGGAACCCATTCTCCGTGAAGTCCTCCCTCACGTTGAACTTCTTAAAACCGCTTTCTTCCTGAGCTAATGCAGGAATGCCTGCCATGAACAGGATGATAATTGCCAAAATCTGTCTCATAAATGTAGTTTTTGTTGGTTACTTGATAAAAATGCTAATTTTTGGTGCAAATATAGCGATAATTCATTAATTATCACAATCTTTGCACCAAGTTTTAAGGGTATTTAGATTTCTGATGCTCCTTTTGGGGGCTGATTGAGGGTGAAAGTCCATTCTCGCATCAATAAAATTGTTCGCGAAAATCGCGTGGTAAAAGATTCCTTATGGATACAAAAAGAGCAACCCTTTTGGATTGCTCTTTTTGCGGAGAGAGAGGTATCTCTCGCAGAAGGAGAGGCTCCCTATATTATTCCGTCTAACACACTGAGAACCAGCACCCTTCTGCTTCATCTCTATGTGGTTCGATTTCTCACTTGTAATTCATTTGTAATTCACTTTGCAATGCTACGATTAAGCGAGTGCCATGCGAGCTCGCTTGCTAATGGCCGAGCGTGAGTAGCCTCGCGATTTTATATCGCAAAGGTAGCAATTTCCCTCGAAACCACGCCATTTCTGCCGTTAATTGTTGTTAATCGCCGACTCACAGACCTATTATAATCTATACCACTGAAAACACTCAGGGGAAGGCTGCGATTAAGTGAGAGCAGAGTATAGCTTGCTCCAACTCTGCCGAACGTGAGCAGGCTCGACCGAAGGTCAAGCTTCGCCATGGGGGCAGACAGTCCCCATTGAGAGATAAAAAAATCACAAAACTGCTGTTCCACCTTATTATATATGGAACAGATGTTTTGACCGCTGTCAATCGTGCCAATGTTAACGTGTCGTCAGACCGACATCTTTGGCACGACTTTGTTCGTAGATATCTTTATCTGGATAAAGTGACTACATTTTGTTGACTTTGAGAAAATCTCCAGATGGTTTGAGTGCCGGAACTCGTAAAAAAAACATAAATTTTGAAGAAAAACCTTCGAGAAGCCAAGCCGAGTCTTTCGTTAGGGTAAGAAGACCCCAAGAATTGGGTAAGAAGAGGGATAGAAGACTCCTCCTTTGATTTTCCTTCAGTCTTCCTTAAGTGCTTCTTAGACGTCCTTCAGATTGTTCTCATCCTTCATAGATGGAAGGTAGATGGCTCGTAAATGGGACGTTGTGCAACATCGTTTTCTTGAACGTATGTTCGTGGGACTTTCCAGATATGTTCATAAGGGGTGGAAACATACGTTCGTGGGACAGTGAACATTGTTTGGGCGGAAAAAGGCTCTATTTTGCATAAAAAAGTATAAAAAGTGGCTTATATTTTCGATTATTTCATTATTTCGTGAAGAAATTGAGAATAAATCACTACCTTTGTGCAATAAACTATTGAATATGGAAGATATTAACCGAATAAAAATGGTCTTGTTCGAGAAGAAACGGACTGCACGTTGGCTTGCAGGACAGTTGGGGGTTACTCCGTCAACGGTCAGTAAATGGTGTACTAACACTTCGCAGCCAGATTTGGCTTGTCTGCTGAAGATTGCAGACTTGCTCGAAGTGGATATCAAGGAACTACTTCTTAGGGAGTATAAACAGTTTCTCCTGTCGCAGAATGATAAGTGAAAAGGAAGTTATGAAAGTTGACGTTAAAAATACAATGCAGATACACTCAAGGGCTAAAGTCGATTTCTATAAGACTTACCTTGAGAGGTATGTGGCCATTTTGTGTCAATCCCCATATATTCGGCACATTAGAATTTACGATGTGTTCTGCGGTATGGGTATATATGAAGATGGCGGCAAAGGCAGTCCTGTTGTCGCCTATGATACGATTAAGGCAATTTATGAAGCCCACAAGATTACAAACGATACAGAAATTACCTTAGTTGTTAATGACAAGTCGGAAGCGAGAATAGCAAGAGTCCAGCAATATATTGATGCGAACAAGCATTCGTATTGCATGGTTCGTCCTTACAACCTTGAGATTGACCAGTTGTTAGAGATAATCGTACCAGAAATCAATAATACGCCAACGGATACTCGAAATCTGGTTTTTATTGATCCTTATGGATATAAAGACATAAAGAAAGAATTACTTCTCGACTTAATGAAGAATGGGCGTACTGAAGTAATATTGTTCCTGCCCATTTCTCATATGCAAAGATTCACAAACGCTGCCGTTCAAGACGAAGAATCAATCATACAATATGAACCTCTACGGGAATTCGTTTATAGTTTCTTCCCAGACACGAATCATCCTATCAGGCAGAGCACGGTTAAAGCTAAGGAATATATTAGTTACGTTGCCGACGCATTAAAGTTCGGCAACCAATACTTTGCTACTTCGTATTTTATTGAAAGAGATAAGGCAAACTATTTTGCTTTATTCTTCATAAGCTCTAACATCTTTGGTTTTGAAAAGATTCTTGAAACTAAATGGACGCTTGACGAAGAACATGGAGGTGGATTTAAGTTACCAGAATCTACCGGTAATTTATTTGCTGAAGAATTTGCGCTTGAGGCAAAAAATGATAATGCAAATAGACTTAAAAAGATTTTGGAAGAGACACTCAGGACACCACATACCAATAACGAAATATACGAAATCGTTTTGAGAAATGAGTTCCTTCCCAAACATGCCAATGAGGTTCTGAGGGAAATGCAACAAGGTAATCCTCGCTTTTCCGTAATAAACATTGCAACAGGTAAAAACGCGCGAAAGAACTCTTTCTATTTGTCATATCAGCATTATAAAGAAAATCCGATTGTAAAAATGTGTATTGAATTATGAAGACAACAAAGATAGAATGGACAGACAAGACTTGGAATCCAATAACGGGATGTACTAAGAAATCTGCGGGCTGTGCACATTGCTATGCCGAAGTGATGGCACGACGGTTGAAAGCTATGGGCCTGGAAAAATATCAGAATGGCTTCGGATTGACGTTGCATGAGGATGACTTGGAGGAACCGCTGCAATGGAAGAAGCCGCACAACATATTTGTTTGTTCGATGAGTGACATTTTTCACGAAGACGTCCCGTTTGATTTCGTTGACAGGATTATGCAGACCATTATAAAAACACCTCAGCACCGCTATCAGATATTGACTAAACGGGCTGATCGGATGAGTGAATATTTTGCATCAAGGCAAATTCCAAGCAATGTCTGGTTAGGTGTGACGGTTGAGTGCGAGGCGACAAAAAATCGTATGGACTACCTTAGAAAACTAGATGCCAGTATTAAGTTCCTATCATGCGAACCGCTGATAGAAGATTTGGGCGACATGGACCTTAACGGCATCGATTGGGTGATTGTTGGAGGTGAAAGTGGCCCCAAAGCCCGCCCCATGAAATTGGAGTGGGTCGTCAATATTAAGCAACAGGTTGAGCAGCAAGGTGCCGCTTTCTTTTTCAAACAATGGGGAACTTGGGGCAGCGATGGCGTGAAACGCAATAAACATGCTAACGGAAAACTGCTCCTGGGAAAGGTGATTCAGCAGATGCCGGAGAAGATTGCCATATAATGAATAACGAGCATAAAGATAATATGTAGAACGAATGAGAATATGTCAGCAATAGATCAATATATCAATCGGATTCCAAATGCGGAACTGCAACAGCAGTTGCGCGAGGAAGTAGAGCGATTGACCAAGAAGAAACGATTTGGACTGGTATGGGAGAATCACTTGCCAGACAATGTGACGTTGTCGGAGGTGCGTATCCGACGTGGAACGAAAGTGGCACTACGGGACGAGACACCTAATGAGGTCTTTGAGGTGCAAAACCTGACGGATAAAGAGGCCGTTTGTGTTGACCTTGTTTCTTTGGAAGAGGTGACGCTGCCCTTGTCTGACTTGATAGCGGTAGCACAACGTGGTGATGTGATTTACCCCTACTTGCAGCCTATGGATAGTGTGCAGAATGCTCCTGATAGCGACTTGTGGCATACGCTCATCGAGGCAGATAACTATCATGCTCTCCAGTTGTTGGTTTACCTCTATGCAGGACAGGTGGATTGCATCTATATTGACCCTCCTTACAACAAGCCAGACTCTCACGATTGGAAGTATAATTGTGATTATGTGGACGGAACCGACTCTTATCATCACTCCAAGTGGCTCAGTATGTTAGAGGTAAGATTAAAGATTGCTAAGACACTACTCAATCCTAAGGACTCTGTACTGATAGTAACTATAGACGAGATGGAATATCATCATCTGGGATGCTTACTGGAGCAGATGTTTCCTGAGGCAAGAATTCAGATGATAACAAGTGTTATTAGTGCTAAAGGCGTTGTTCGCACAGGTCAATTTTCTCGTGTTGAGGAATACATCTATATAGTTGAATTGGGTAATTCTAAATTAACCCAGTTTGAGTATAATATGCTTGATGCTGAAATTAAGAAAGAATCAAACAGGGAAATTGAATGGTTAGGATTTCGTAGAAGAGCCCCCCAAGCTATTCGAGAATCAAGGCCCAACCAGTTTTATCCTGTATTTGTCGACACAATAAAAGGGGTTCATCCGACAAATGCATAGGTAATCAACAAATAAATGAATAATAAGAAAGATAGCTGAGATTTTATTACTACCTTTGGTTACCCCTAACTAAAGTATAGTTTATATGAATCCCAGCTATCTGTATCATGCATTCGGTGTCCGTCACCAGGAATGTACCAAAACTGAGTACAAAGGTAATCAAATTATTCATTATATTCAAACCCGTAAGGAGGATTTGTGCTGTCCGGAGTGTAAAAGCCGCAAGATAATCCGTTCTGGCAGCATATACAGGGATATCAGGAGCGTTCCTGTAGGTCACAGAGAGACGATACTGCGTATGAAAGTGCAACGTGTAGAATGCAAGTCGTGCGGATGCATCCGTCAGGAGGATATACATTTCGTTACAGGCAAGCGGAGCTATACGAACAAGTTTGCACGCTACGTTGCCGAGCTTTCCCGTATTGGCACCATCAAGGATGTTGCACTCTTCCTGAATATCTCATGGGATACTGTCAAGGACATCCAGAAGAGATATCTTCAGCGCCACTACGGCAATCCGGACCTGAGCAGACTTGAGTACATAGGAATAGATGAATTTGCCGTGCGCAAGGGACATGTCTACAAGACAATCGTGGCGGATCTTCTGACAGGACAGGTGGTGTACGTGGGTGACGGTAAAGGCGCTGATGCGCTTGTGAGATTCTGGAAGAAGGTACGCAAGGCCAGGGCTGCGATAAAAGCTGTGGCAACAGACCTCTCTGCGGCTTTCATATCGTCCGTAACAGAAAACGCTCCTGATGCAACACTTGTCTTTGATCACTTCCATATAGTAAAGCTTATGAATGACACTCTGGACAGACTCCGCAGACAGGCATACAATCAGGAGGTCGACATCATGAGGCGCAAGGTCCTCAAAGGAACCCGGTGGCTGCTGCTACGCAACGGCGAGGACATATATGACTCATGCCATAGGAACAGGCTGGAGAATGCTCTCGAGATGAACGCACCTCTGATGAAGGGGTACTATCTCAAGGAGTCACTCCGGGAGATATGGATGCAGGTGACGAAGGAACTGGCGCAGCAAGTACTCATGAACTGGGTAGAGCAGGCACAGGACTCAAAGGTGCCATTGCTGCAGAAATTTGCCATGACATTAATGGCACATCGCAGTGGCATACTTTCCTGGTACGACCATCATATCTCTACAGGGAAACTGGAAGGGATAAACAACAAAATCAAAACAATGAAGAGACAAGCATATGGATACAGAGACGAGAAGTTCTTTGAACTCAAAATCCTTTCTCTACACGATAAAACCTATGCATTTGTCGGATGAACCATAAAAGGGACTATTCATTCTATTGGTGAAGTTCTTCCTCATGGCGTTGATAGAAATACAGTAACAATCCCTGAGAATTGTAAGGCACTGTGGCCACTTAGTAAAGAAGGTCACGAAAGATTATGGAGCCTTCAACAATCACAAGCTGTAATTAATTGGAAGAAGGGCTATTTAAAAGTAAACTGGAACTTCAAGAATGGTACAGGAACGGTTTATTATCTACCTGAAGGTACAATCTCTGACATTGAAAATGGGAAAGCGACGACGTTAGGATATAAAGAAGATGGCTCAATCAATGCAATTTATTATGTTGTAGGAACCACACCACCTAAAAGAGTATGGAACATGACCACTCACAATGCAGAGACATATGGTACTAACATTCTAAATGATATAATTGGAAAACGTTTTGATTATCCCAAATCCCTTTATGCCGTTCATGATGTCCTGCGTTTTTTTGTCGCCAACAAGCCCAATGCTTTGATTCTTGATTTCTTTGCAGGTAGTGGTACTACACTTCACGCTGTGAATTTGCTGAACAAGGAGGACGGAGGTAATCGTCGTTGCATCATGGTAACGAACAACGAGATTGGCGAACCCAAAGAGAAAGAACTATGGCCACAAGGAATACGTCCAGGCGATGAGGAGTGGGAACGTTGGGGTATTGCCCGCTATGTTAACTGGCCTCGTACCAAATGTAGTATATTGGGGGAGAATGTGAACAGACAACCCATTGAGGGCAACTATATTACTTCGCTCACTCAGACAAAAGAGACAGAACGTAAGTTTTCGCAAATCAACTTCCTGCCGACAAATGCTTCGTTGAAACAGAAGAAAGCCTTAGTGACACTCATCAACAAACAGAAGACGGTGAAGTTGCCCACAATGACACAGGATGAAGTCTTCCTTTTGTCGGAAGATGATAGCTACAATGCCTCCATCTTGTTTGACGTCTCAAAGAAAGAAGAATGGATAGAGGCATTAGAAGGTAATGGCCACATCACCAACTTCTATATCGTGGCAGAGAAAGATGCCACCTATAAGCAAGTGAAGAATGAAGTGAGCGAGTTAATGGGTAAGATAGAGGAAACGATACCCGTTGAAATGCCGATGAAGGATGGATTCAAGGCTAATGCAGCATACTTCAAGTTAGGTTTCCTCGACAAACGAAGTGTGGAACATGGACGGCAGTTGCAAGAGTTGCTGCCTCTGTTATGGATGAAAGCGGGTGCAAAGGGAGAATACCCCATGCAGATAACAGGCGATTATGCTATTTGGCCGGTAAACCGTATGGCTCTGTTGGCAGACGAGGCTCATTTTCGTCGTTTCTGCAAGGAGTTGGAAAAACATACAGAGATAGAGACTGTTTACCTAATCACCGACAGTCAGACTGCCTACTTGAGCATGATTTCCGAGTTGAAAGGCATGAAAACCTATCAGCTATATCGTGACTACTTAGAGAATTTCAGAATTAATTACGCTGCGAAATAAGGATTGAGACTATGAATATTACATTAAAGACTTTCCAGAAACTACGTGCACGTGAGTTGCGCAAGACTTTTGCTATGGCTCAAATGAGTTGGCAGCATTTCGGACAGAAACAGATTATTTCGCTGACTGCTCCGACTGGTGCAGGTAAGACTATTTTGATGGCTCGATTTATAGAAGACCTACTGCGTGGTGATGAAGAGGGAATGGTTGAGGCCATGCCCAAAAGCATCGTTGTATGGCTGAGTGATGCGCCAGAACTGAACGAACAGAGCAAGAAGAAAATAGAACGCTATTGCGATCGTATTGTATTTGGACAATGTAAGACACTGGATGAATCTTTCCGTGGCGAAAAACTGGAGCCAGGAAAAATCTATTTCCTCAATACGCAGAAGCTGTCAAAGACAAGTAAAATGACTCAGACAGGAGATGGACGAGATTGGACAATATGGGAAACCCTTCAAAATACCATAGATGAATATGGTCAGCAATTGGTGTTGATAATCGATGAAGCTCACCGTGGAGCGAAAGTGAACCAAACGACTATAATGCAAAAGTTTGTAAAGGGTTTCAAAGAGGATAAGCAACGAATGGATGCTTGGCCTATTATTATAGGTATGAGCGCTACGGTGGAGCGATTCAATACGCTGGCAAGTGCGAGCTTATCTACACTTAGCAAAGTAGTAATTACACCAGCTGAGGTGCGAAATTCCGGTCTGTTGAAAGACACCATTGAGATACACTATCCAGAAGAAAGCGTTATTAACAAAAATATAGCCGTTCTGCAAACAGCTGCGGACGAGTGGAAGGACAAATGTCTGCATTGGTACAACTACACCGAAAAGCAGCACTATCAGAATATATGCCCTATATTTCTAATTCAAGTAGAACCTGCGGCAGGGGGCAGACCGTCGGCCACCAATCTTGATGAATGTTTGCATGAGATTGAGAAACGAACAGGTGAGAAGTTTGAAACAGGCGAAGTTGTGCATGCTTTTACAGAGCAGAGTGAGATTTTGATTAACGGCTTAACTGTACCTTATTGTCAGCCATCAGCTATCAACGACGATCGCCATATTAAAGTGGTTTTCTTTAAGGAGGCACTTTCTACAGGATGGGACTGTCCCAGAGCTGAATGCATGATGTCGTTCAGAGTAGCTCGCGATGCAACGTATATTGCTCAGTTGCTTGGTCGCATGATACGCACGCCACGAGGGGAACGTGTTGAAGTTGACGAAACATTAAATTACGTGCATCTTTATCTTCCAAATTTTGATAAAGATACCGTCAAGCATGTGGTAGATAAACTTAACGAAGAAGAGGGCGGCGCACTTCCAGTTGAAATTCAGCCTGTTGAAGGGAATAAAAGACAAACCGTCGTTATGACCACAAAGAGACCAACACAATCAACATCGAACACCGAAAATTCTACAGGGGCAAACTCAAATGGGAATGGTTCTACAAGGTTGGATGTGTCAACAGATACAAGTACAGCAAAAACTCAACCAGAAGGTGGTAATATAAGTGAAGAACAAGTACTTGAAATATCTGATGGTCAAAAAGATGAAAATCAAGAATCTCATGAGTCTTTTGATTTCTCACTTTCTTCAGAAGAAAACACAACACAACAATCGTCAGTCCCCGCTATAGACCCGTATGAGAAGGTGAAAGATGCCATTAATATGGCAGAGATTCATACATACGAGGTAAAGAACGTTGCTGTCACGAAGAACTATATGCGTTCTTTGTTTGAACTGGTACATTTGGCCGTTATATCAGGTATGGACGAAAAGGGAAATGTGGTAGATAGTATTAAAGACGATATTGTAGAGATGATACGTCAATATGTGACTGAATTAAGGAAAAATGGAGACTATGATGCATTGGTAGACAAGGCACTACAATATCAACTTAATACGATAAGTGTTGAACTATATAAGAACAACGCCAGTTTCAATACTACTCAAGGTCCAGACATCTTCTCACGAACAGACGCAGGCTTAGAACATCAGTTCATGCAAGCGGAGGTGCAACTTTGCAATGAAGGCATCGGGAAACGTTATGCCGACAAATATGAGGATGACATAGATGACAATAGCGTTTTGTATGATGTGATACTCTATGTGGCAGACGAACATCAACGCGACAAACGGATGGATTATGCAAAGAAACGTTTCTATGAACTTGCTGATGCCTACCGTTCCAAAACAAAGATGTTACCAGAAGATTACCGCAAGAGATACAATGGTTTGGTAACACAAAGCAGCGAAGTAACACCACCCCTGCTTTTTCATCTGCCGGACAATATCAACGTAGATTTGGATTTAGATGGCGAGACATGTATCGACCATCTGTTTGTGAATGCTGAAGGAACTGCCACGTTCAAACTGAAAGGATGGGAACCCATCACTTTGAATGAAGAGCGTAAGCATCCAAACTATATCTGCTGGCTCCGCAATCAGGAAAGGAAGCCTTGGGCATTGTGTATTCCATATAAGTATGGTGACGAAGTTCATCGCATGTATCCTGATTTCATGATTGTACGCAAGGATGCCACGGGTAACTATGAGTTTGCCTTGCTGGAGCCGCATCGTGATGACAAGAAGGATAATCTTGCAAAAGCTAAGGGACTGTGTGACTATGCCGAGAAGTGTTCAGCAGTCAGCCGGGTACAGATGTTACGACTGAAGAAAACAGCAGGTGGAGATAGAATGCTGAGGCTGGATTTCTGCAAAATGGGGGTAAGGGAAAGAGTCAGAGCATGTAATACAGAAGCAGAATTCGATAAAGTGTTTTCCGCAGAAGGGGAAATGGATTGATGAGTATTAAGCGAAAATAGAATGATGTACGATAAAATAGTCTCAATAGTTCACAAGGTTAAAGAATCTCTTTCCCATAGGCCAAAGTACAAGAGAATTGATTGCTTTCTTGAAACAATATTCGAGGAATACAATTTGATGCTGTCTGAGTTGAATGATTGTTGCAAAGAAAACATTCTAACAAACAGGCAACTTCAATCTGTTGACCAAATAGAGCAACGGATTTTGCAAGGGCAAAAGGATTATTTTAATGGCAAGTTAATGGGAGCCTTGTTTGAAATGCAAGCTCTTCTTCAAGACCTGAATTTAATAGATGGTTTAAACATACGTAGTGTAAAGAAAGGCGAAATATGGTATAGAGGACGGGTAAGAGAGAAAGGAACACGTCTTTTTGAAAAGAAGGAAATGTTCCATATACCAGAGAATCTAAGAGAAAATGTTAATAGTCAAAGATTTAGTTACAATGGATACCCTTGTCTGTATTTGGGAAAATCTATATGGGCTTGTTGGGAAGAACTAGACGAGCCACAATTGGATGATGTTTGTTTTTCTGCTTTCAAATTAACAGATGACATAAAGCTATTTGATTTATCCATGCCTACAGAGGATAATCTAAAATCAAAATCTATTGAGGATTATAAAAAGATTCTATTGACATTGCCACTTGCAATAGCATGTTCAGTTAAAACTATTAATGAGAAGAATAATTTTAAATCTGAATACATTATACCTCAACTATTAATGGCGGAACTCGTTAATTCACATCCGTTTGATGGTTTTATCTTTTCATCGACAAAAAAGAATCCGGCTTTGGATTGGAAAGAGGATTATCTGCTTAACATGGTATTACCTGTAGTGGGTGATTTTGACAATGATGGTTTATGCGTCATTCTGAAAAAACAATTCACAGTTACGACTCCTATTTATTATAAATATGAGTTCCTAAAGGCCAATGTCTCAAACATGGTTTCAGTCACTAATGAGGAGATAGATAAGCTATTTAATGATTCGAGAAAACCAGAAGAAATTGATAAGGATGAAGATCTATATCCCAGAGCTCTATTCGGACAAATGGAAGATATCCTCAATAATAAGGAATTCTCTGACATATAGATATTTGAAAGTACAAGTACAGTGGGGATAGGTCAATGTCTCGCCCAACGTACGAGGGATGATGAAGATTTGAAACAGAACAATAGCAAATTAGGTCATGCTAAAAATATATTTAGATTGGAATAGTATCAATAACATACAGACAAGGCATCCGAAGCTGTATGAACTGATAAAGGAATATGGACATTTGTTCATCTTCCCGTATTCCAATGCGCACATTCGTGACCTTCTGGTTAGTAAGGATGAGAATAATCCATTTTACCAAAGAGATATAGCTACACTTACTGAAATATGCGGAAAACATTTGCTCCAATTTGAAGATGAAAACAATTTGACCAATCCTCTTTTCTGCTTGCCCGAAGACTATATTGATTTAATTGGCACACCCTTGGAAATCATTCAGAAGACAGACTGGTTCCCGCAGCAAATCTTTCTACAGTTTAAAGAAAGCGTAAGAAAGAGCTTTCCCGATAGTGTTCAAAAGAGAATACAGGGCGCTAATCCGGAAGAGGTGTTTGAGATAATCAACAAAGGTCTGAAATCCATTAATTCCGAACTCACGATTGAGGAATTATCCCTCTCACAAGTCAACAGCATTCGTAATATGATGAACGAGGAGGCTAAATTCAAGTCTTTGTGTCTGGCACTTGATATGTGCGGATTCAGACCAGAAGATAAGGACAAATCGTTTACCAATATTGATGCTGATGCTAGCCACATCTTCTATGCGTCAAAATGTGACATATTAGTTTCTGGTGATAGAAAAATGAGAGGAAAGGCGGAAGCAATGTTTTCTAAATACCACGTTGTTACAAAAGTTCTCACACCAAAACAATTAGAAGGGCTTATATTTGAAGAAGTAAACAAGGAATATAGCTTACAGAATCTATTATCTGGTATTCAACAATATGGACATCCACGAGAAGAAGATGATGGGGCTCATTACAAATTAATGGAATCACCCGTGTTCGGCCTTTTCAACGCTTGTTTCCTGGTTGATGAGCACTTTGGTTGTACTGGAGAGCCTAAATCAGCACTATTTGTTTATTGCTTTAATAACACTCCTTACCTATATTATACCGAGTTGACAAGATTCTTTGATTTGATTAAAAGTTTCTTGCCAGATGATATGAAGGACGCGTTCCAAAAAGAATACGTTGAAGAATTATGCAGTAGAGATAAGAGAAGGGCAATGGATGCCAGATTCTATTTCGATTGCCCAGATTTTAACTTGTCATTCGCATTTTATGGTGACCCTATCTCACCTGTGCCATGTCCCATGATGCAGGTAAGGTTTGCTTAGTGATAATGATAGAAAATAGTACGGAAATCGAAAACGTTATAAGAATATATGGAAGAAAGAAATATAGACAACGAGCTGTTTAATCCAGAGGAGATGCAGTCGCCTTTTGATAGTATCAAGGAGGTGGATGCAGAGGGGCGTGAGTGGTGGAACTCTCGTAAGTTGGCACGGCTGATGGGCTACATGAAATACTGGAACTTCGAGCGGCTGATGGATAAGGTGACTACGTTCCTGCAACAAGAGAAAGGACTGGACTTGAAAGAGCACATGGTGGAGATTGAGGAGATGGCTCAGTTGAACAATGGCGGTTATCGTCAGGTGACTTCATTCCTTCTCTCACGGACAGCATGTGTCGCTATTGCCATGAATGCAGACAAGAAGAAGCCCATTACCAAGGTTGCTCAGGACTACTTTACTCAGAAGATGGACTCGAAGGAACTGGCCACAAGCTTCGAGGGTAATGTTCTGATTTATCGCACAAGTACGGGTAAGGTGAATGTAAGTGTGCTGTTCAACAATGATACATTTTGGCTGTCGCAAAAGCGGATATCTGAGTTGTATAATGTGACCATTCAGGACATCAGTTACCACCTGATACAGATTAATGACAGCGGTGAGTTGCAATTGTCCACAGCTATCAAAAAAGTTTTGATTCCGTCGGACAATTGCGATGATACGGGCACTATTCTCTATAACTTAGATGCAATTATCGCCGTGGGCTATCGCGTAAACAGCTATGAGGCTACGCAGTTCCGCATATGGGCTCGCGAGGTGTTGAAGGAATACATCCAGAAGGGGTTTGTGCTGGACGACGAGCGGTTGAAGGGAAAGAATCCGTTTGGTGCCGACTACTTTGAGGACTTGCTGGACCGCATCCGCGAGATTCGCACCTCTGAACGTCGCTACTATCAGAAGATAACGGACATATATGCCGAGTGCAGCAGCGACTACGACCCCAAGAGCGAGGTGACGAAGACGTTCTACAAGACGGTTCAGAATATGATGCACTATGCCGTAAGCCATCAAACGGCAGCAGAGATCGTTTACAATCGGGCCAATGCCGAGAAACCGCACATGGGGTTGACGACGTGGAAGAATGCCCCTGACGGACGTGTGGTGAAGAGCGATGTGACCATTGCCAAGAACTATCTGTCGGATAAGGAAATAGAAAGTCTGAATCTGCTGACGACAGCTTTCCTGGATATGGCAGAGGACAGAGCGCGACGTCATATCATTATGAAAATGATGGACTGGAAAACTCTGTTGGAGCGATATTTGCAGATATCTGATCGAGATATTCTGCCTGATGCTGGATCTATTAGCCATGAGGAAGCTGAAGCAAAAGCGTTAGGAGAATACGAAAAGTTCTGGAGGATACAGGATAAGACGATTCTCTCTGACTTTGACAGGTTTATTGAAGATTTGAAATAAGAGTATGAAACAGATAGAAGTCGTTGCAGCAATAATCCGCAAGGGCGATAGGATTTTCGCCACCCAGCGAGGGTATGGTGAGTGGCAGGACTGGTGGGAGTTTCCTGGCGGAAAGATGGAGGCTGGGGAAACGCCGGAGGAGGCACTCGTGAGGGAGATTCGCGAGGAACTGTCTGCGGAGATTAGCGTGGATGAGTTTCTTTGTATGGTGGAGTATGATTATCCGCAGTTTCATCTCACCATGCATTGTTATCTCTGTTCGCTGGTGACGGAGGCTCTGCATCTGAATGAGCACGAGGCGGCGAAGTGGCTGGCGAAGGATGAGCTGGATAGCGTGAAGTGGCTACCTGCGGATGTGGAAGTGGTGGAAGTTATAAAGTCAAAAATACAGTAGCAGAATATGACAGACATAGAACGTATAACCGACATGGAACAATGCTTTGACCGCGTGGACAGGGCGCTGCGGGCATTGGAGGAAGCTGTGGATACAATCACGAGCCTTGAGGACGACATCCTGAAACTCGACGCCTACTATTC
>Ga0310786_10007183_pt1 | contig 14591 bp, 13 predicted proteins | sample AusTroGonzalo_MG_FD_203881 | JGI IMG/M metagenome (GOLD analysis project Ga0310786, IMG submission 203881) | Bovine rumen microbial communities from tropical cattle in Woodstock, Queensland, Australia - Gonzalo_03 (v2) (version 2) | ecosystem: Host-associated > Mammals > Digestive system >... | reverse complement strand
GCGACGGCCAACCACTTGACCGCGATATTCCTGTTATAACATGAAAAACCCTCATATTAATACAACTCCAACAAGCTCTCTACGGCCTTTGCCGCTGTCCAGTCGCCAACTAAACATAGCGGCAACTTACTGTTACATTCCATCGTCAACAGGGTCGCCAAGGCCTTATAATCACCGCTGCGAAAAAGTCGCGCGTCTGGCAACATCGTCGTACTTGCCCCTGCTTCGTATGTGCCAATGACATTCATGCCTTCTTCAAGTGCCTCGCTGACAACCGCGCCCCATCCTTCGTATGCATTACTTGCCATGACATAAACATCATGCTCGTGCATCAACTTACGAACTTCATCAATCGAAACAGGAGGATAGAACTTTATAGCATCGCCGTACTTGGCAGCCATCTTCTTGAGTTGGTTTTCTTCAGGGCCTGTTCCGTAGATGTCCAGAGAGATATTTAACCGTGTAGAACATGTAGAGCATGTAGAAAGTTTGCCGACTGCGCGGATGATTGTATCTACGCGCTTCAAGTTCAGGAAGCGACCAACCCAGAGGACACGAAGAGTGGGAGAGGGAGATAGTGGGGGAGTGGGGGAGTGGGGGAGCGGGGGAGTGGGGGAGTTGCCTTTGCCTTTCTCAACAAAGTATCCCCACATACGCATATTATCCAAACAATATTTCTTGCTCAATCCCCCTCTCCTACACTCCTTCACCCTCTCACTTACCCAGATCTTCCCTCCCGGCTTCCGTTCAAACTCCAACCTCGGGGCACAGAACAGACATCTCCAATCTCCATGCATCAGTCCACAAAGCCGTGCCATATCACGAGCAGCATGTATTCCTATTGGCAAATAGACGACATCGCCGTTGTCCATAAGGCGAACAAACTCCTTTGCCATGCACCGATATGAAGGCGAAAGCATTCGAAGGATGCCAACCTTCGGTTTAAACCACCTCTCTGTCTGAACAAAAGTCTTCAGCCCTTTAGCATGCCGCCGTTTGATTAACTCGACATCCCTAAACATCGTCAACAAGCAATCTGCATCCTCGACCAATGACTTCGCTTCGCCTGCATTAGTTCCAATATGCACAAACCATTTTGCAGCACCATCCATAGTCCAACCCAAACCGACACGTTCCGACTGTGCCTTGTCACGATAAACATACCGAAAGTTATCCGCGCCAACCATTGTAACAAGTTCACGCGCTAGCGGAGCTTGGTGCGGCGAGACACAATCTTGGTACATTACAAGTTTCAAAATTCCACCTTATTCAATCTGCACCAGTTCTCCACCATAAATAATTCCCAAATACGACTCCAATAGAGATTTCCGGCACGATACTGCTGCCCCATCTTTCGTACTACTTCAGGCTTGAATAGCCGCGTCATTGTTCCAGATAGAAACTCGTCGATTCGCTCTTTGACTTCGCCAGAGAAATAACGGTCAAAAGGGAGAGAAAATCCCTGCTTGGGACGATGAATGACAGCATCGGGAATTCCATCCCCTGCAGCACGCACAAGCAGAGGCTTGGAAATCACGTTATCACATTTCATTGCGCCAGGAATCGTATACAGGAGTTCCGCTAGTTTCACATCACATAGAGGAGTGCGAACAGATATCCCGTTGTGCTGGCTGGTCTGATAACCGTCGCGCATCCACATATCAACCACCACCGTCTGCATCTCAAGCCAAGAGATACGATTCAGAAGATCGGAAGGCAGATTCTGATGTTCACTTAATGTCCATGTAGCCTCCGTCGCTGAAGCTATGGAGGCCAAGGAGCATGCAGAAGGAAGAAGGTCGGGATTTAGGATTTTCTCGATCTGCCAATCAGTGAGCATGCGGCGAGAGGTGTAATACGGATCGCCCTTAAGCCCCGCCAACATTGCGAGCTTGCGATATTTCTCGCTTGGAGCAAGGGCATCAATCGCCACACCAACAAAGCGCGGCAGATGGCGCATCAACGGCGCGTATTTGTAAGCGAGACGATGTTTGACAAACTGGCTGTAGCCCATGAAAAGTTCATCACCGCCCTCACCGGAAAGGATAAGTTTCTCATCCGTCTGCTCCCTCAAAAGTTTGGTGGCAAGCCAGAAGTTGAGTCCATCAGCTGATGGCTGGTCATAACTGGAGACCGCCTCATCAAGCCACTTCCTGACAAGCCGGTCCTCCAACAAAAGTTCGGTGTGCTTGGTATGATTCCGCTCGGCAACCATGCGCGCCCATCGGCTTTCCTCGGATCGCGCGTCCTCATGCTTCACACAATACGTGCGGATCTCACCGTCGAACTGCTGACGCCACAATGCGACGATTGATGACGAGTCCAGTCCGCCAGAAAGAAACGCTGCAGGCGTCGCGCAGGGAGTCTCCGGAAATGGCGGCGTCACTTGTTCAATTACCGCCCTCTGCAGTTCTCTCGTAACAGCCGACTGCGCTTCCTCGGCGCTCCACGCCTTCGTCGTGAATGACGGGTTCCAATAGCGCCTGAACGCAATCCTACCATCATCGCCAACAACGGCCTCGCACCCCGCCGGGACGCTGTAAACACCCTCAATCAACGTCAAAGGCGTATAGACGCAACCGTATGACAGGTATGAAAACAAGCCTTCCCTGCTCAGCCGCCGCGGGACGCCCTTCTCCAGCAGCTCACGAACGGAATTGCCATGCAGGACGCGTTTCGCCTTTGCGTCAAAATAGCAATACAGCGGAACCATTCCAAAACAGTCTCTTTTTATCTCACTCATTACACCTCCTCATTACACCTCAACAACGGCTGGAAGTATGTGCCCGTACTTTAAAAATAGACCGAATCCGCTCTAGTGGGAATTGCGATTTGGCACATTGAAGGAAACGATGAACCGTATCCCAAAATCCCCGTAACTCTACGACAATTCAAAACCCGCGTTCTATGCTCTAGCAGAAGTTGTTTCACAGCCTTCACTTGCAAAAATGATTTTCCATAGCAGGCATCATCCGCCACATACACTTCTCAAGAATGTATTGACTCTTTCGAGCATTCGGCGTGTCCTAACTAACATAGCCTTGACGAGGATAATTCGTAGTTCGCAATACATCCTGTTTAAACTTAATTATCCTTCGCCAATCCTCAACCCTTTCATGAAATATCCAAACACAGTGGACTCCGTGAAACGATTCCAGGATTCGGGTGGATTTGCTACCTTCCTACATTGGGCTACTTCGAGAATTTTAGCTGCCATCGCCTTATAGTCTCCAACAGGGACGATATCACCATATTTGCCGTCAGCGAGAATTTCTCGCGGACCATAAGGTGCGTCCGTAGAAATTACACGAAGCCCAGCGGCAAGCGCCTCTACGATGACTATGCCGAAAGACTCCGTGTCGGACGACATCAGATATCCGTCGGCAGCTCCCATCTCGGCAGGTAAGTTGTTTGAATATCCGCCAATACTAACTGTATCTTGCAGAGAATGAGATTTTATGTATTCGCGAAATTCTACTTCAAGAGGACCTTTCCCGAACAAAATCAACCTTGCGTCAGATTTTCCGCGCAGTTCATTCATCGCCTTCAACATGACGCTTTGATGCTTAGAGGGGCAAAACGCACCTGCGGTAATAAATGTTGGCGCCGATTTCTCGCGCAACCACGGATGTGACGGGGTTTTCCTAAGCTTGTCAACGAACAATCTGTCAACACATGGATTGTACACCACATGTGCATTTTCCATAGGATACTGAGGGTATTGACGAAGAAAATTGTCCCGAGACACAGTGTTGACGAAGAAATGCCTGTCAAAACCACACCAGAGAAAACGCTCCCACCATCGACGTTCTCGACCAAACCAATTGTCATGGTCCATCAATACATGTATTGTCTTGCCCTTCCTTAGCCCAGCCTTTGCAATAGCATGACAACGATAATAAGGCCCTGATGTAGATATGACCACATCAACGCTAGAGTGCCTAAGATACGAACGCAAGAACAGGATATTTCCCTTTGCGTGGAGTGATGGCATCCTTATTACATTGACGCTCTCCGACAACGGAAACGCATACAACCCTACCGCCACTTTCTGATCATGTACACGGGACAACAAGACATCAACCTCAAATCCTCGTTGCGCAAATTCACGAGCCATCGCCGCAGTTGACGCCTGCGCTCCCTGTCCACATAGGTCCTGTATGATAAACGCGATTTTCATGCACCTTTTCCTTTCACATCATATTATACCATATCACTCTATCACGCGCCCTACAACATCCATAAACATCTTCGTGAACTTGTGCGCGCCGTTGATATTGAGATGCGTCGGATCGGTGAAGTCTTCATCCGTAAACTGCCAACTTCCAAATAGGTTGACGACAACAACATTGTCGATGGTCGCCAGATGGCCAAGGTATTCGCTGAATTCGGCTCTGCTAGGATACAACTCCATGAATCGCGAACAGCACGGGCCAACTACAACAACGGCTTTGCGCGGTGCAAGCGCTGAAAGTGCAGCCTCAAACAACTTTTCGCCCTTTTCGCTACGGGCGAATGACCACGGCGTCAACTTTGAGTTGATTACCTTCCACTCATCAGCAGTCCGGCTATTCTTTAAGATTACGGCTCCTTTGTCAATTACCTTAGTAACCGCCTTTCTCTCGTTAAGCCAAGCCGTCAAAGACCTTCGCAGGTCGCCATGAAACCGCAGACCTGGCAATGAGTCGACAAGCCCGATGCGTCCGCTCTCGGGAACCAGACGATAGTCTCCGACGAAGTTCGGGTTGTCAAAGCCGCCAAATCCCCACGGATCCAAGTTCACGATTACAGGCGCTCTCGTGTTTCTCTTGGCAATCTCCCGAAGCAGGAACACAACCTCAGGCAACCCCATTCCATCACATCCATAGTCAAAGCAACGCGGCGATATCTCAGATGGCACAAAGTTTCCTTGTGCTCGAGATGAACCCAGAATTGGGATCTCGTCTTTTTCATATCCATGCCAAAGCCGTGCCATCTTGTAGGCTGTATTCCCGTTCGATGCATGTATAAGCCATTGATTGGCGATGTCGTTTGCCATAACAAGTGCGACTACACACAATGTTAATGCAAGACAGTACAGAAGAAATCCCTTCATGGCTAAAACTGGAAATAGATGAACTCGCCGCCGCTCGGCATGCCAATGAATGCAATCGCCGCTGCACATGCAACGGTAAACATAAACCGGCCCGTAAGCGTCTTAAACGAGTAGTCGCGCGGGCAACAATAACTCAACGCCAACAATACTATGGCGATGATGCACATTGCGAAGACCATCGGCCCCTGCCCTGCGCAAAGCCCCATCATCGAGGATGCAAACTTTCCGGAGAAAAGCACGTTCATGTATTTCGCCAAGTCCTCAAAAGTGGACGCCCTGAAGAATATCCACGCAAATGCAACTGCGATGTTCACGCCAATAACCGACACGATTCGCCCTATCAGGCCCAACTCTCTTGCCTTCGCATATTTCCTTGCCAAGACATTGCCGGTCTGGAATAGGGCATGCAGCGCGCCCCATACAACGAACGTCCAAGCTGCTCCATGCCACAGCCCGCTCAGGATGAACACGACCCAAACATTCCTGATGGCCTTTGCAATGCCGACACGGCTTCCGCCAATTGGAATGTATACATAGTCCTTGAACCATGTCGAAAGGGAAATGTGCCAGCGACGCCAGAAGTCTATGAAACTGCTGGCCAAATACGGACGGTCAAAGTTCAGCATCAACTTGAACCCAAAGAGCGAGGCAACGCCGCGAGCACAATCGGAATACCCGCTGAAATCACAATAAATCTGAATCGAGAAAAAGAACGCGCCAATGATGCACGTCGTTGATGAATAGAGCTCTGGCATTGCGAATGCTTTGTCCACATAAAGTGCCAACGTATCGGCTACAACCATCTTCTTGAACAATCCATACGCAATCAAGCAAAGACCGTGCGTAGCCGCGTCAAAGTCAAAGCACCTTGCCTTCTGAAACTGGGGGAGGAGATTCATAGCCCGCTCTATCGGACCTGCAACAAGCTGGGGGAAAAAACCAATGAACACGAAGAACTCCACCCAGTCCTTTGTCGGCTTTATCTTCCCAAGCATAATGTCAATCGTATAACTAAGGGCCTGGAACGTAAAAAACGATATTCCGACCGGAAGCATGACTTTCAAGACAATCGGATTCCACTTAATCCCGAACATTCCAAGCAACGAAGCAAAGCTCCCAATAAAGAAGTTGAAATACTTGAAGTAGCAAAGCGTTCCAAGACATGCCGCACAGCAAGTCGCCAGCGCAAGACGCCGCACCAAACAACTTTTCGACTCATATATAATCCGCCCAGCAACAAAGTTTACGAGCGAGCATCCGACAATCAGGAATAGATACCGCCAGTCCCACCAGCCATAGAAGACATAGCTCGCGACAAGAAGAAAGAGATTCTGCGCACGACGTCGGCCGCCGAGCAACCAGTAACCGATAAACACAATGACCGCAAAAAGCGCAAATGATAAAGAATTAAACAGCATATTTTACACAAAGTCGATTGCCCATCATCCAGCGGCAAAAACAACTATTGAGAGGAATACAGCCGCACAGCACATATCTTTTGCGCCCTTCGCCAACAGATGTCGCGCAGACAAGGCCAGATCCGCAGCTGCCTCGATGTTTCCTTCACTCTTCACTTGCTTAACATCTCTAATCTTACACTTTAGATAGACTGGCGCGCACCCGCCTAAGTAACTTCACTCGCCCAACCAATGCACGAAACTTCCATGGTACCCGCATTAGCATCATGCAGGCAACTCGCGATCTCATTTTAGCCACACACCACCATGCCACGCAATCCAGTCCCGAGACCGCCCGCATCTCAGCCATTTTCTCACATGTGTCAAAAAACATCCTCCAAGCCTCTGTTCTGTCGGACTCTTTAATCTGCAACAAAACCGATAATGCGCCACCGCAAATATAGGTTCTTATTTTTCTCCTCCAAAGATCCCAAACCTCACGTCGCCAACACCATGTCGAAATGCTTTCGAAATGTGATATCGCACATTCCAAAGTGCTTTTCAGATGCCGCGTCGTATAAACGCGAGCCGCCGAACCCGTTCTTTGTACGTACCTATACAAAACATCATCGCAGGAGACAACCACCGACGAACGATAAAGCATCTGAGCTCCAAACAATACATCTTCTCCGTTAGGATACGTGGCAAACCGTAAATTTCCAACCGACTCACGCCTGTAGATTCCATTCCAAGCCAACAACACGCCTACAAAACCGTAAAAGGCCTTTCGCGCACCAGACTTCCTATGCAAATCAAACGTATTAGTCATAGGAGAACTTTTTCTCGCTGGCAATGGGTCTTCATGGCGACATATACTTTGATGTCTGAACATCAATATGTCTGGCTTACCTGTCACCGCAATTCTGCTCGACAGGAATTCAAGCGCCCACGGCACAAAAGCATCATCGCCATCGAGAAAAACGAGATATTCCCCCGTTGCCAAATCTATGCCGGCATTTCGAGCAGAACTTACGCCTGCATTGGCTTGGCGAACAACGCGAATCCTGCTGTCGTGCGCAGCATATCTGTCTAACATCTCGCCGCTACCATCGACAGAGCCATCGTCAATACAAATCGCCTCCCAGTCGGCAAAAGTCTGCGCCAAGACAGAATCCATGCATCCATTCAGATATGGCGCGACATTGTAAACAGGAATTATAAAAGAAAAAGTTACCATCTTGTTATTTCCTGCAAACGACAAACATTTGAATACCGGCTCTTCACCGCAAAAAACCCAGTATACGGTCTACAGCCTTGCCGTCACCGTACGGATTCACCGATCTCGACATCTTGCAATAAGCATCCTCGTCGACAAGCAACCGAGCCGATTCGCTTTCTATTGTCTCTCGCTTCGTGCCGACAATCTTTACGGTCCCAGCCGCAACCGCCTCGGGGCGCTCCGTAGTGTCGCGCATGACAAGAACAGGCTTGCCAAGAGACGGAGCCTCCTCTTGAACACCGCCAGAATCCGTAAGAATGAAGTGCGACCTATCCATCAACATCACGAACGGCAAATATGGCTGAGGCTCTATCAGATGGACGTTCTTGCCACGATAAACGCCGAGAATGCGCCTGACGGGTTCTCGCACATTTGGATTTAGATGAACTGGATATACAAAATGGACATCCTGGAATCGTTCGGCAAGACTTGCAATCGCCGAGCAAATATGCTCAAAACCCTCGCCAAAGTTTTCACGTCGATGCCCAGTAATCAACACCATGCGTTCACCAGATGTCATGAAACCAGTCGGAAGTCCATCTATATCCTGTGACGTAGATCGCGCTTTCTCACGTGCTACCATCAAGGCGTCAATCACAGTGTTTCCAGTTACATAAATGTCTTTTTCGGGAACCCCTTCTTTCAACAAATTGGCTCTGTTGTTCTCCGTGGGACAAAAATGCCACTTCGCCAGTCTTGTTGTCAAGACTCTGTTGGCCTCCTCCGGCCATGGGCTATCCAAGTCCCATGTGCGCAGGCCTGCCTCGACGTGGGCCACTGGTATGTGATGGTAGAACGCGGCAAGAGCCCCCGCAAGAACTGTTGTCGTGTCACCTTGAACCATGACAACATCCGGATTCTCCTCCGCAAGATAGTCGTCTACTGCGGCAATTGCCCGACTTGTCAATCCTCCAAGCGTCTGATTAGGCCGCATCAATGCCAAGTCCTTGTCCGGCACGATGCCAAACACCTCCAGAACCTGCTGTAGCATTTCACGGTGTTGCCCAGTCACGCAAACATTGCACTCAAAAGCCATATCCGCTTTCATGGCCTGCACCACCGGGCAAAGTTTTATTGCCTCAGGACGCGTACCGAATATCACAGAAATTTTCTTCACAAATCCTCCTGAATCATATTCTATACTTTTGTATTGGGTCTTTTTCTGGTTCAGTAAACGTTTTGCCTCTCAATCTCGCCCATTTCCTGCGGCATGATGAAACTATATTTTTCATCACAAGGTCAGGACGTCTTGAAAAATAGTCAAAGTAATAACCGACATAATTGCCGAATCTCCGTCTAAGCTGACGGGCGAAAAGTCGCCGCCGACCAAGCCAACTCCCTGCGAAATGATGAATCGTGTAAGAATTCTCCGTAAGGTTCACGATTCCCGAAGTGCAAAGCTTCGGGCAAAAGTAGTCAACAGGGAAAAACGTCACATACCCCTCAATTGATTCCTCACTTCCGTCAATACGCATACCTTTCTTCTTGCGCATGAGGTATGTTGTATATTCAACATTCGTGGTCTCGTTTATCTCCCCGTTCTTCCTGTAGAAACTACGCCCTTCGTAATCATCCAACAAATCCTTTACCCATTCGCCACCCCTTTCAGACCCCATGATCCCCGTAAGGCACTGGTCGGCATCCTGATACCCGCTAAAGGCAGCAAGATTGAGAAATCTGTCAATCGGCTTCAGCACTTCAACGTCCGTATCCATGTATATTCCGCCATCATGATAAAGGGCGTACAGTCTGACGTAGTCCGAGACAAACGCCCACTTCCGCTCTTTGTACGCCTCGCGGACATACTGAACAGAGTTGACGTCAAAATTATCTTCGTTCCATTCCTTTAATTCATATTCTGGCAGAAACTGCTTCCAGCTCGCCATGCATTTTTCAATCAATTCGGACTTCTCCCCCCGCCCGAACCAGCAATAATGTATCTTCTTAGGAATCATAATACGTTTTCTCCTTAAGTCATAGAGCATCGGACACGTCTTGTGACAGATTCCAAAATCCCTTCCAGCCCCAACACCTCCCAACGACATTTAGCACGATACCAAAATGGGGGGAGGATGCGCCGACCATTTTTAAAGTGCAACTTGATTTGCCGATGCCAAATAGTCGCCCACTCGGGGTGGGGCTCAAGTTTCTTCAGAACAACTCGACATTTGCTCTCATCCCAATCTGAAATACCTTTAAAATAACGCAGCCCAATGCATTCTTCAAGAGACAACCCCATATCGGTGCCATAATGCTTCAAAAAGATGTCCGGATGCCTACTACGTAGCCCTATACCGCGGCCCGTCATGCCATCAAGGCTGTAGGCACAAAAGCAATAAGGGGAACGAATAAATTTCTTATTTGCCTTTAGAAGACGCATCGTTAAATCATTTTCAAGGCATGTTCCCTCCTGCGAAAGGTCAAAGCCCCCAAATTGACGTATTACATCGGTACGAGTCACCATTGATTGATGAATGAAATGGTCTGCAAAGGGAAGTTTATTTATATCACTATGATGACGTCTGCAATATTTCTTCCCTGGCCGGTAGAGATAAGTGTCAGCATAGCCAACGTCGGCATCCTCTCTGTCAAACAGACATAGCGACTTCTCCAGTTCATTCGTGCCGCAAAAATAATCGTCTGAATTAAGGAAAATTACGTATTTCCCCCGCGCTTCGGCAAGACCGTTGTTCATCCCTTCAAACACTTGGCGGTCTTTCCGAGAAACAAGCCGCAGACAATATCTCAAGCTTCCGCCGTCTGCATCTGCATTTGTTACATATTCCCTGATAAGATCCAGTGTCCCATCAGTCGATGCACCATCCGCAATGATATGTTCAACCCCCCCGCTGACCTTCTGGCATCTCACCGATTCAATACAACGGCGTATCATATCCACCCTGTGTCCTTCAACCAGATTGCGAATGGCCGTCACAACACTTAAACGTAGCTCTTGCATTTCTTGACAAACCTCCATTAAGCATGGAACAACCGCAGTTTTCTAAATAATCTCTCGCGCAGAATCAATCGTTCATCAGCTGAAAGTACTAGCCACAAAATTGGCAAGAAAACAATCAAACAGAAGAAAGTCGTGACACACACACGAATAAAGCAAGGTTCCATAAACAACCTCGGCATCACTCCCGATATCACCGTGGCAATTCCAACAACGATTGGTCTTACAACTACGTCTTTCAACCATTTCTTGATTGGAATGTTAGCCAATTTCTGCGCAAATAGTAGTCGGATAATCGACTGTGTGCCTGCAAAAAAAGCAAAGCAGCACATTACGGGCACAATCCCACGAGTTATAAACCCAACGACTGCTGCCGCCAAAATCATGATGATCGAATTTATGCAGTTGATCGAATTGTACAACGCGATGCTTCCTGTTGCGTATATCGCAGTATGATGGCTAGTAGTACAACACAGCATGAAGTTTATAACCATTGCAAAACCACACAGGCAAATTGTATAATCTGGTGGTGTTTCGAGCCAAAGACGCATGACCTCGGGCAACTCCAAAGCAAGCGGAATAACAAAAAGCATTGTCATTACAACATTGAATTTAGAGGAACGGATTACAGCAACCTTAAGTTTTTCAAGTTCGCCAGCCCCATAAGCCTGAGTGATTACAGGCGTAAACGCTCCCTGCATTGCTGCCGCAAGGGAATTGCAGTGTCCTTGAACGGTATTACCTATTGTAAAAGAAGCATTCATTGCAGCACCAAAGAACTTGTTTATTAAAATCGGCTTGCCATTATTGCGAACGACTGTATTTATTGTATCTATTAGTTGCCAGCCCGAAAAACACAGCATTTGTCTAAGATGCGACCAATCAAGCATATACTGCGGGACAACCTTACATTCTGGGAATATCCTACACGCCCGAATTGCTATAATGAACTGAGGTATCACTCCACTAGCACAACCAAGCATGGCAACAATAAGCATCCAATCACCCGGATGTCTAAGCATGTAATACATATAGCACACATAAAGAGTCTGCGTTATAAAACTGTAAATCGTAAGTTCTGCAATATACTGTTTTGCTTGATACATAGCATTATAGGGTATGCCAGCCATGGAGAAGAAACAAGAAATACATATAAAGCGAAACACACACACACAGTCTGACACACGAGCAGCAGGAATCTCAAGAAAGTTTTCAATTGCCCAAATGCCCATTGGGTATCCTATCAAAATCAAGATTGTCGGCACCACAGTATGTATAACCAATGCCGAATTAAACCAATGACGACATTCTTCGAGTGCAGCCGCCTTGTCTTCAGCAACACGCGCAGCACCCACAGAAATCCCGTAGAATCGCGCTATGGTGGCTGCTATTATCCAATTTAACATCGAGATAACGCCAGACATACCGCCGATCAGCCCAAGCAAACCATAGTCCACCGTTCCCAAAACCATAAGTGCCCAACGGCCACAAAGCAACCCTATGACAATCGAATACACCGACCGCCCATATGTAGCCACTATGTTCCAGAATATCCGCTTGTTCTCAGTCATCGTATAGGGACTCGCCAATTCTTAAGCCAACTTATTATTGAGACAGTACATTATCCGTTTTGCTGCAAATATTGACAGTGAGATTTGCACTGCGAAGCGCAGACATGTCCCTCTCAATGGATCCTCGCCTCTCTCAAGTACTGTCTCAATTTTTGCACGATTGGTAATAATCCCGTTACGCACAACAGATTTCTTAAAGCACCCGCCACGCTAGATTCAAATCTTGAGCCGCAACAATCTGGAGCATACTTGTGTGCCAAACGCCAAACACTTATTCCCTTGCGGAAATCTCTGAAAAAATTGTCACGCATAGGATTGCCTCGTGTAGTTCGAAAATACAATGGATTTGTCTTTGCTAGCAAGGCAATTGGATAAGGCCGGACATCCATTGACTTGCCAAGCATTCGCATCACATCCTCGCCTTTCTGCGTATTCGCAATTATCACAGACCAATTTTTATTGCCTTTATCAGCGTAAATAGTTTCTTCGCCTCTTGCATCACCCATGGTTATATCTGCAAATCGTCTCGAGTTACGAAAGCGACAATTCTCCATACATGACTTTCTTAAGCATAACTGGTTCAGAAATAACTTGTTATATATATCACGAACTACTGACATTGATCGACCGGTTTTAAAAGTATACAGGCTGCAATAAGTGTCATCCCCCAGCCCACTCTCCTTTGTCCTAAACTCGTATCTTAATAATACCTCGTTCTTTTGAGCAGCAACGGCTTTTATTGATTTCTTGAAAACAAGTGGACTCCCTACTCCATGACAAATGAACTCCACACAAAGGAGATTTGGACTGTCATGTCCAAGATATGATCGCAAACCTGCTATTTGGCAAGGCGTCCCTGAATATAATACATATCTACCACTTTCTAAAAAATCACGACACTGCCTAAATGTAAATCCTACATCGCTTTGAACATACTTTGACTTACGAAATGGGGATATCTCATCAACGGACGTCACATAACGGTGATAAACACTAAGATCTTCCTTAAAACATGCGCCAAAGACAATAGGATTTCTGCAACGAACAGCCTCGCATATTTCGGTGAATGCCCCCCCGGAAGAAGATTCTCGCCATATCTTTGTATTAGTTGTAATTCCACAAACCGGATTCTTATCTATCTGAACTGGGCATAGTCGATCTAAAATTGGCAATGGGCACACATTCTCACACAACCCACAATTCACACAAAACTCCTTATTAATTATGGGTTGCAGGAAACCCTCACAATCGGATTGCATATGAATCGCACTTTTGGGGCAGACGTTTACACAAGCAGCGCATCCTGTACAAAACTCACTAGAGACAAGACTCATGCTACAGCCTCCGTTAACCAATCCAAGCTCCGCCTACGTTCATTCTCAATTCTAACATTTAGTGCGACTTCATCAATATTTTGCCGCAATGCACCCAAAAGCGAATCTGTAGACGGATGCGAAGAAACCATATGGCAAGTCAATGCAAACATATCCAAGAAATCTCTCTGCCTGCAATTCTGATCGCCATACCTCCTGCCTGATTGTTTAATAAACGCAAACTTCTTACATAGAATTAATGAAAACACGATGCCATGAAATGAATTCGTGACAAAATAATCAGCGTCCCTTATCATTGCAAGAAATTGAATTGGCGACGGACTAACCCTATATTTGGCCGGTATAAAGTCTTCACCCCCCTGAATACCGATGATTTTCAAGTGACACCCAAGAATATCTGCCACCTGCTCTAGCACATTTAGATTCAAGTCTGGTTCTTGCCATATATTGACAACATAATAGAGCAATGTTTTTTCTTTAAAAATGCTCTTCTTTTTATCACACACTCTAAGTATGTCATTCCGAGTCATTAAAAGAACGGGATCCACAACCTGCTCAACTCTACTTCTTGGACAAATACTTTGTATTGCCTTTACCCCCGTTATCTCTCTAACTCCAATGCACTTGTACGTCCTAACAACCTCTTTTATATTCTGTATCCAGTTTGTATCTAACAGTCCCTTATCCCAGGATGCACTTGCCGCATAAGACACCCTTGGAACTCTACCATCTCTATCCAATAGATAATATTTACATTCATTCGAGCACCAGACCGAATCGCCACCCGCAAGAAATAAATCAGTTCGTTCATTCTGGTTTTCGAAAATAGGACCGATCAAACGTCTAAAATCTCGGATAAAACAATATCGCAGCAATACCTGCCGAATCCCGAGCGCTTCTGGGTTGTTGCACAATCCAAACAACGATAACACACGCATTCCTATCTTACGTATAACGAA
>Ga0310786_10007181_pt1 | contig 14594 bp, 5 predicted proteins | sample AusTroGonzalo_MG_FD_203881 | JGI IMG/M metagenome (GOLD analysis project Ga0310786, IMG submission 203881) | Bovine rumen microbial communities from tropical cattle in Woodstock, Queensland, Australia - Gonzalo_03 (v2) (version 2) | ecosystem: Host-associated > Mammals > Digestive system >... | reverse complement strand
TATTATACTCTTGACGGCTCAGACCCTACCACCTCAGAGACTGCAATGGTCTACAGCGGTGCTATACCAATGTATGACAGAAGCATTGAGGAGAATGTCTACAGCAAGTATCAGTATGAGGCTGACAGTCCGTATTCTATATCAACAAGAATTTACAAGGCAAATCCCGAGAAATTCGACAAGGCGACCATAGTCAGAGCAGCTTCACGATCATCGGACGGTACATTCGGCAGAGTTGCTACAAAAACCTTTTTCGTTATGAGCGAGGAAAAGCTTGCTTACTATTCTGATATCCCCGTGGTATCACTTGTAACCGATCCCGACAACCTGTTTGACAAGGATAAGGGCATATATGTTACAGGGCAGCAGTATATTGACTGGAAAAAAAGTCAATCGAAAACAGGAGAGGCTGCTAATTTCATTTCATACGGAAAAGAATGGGAGCGCGAGGCTGATATAACATATTTCAAGGACGGTGAAGTCGGCTTCTCCCAGAAAATGGGAATACGCATAAGAGGTGCTTCATCGAGGACAAGCGCGGCAAAGAGCTTCAACGTCTATGCACGAAGCGAATACGGCGACTCGAAGCTGGATTACAAGATCATTGACGATAATTATTCAATGATCGACGGAAAGAAAATAAAGCGTTACGATTCCTTCGGACTCAGAGCTGTTACAGGATCAGACAGACTGAGAGAACGTGCAGTCAATTCTGCTATCAATCAGCTTCCCGCACTTGCCACCTATTCAGGTGACAGATGTATGCTTTTCATTGACGGCGAGCTGTGGGGAATGTATGAGGTAACTGAAAAAGCTTCTGATTATTACATACAGTCAAAGTATGACGTGCCCTCCGAAAATGTTACTCTGATAAAAAACGGTGAGCTCGAAGAAGGTCCTGATGATGAAACCCGCAATCTTCAGCGTCTGGGTGAATTCTGCCGTGCTAACGACCTGTCTGTTCCCGAAAACTATGAATATGTAACTTCGCGTGTTGATGTCGAAAGCATTATAGACTGCTACTGTACAGGACTGTATATCGGCACATGGGACTGGCCGAACTATAACTATTTCATGTGGAGATACAACGGCGAACCGCCAGAAGATAATCCATACTGTGACGGAAAATGGAGATTCGGTGCATTTGATTTTGATTACTCTGTGGGACTAACATATCAGGACTTCGGCGGAGTAGAATCATATCAGCATGACAGCTTCAAAAAAATGGACAAAGTCAAAGAAGATATACCAACGGTGATATTCGCAAAGCTCCTTGATAATCCGGAATTCAGGCAGAGATTTGCCGACAGATTTTATTCCTTTGCATATTCCGTATTTGAGGCATCAAAAATGGCAGATGAGCTTGATGACGAAGAATACAGCTTCATGGATTATATGATCATGACTTCATGGCGTTGGAACAACGGACAGCCAAAATATGATTATAAACGCTTCATGATAAATGAAAAGAAATACTATCACAGTGAAATGGAAATAATGCGCACCTTCTTCAAGAACCGTGCCGAGTATGCTGTTAAGAATATGCAGAATTATCTCGGAATTTCAAAGGATACGGCTACTATAACCATAACATCGGACGGAAACGGAAGTATTGCTGTTGAGTCTGCTGATGTGCCGTTATCGGGAAATGTCTGGACAGGCTCGTTTGAAAGCGGAAAGAAGGTAACTCTTACTGCAAAACCTGCCGAGGGGTATATATTTGCAGGCTGGTCGGGCGCAGTAAACTCCTCTTCAGAGACTATAACAGTTACCGCCGACAAGGCAGTTACACTGGTATGCAGCTTTAAAGATCCAAATGCAAAGGATACAGACAAGAAAGCCAAGAACAACGTTGAAAGAACGGCTGCTGTTATAGATAAGTGGGAAAGCGGTGACTGTACCGTGACCATTGACAATGATGGAACTCTGACTGTCAGCGGAAGCGGAGCTATGGAGGACTATGTTTATTCTACAGACAGACCGTGGTTTTATATGTCTGATGATATTAAAAGGATAGTTATCGAAAAGGGCGTAACTTCTGTCGGCACAAATGCTTTCTGCGATCAGAATAATCTCGCGGGCGAGCTGATTTTGCCGGAGGGATTGAAAACCATAGGCAGGAATTCATTTGCAAACTGTCCGAAGCTGACAAAGGTGTCTATCCCTTCAACAACGACCTTTATCGGAAAGGAAGCCTTCTATAATTGCCCTGCTGTAACAGATGTATACCTTTATTCAGAAGCGGACAAGCTTACATGGTCTGACAAGGGCTGCGATGACTTTAATAAAAATGGTTCTACAAAATGTCATGTCAAGCTTGATTGGCTCGAAGTATACCAGAGCAGTAAATTCAGTGATGTAAATGTTACCTTCATAGGTGATATACTTACCACAGGCAAGCTTTACAAGCAGACTGCAAAAAGAGACAGCAGTTATTATACCCGATTTGTCTTTGTAAAGCCTAAGTCAGAGATAACTGGCAAGAACAAGGCTGTTTTTACAGCGACCTATAAAGGCAATAGCCGCACATTTACAACAGATACCTGCTATAGTACCGTAACCTCCAACGGCGTGGAGTACACAGCCGATCTGAAGGACAGCGTTATGCTTGTGGTAACTGTAAAGAGCAGCTCGGATATCAGTGCTGACATTACTTGTAAGCTTGATCTTGAATAATTGATATTATTATTTTTACACAAACGACCTTATCGCCGCTGCTTTGATAGACGGTGATATCCCCATAGCGTAAAACAACATAAGCAATGAGCCCTTGGCATTATCACCGAGGGCTCATTTTTTATATTCATTCTTTTTCTGAAGTATATTTCCCGATTATACGGAGCTGTAATAATGCAAATGCCATAGAAGCCAGCGTTCCTATTATAGCCCCTGCGGAGACATCGCTAAGGTAATGCGCTCCGAGTATAATTCTTGTGAGCATTATGACAGCAGCGAATATCAGACCTGTAATGAAAAGATGTATCTGTTTGTTCTTCAGCTTCGGAAATATCCATGTCAGGGAGGGAAATATGCACATTGACAGGCTGCTGAATATGCTGTGACCGCTTGGAAAAGAACGAAATTCATCGGCATTCAGGCTATATGCCGCGATATATTTTTCTGCGTTTGTAAAGGGAGTGTACCATGGAACAAACGTTATCCCCTCATATCCAAGGGCTGCGGTTCGATATCGGGGACGGTCAAAAAAATTCTTCATCACCTGCATTGATATGAATGCAAACAGAATCACAATAAAAAGTCCGAATATTTTTTGTGTGAGCAGCTTGTCATCTGTTTTTACGGAGCAGAAATATCCTATAAAAAACAACGGATACTCAAACAGTACGCTAAGTATTATAATTACGGGAGTATTTCCGATAAGATTCGGAAATATACCGCCTAAGTTATTTCTTGAAACAAGGGATCTGCTGCCCATAAAACCTAAATATATTGCTGCAAGTATAAAGAAGGTGCATATTATAAATTTGACCTGTCTGCTTTTCTCCGAACGCAGCATACGCTCATAAAGAGCACCGTAAAACATTACCTGTACCGCATAGATAGGATAAACTCCCGTTGACGTCAGTACCTTAACGAAGGTATTGTCTGGAGAGAAAAACATTTCCGCAGCAGCTTTATCACAGAATGTCCCTGCTATGAATATTCCGGCAAGTAAAAATAACGCAGCCATCAGCAGCTTTATCATCTTTCTGTAGTAATTTGTATCGGCAATTGCTTTTTGTTTCATTATCTGTACTGATTTCCTTTCTTTTTGCTGCTATACATAGCAGCTAAATGCTATATCCATTTAATTTTAGCATACAGCCGTATGTTAGTCAAGCGGTTTTACCATTAAGACCAAGCAATATAAATTTTTATTTAAGTGCCTCAATTCTGCTGAAAGCTATTTCTGATAAACGCTAAAAATGCCCTGTAGATCAGGAAAACCTGATGATCAAAAAAATTTTTCAAAAAATGTGTAACATTTACTTCTACTGCTCCGATTATTATTCATGAACGGTCGACCAATACAAAAGTCCATTTCGGACACAAAGGAAATAAAGCAATAATACCGCACATATAGATACATTCTGCTGTCATATGTATCAGAAAAATTATAAAAAGCTCATGGAGGATAATAATATGAAAAACGCTTTCACTTTTATTGCTGCACTCAGCATTCTTTTTTCAGCCGTTCCTGCTGCAACTGTTCATGCAGCTGACACCACATCAGTTTCCGTATCTTCGGAAGCAATAAATAATACAGTTGATATAGCCCATTTCGTAGGAAGCTGGAAATATCAGATATCCGATACTAACTATGATGTTGACATAAGCTCAAAAGACAATGGCATTGTAGTTATAAACGAGGACGGAACATACACATATACCGATGCTAACGGAAATACTTCGACAGGAACAGTAAAATTCGGAATCGAAATAATAGGCAGCACTCCTTTACAGACTGTAGGCTTCTACGAGGGCTCTGAATATAAATTCGGCGGTTATTATCGTGCAGAGGAACCTGATGCTCTTTATTTGGGAAACAGCCGTATTTCACGTCTTGTACGTGAAAAAGAAACTGATGTCAGCATAGGTGATTTCTCAGGAAAGTGGAAGTATCAGGAATCTGACGGCGGGTACCCTGTTGAAGTATCTGCAAGAGATATCGGTACATTTGAGATAAATGCAGACGGTACATTCAAATACACTGATACCGATGACAATACAGAAACAGGCACAGTAAAGCTCGGCAGCGAAACTATCGGAGGAACAACATTCACAGTTCTCAGATTTTTTGAAAATTCAGCTGTAAAATACACCGCTACTTATCTTAACGGAAGACCTGATGAACTGTTTTTGGGCAACGCAGGCAGATTACGCCTTGTTCGTGAAACAAAGGATAAGTCATATAATACTATTGCCATTGAAAAAATGGAAGCCTACACATATTTAGACAAGCTTTTAGCTGGCGGAGTTGCTCACAGCGACGAGCCTGCCTTCAAAACAGGCGATACTGCCTACTATAGAGTCACAGACTTCTCTTGCTTCAAATCACTTGATGAACTCAAGGAACTCATCGGAAAGAAATTCACAGGCGAAGTAAAAGACTGCCTTACAAAAGAATGTGATGCACGTTTCGTTGAAAAAGACGGTATTCTTTATGAAATAAAAGGCAGCAGAGGTTCGTTCCTTTTCTCAACTACCGAGGGCGTTATTATATCAGATGTGACCGATAATAAATTTACAGCAACAACTGTTGCAAGCAATCAGATTCAGGGCAAGGCCAGAGCAGTATTTGTTCTTGAAAACGGCAGCTGGAAGATGAGCAGCTATACCTATGGCGATTTCAAAACCGAAAGCGCAGAAATTGTAAAGCCTGCAGCTTCTCATACCGGCGATGCCAACTGTGACGGCACAGTCGATATGTCTGATGTGGTTCTCATAATGCAGTCTCTCTCAAATCCCAACAAATACGGTGAAAACGGTTCAGCAGATATACACCTTACTGCCCTTGGAAAAGCAAATGCCGATATGGACGGTAATGGACTGACAGTAGGCGATGCTCAGGCTATCCAGACTATCCTCCTGAACATTGAATAATGATCGGCAGACTTTTTCTGCATGAACACAGGCAATTGAGCAATATTTGTCAAAAAAAGGCGCAATAAAATATTAGTTAATGTCAAATCATTGTTGTATAATTAATTAGTATTAAAAAACACCGTCAGGCAGTTTTGCCATGAGCTTTGTTCAGAGAGTTCAAATTCCTTTCAAATCCGGAATTTACGCTTCGCATTTCTTTATGTCAAGCTCGTTTTGAACTTTGATAACTAAATATTTTCTAACAGACATTAATCAAAAAACACACAGAGGTAATACACTATGGAACAAAATAAACGCATCTCAGAAGCATTAAAAAACACTATCGGACAAAGATACGATGCAATGGCACTTAAAATGATACGTGATGAAGCAGAGGTACCGTCAGGAACTGTTTATCCGCTCAGAGACCTCGGTCAGCACATGGCACTCTGTCAGGCATTTGCTCTTTCAAGAAGAGAAGGAAAGACAGTTTATATGCAGAAGCAGGACCACTGGTGCTGGGCTCCGCTCATAGCCTACGGTATGGTAAAGCTTGAAAAGGGTACCGCCGAATTCAACGAGCTTCTTCCTGTTATCGGTATAAGTGATCCCGATGCAGCTGCTGCATTTATTGAGAATATGCCTCATCTCCCAACAGGAACATATAGCGGGATACTCACCTCTCCCCTCGGTACTGCCGAATTTGAACCCGATGCTGTAGTGATAAACTGCCGCAATTCTGAGCTTCGCACTATCCTCATGGGTATAAAAACGCAGACAGGTACTGCTATGAAAACCGAATTTGACGCCATAGACTCATGTGTATGGGGAATTATCCCCTCTCTTACCCAAAATGAGTATCGTATCTCATTCCCTGATCCGGGCGACTTTATAAACGCCCATACAAGCGAGGACGATGTGATACTATCCGTGCCTAAGGCAAAGCTTGAAGAATTTGAAAAGGGGCTGGAATGTCTTAACCATATGAGAATGCCGCACAGCTTCTTCCAGATGAATATGGAATACGACTTTGCAAGGCCAGTGTTCTACAACAATTTGTTCAAGGCATGGGGGCTTGATGAAGGAAAGAGCTACACGATACCTTCTCTTTAATATCGCTTCCACTCCGCAAATATATCATCCCGAAAACAAAGCCGCGGGAGTTCCCCCTTCCGCAGCCGAGTTATATAATGTCCCGAGGCTCCCTCCTTCGGGACATTATTTTTGTCGATACAACAATAGAAAGGCTCCGACTATGCTGTCGGAGCCTTTTATGATACTTTATTTGCTAAAGCTATTATTCAGCAGTTCTCTGCGCAGACTGATAAGATCAAATACATCTACCGAATTATCCTCATTCATATCGGCAAGTATGTACTGCATTTTTATAAAGCTTTCCTTGCCATGGAGATATTTGCACATCTCAAGCAGATCAGCTGTATTTAATTCACCGTCCATATTAATATCTCCCAACTGATACTCCTTCATTTTGAAGCTGCATACCAGCGAAACAGCCTTGTCGGCAGTAACTGTTATAGTCTCCGAGGAGGAGCTTACTGCTCCCGACCAGCCTGCAAATGTATATCCTTCAGAAGGCTTTGCGGTAAGAGTTACCTTCTTTCCGCTTTCAAAAGAGCCTGTCCAGACATTTCCCGATAACGGCACATCAGCAGAATCAACAGCAATACTTCCGTTTCCGTCCGATGTAACGGTTATAGTAGCTGTATCCTTTGAAATTCCGAGATAATTCTGCATATTCTCAACAGCATACTCGGCACGGTTCTTGAAGAAGGTGCGCATTATATCCATTTCGTCGTGATAATAGCTTTTCTGTTCAGCAAGAAAGGTGTTTATTTCAGATTCCTTGCTTATATTGTTCCAACGCCATGCAGTCATTGTCATATAATCCATGAAGCGAGCTTCCTCGTTATCAAGCTCTTCCGTCATTTTTGATGCCTCAAATACGGAATATGCAAAGGAATAAAATCTGTCGGCAAATCTCTGTCTGAATTCCGGATTATCAAGAAGCTTTGCGAATATCACCGTTGGTATATCTTCTTTGACTTTGTCCATTTTTTTGAAGCTGTCATACTGATATGACTCTACTCCGCCGAAGTCCTGATATGTTAGTCCCACGGAATAATCAAAATCAAATGCACCGAATCTCCATTTTCCGTCACAGTAGGGATTATCTTCTGTCGGTTCACCGTTGTATCTCCACATGAAATAGTTATAGTTCGGCCAGTCCCATGTGCCGATATACAGCCCTGTACAGTAGCAGTCTATAATGCTTTCAATATCAACTTTTGAAGTGACATATTCATAATTTTCGGCATCAGAAAGATCATTATCACTGCAAAAATCTCCAAGCCGCTGTAAATTCAGTGGTTCATCATCAGGACCTGCTTCAAGTTCACCGTTTTTTATCAGTGTAACATTTTCGGAAGGAACATCATAATTCGACTGTATATAATAATCAGATGCCTTCTCCGTTATCTCGTACATTCCCCACAGTTCGCCGTCAATGAAAAGCATACATCTGTCGCTGTCATAGGTTGCAAGTGCAGGAAGGTCGCGGATAGCAGAATTGACTGCCCGCTCTCTGAGTCTGTCCACCCACGAAACAGCTCTGAGTCCGAATGAATCGTAACGCTTTACATTCTTGCCGTCCACAGCAGAATAATTATCGTCTATGAGCTTATAGTCAAGCTTTGAATCGCCGTATTTGCTTCTTGCATAGACATTGAAGCTCTTCGCTGCACTGTTCCTTGAAGATGCACCTCTTATACGTATTCCCATTTTCTGAGAGAAGCCGACTTCACCGTCCTTGAAATATGTTATATCAGCCTCGCGCTCCCAAGCCTTTCCGCTTGATAAGAAATTTGCGATATTATCAGATGCTCCGTCACTTTCCGACCAGTCAAGGTACTGCTGACCCGCAACATATATTCCATTATCCTTACCAAAAAGATTATCGGGATCGGTTACAAGTGATACCACGGGGATATCAGAATAGTAAGCAAGCTTTTCCTCGCTCATAACGAAAAAAGTCTTTGTAGCAACTCTGCTGAATGTACCGTCCGATGATCGCGAAGCTGCTCTGACTATGGTCGCCTTGTCAATTTTCTCGGGATTTGCCTCATACCACTGCGTAAGAACTATAGAGTAGGGACTGTCGTCCTCCTGCTGATACTTGCTGTAGACATTCTCCTCAATGCTTCTGTCATACATTGGTATAGCACCGCTGTAGACCATTGCAGTCTCTGAGGTGGTAGGGTCTGAGCCGTCAAGAGTATAATATATAGTGTCAGATGAGCTCAGAGTAAGCTCCTTTACGTCATTTTCGCTGTAAAAGCCCGATTCCAGTGAAAATACAGGCTCAGAAGGTACAGACAGATTTTCAGAAGCAGGTGTGGCAGTCATTACCGCAAAGCTGCCGTCAGATAAGCGTCCGTAGGACTCATCCTCTGAAAGTGCAGGAATCTCTATTTTTTGCACTTCATTTCCATCGGGCGTTGAAAGGATAAGAGTCTCTCCCGATTTTCCGAGAGAAAATCCGGTATTCAGCTCTGTCATTCCCTCTCCGTTCTTATCGGCAGTTATAAGAAGATATCCGCCCTTTTTAATTACAGTGCCCTCAGGGAAAACATACTTCATAGGCTTATCTTCATTGTCTGAAAGCCCGAAGCCTGTCAGGTCGATATCCTTGTTTCCTCCGTTGTAAAGCTCTATCCAGTCGGAGGCTTTTCCGAGACTGTCGATAAAGCTTTTCTTGTTCTGGGTGCAGACTTCATTTATGCATAGTCCGTCCGCAGAACTTTCAGCCACAGCAGCAGGTACACCGCAGTGCATTGCAGACACTACGAGCATGGCTGCCGCAAAGCTTCCCATTCTTTTTATAAAGCTCATAAAAATTCCTCTTTCTGCATTGATAATAAACTTATTATATTATAACGCATTACTTACAAGAATTCAACAACTTTTTTTGCAGCTTTATTATCTGATTTTTTGTCCTTGATGATAAGTTAGTATGTTACACAAAAGTAAAACACCTGACGAAAGCAGTTCACTGCTGACGACAGGTGTTTCACTTATTATTTTTTATTCAGAAGCAAGCTCATATTATAACCGTGAGATACTTACATCTCACCCTTTATGAATTTTCTGAGCAATTCGAGATCGGCTTCATTTATGGCATCATCGCCGTTCATATCTGCTGCACTGAAATTCTTTACTTCTCCGTTTACAATAGCCTTTTTCATACTGCAAAGGTCATAGATATCTACTGCTCCGTCCTCGTTGAGGTCGCCGAGAGCATATTTTTCATCGCGCTTATCAGTTCTCCACCAGTTGATATTGTAGAGATAGCCGTCACCGCCTCTGAATATAAAGAAGATATCGTGATTACCATTGGTCGCACTTATTGAGCAGGTCTGGGTGTTCCATGTCTGCCAGCCGTTGGAGCTCTTTATATCCATTCTTCCGATAACACTGCCATTCGGATCGTCAATGCGAATTTCAAGCTGAGCTCTTGCACCGTTTGAACCGATACGGAAGTCAATATTCTTTACTCCTGACAGATCAACATTCTTGAAACCTATATAATCATCGTTTTCCGCATACGCAACATCCAATCCACCCTCTGAACAGTTTTCTGTGTCGATACCTGACTTTATATCGAATGCCTCAGCCTGTATTACCTTACTTAGCGAAATAATACCGGACTTGAATGAGAAATTTGAAGTAGTTGTGTTTGTTTTTCCGCTATTTGTCTGTGAAGGCACGGAAACTGAGTCCCATTCGCAGACAAATCCCATGTTATCAATGTTATTTGCCCAGCCTGTAAGCTCATTATCATCCCATTTTCCATTGTCCTTCATAAGGATCATATAATGCTCACGGCCTCCGTAATTGTCGGGTTTTCCTTTTTCCCAGCTGGTATAGCTAAGCTTTTCGCCTGTTACCCAACTGAAGTTACCGTCATCACCGCGGCTTGCGCCTAACCAGTAAAACGGCTTTGATGAAGACTGGGCGTTGATAGCCTTTAATACTTCAGCCTGCTCACTCTCGGATGTAATTACAGCGAGGTGACCGCCTAAACTCTCACAGTATGACTTTGCGTCCTCCCATGTGAGTCCTTCATTGAACACCTGATACTTCACTTCACTCTTGGAAGGTGTCACTACAGGCTTTGTGGTCGTAGTAGTTGAAGTAGTAGTTTTGATCGTTGTCTGAGTAGTAGTTGTTGTAGTTGCGATCACAGGTGCAGGCTCATTGCTGTTTCTATAGACAGCTTCTACCGTTGCGTTGCCGTCAAGCTTTATCTTGATAGACTGGGTAGTAGTATCTCCGTTTGTGATATGGGCATTGTTTATCTTCCAATATGAGAAAGAACGTCCTTCAACAGGAAGAGCCTTGATATATATATCGTAATCTGAATGATATTTTCCGCTCCAGCTGCTTACATTTCCGAGATCAAGAGAATTCAGCAATATACTTCCGCTGTCAGCAGAATTGACTATGGTGAGTTTGTGTGTGTCGGAAGAAATTCTCATAGCAGATTTTGTAGTACGCTCTGCAACCGCCGGTCTCTGAGTGTAGAACTCGGTAACAGTGTTCATATCACCTTCAAAGCGTCGTTCACCATTTGAACCTGACAGGCTTCCCGAATGGAAACGTGCAAATGTATCAGCAACCTGCTGCTTGTATTTGTATCTGTAACTATTAATAACTTCTTTGACTCTGTTAGGTTCAAAGTCGGTATTTATAAGATCCATCATAGTTCTTGCAAACTTATGTCTGAAGCGTTCATAATTAAGAAGTCCGTTGAATACTCTTGCAAGCTGGCTGTTGCTTTCGCGGATACGTCTGAAGCAGTCTGCGGAATAAGATTTGTCCTCAGTGCCGTAGAGTCCCTGTCCTGATTCTGTATCAAAGAGCATCATTCTCCATTTTCCGTCTGAATACGGATTTGTCTCATCAACGACATTTGAGCGCCATACACTGAAATTGTTCTGAGGCCAGTCTGCATTGCACCAGTATATCTGAGCTGCAAAATAGTCTATGAAACTCTGTATATCAACTTTATCGCAGAATTCTTCATAAGACATATTACCGTTTGCTGCTGCGTTGCATAAATTACGCCAATCGCTAAGATCCTTGTCGTTACCGTCCTCAAGACCGCCGTTCTTTATAACAGCAATATCACTTTTCTTTACTCCGTAGTGATCACTGAGATAGCTTGTGCTGTTCTTTTCGAGTATCTGATAAATACCCCAGAATTCGCCGTCAAGCAATACGATACATTCTGACGTTGCTTGATAAGCAAATGACCTGTCTGTAACAAGATTTTGGTTGATGCTGTCACGGAAGAAAGCTCCCGAATTATCGTTTCCACCGTTACGAAGCACGATACCATCAAATTTCTTGATTGACTTGCCGTTTTTGGCTTTTACAGCCTTACCGGAGAAGAAATCGTAGTCAAATTCAGCTGCACCGTATTCCTTACGTGTATAAACATTGAAGCTCTTCTGAGCGAGTGATCTTGAAAAAGCACCTTTAATACGAATACCAACATTCTGCTCGATCACCTTTTCGCCGTTTTCAAACATAGTGAAGCTTGCAGGACGTTCCCATTCCTTGCCCTTCATGCTGTAATTGGCACGGAATTCCCATGGATTTTTCGCACCATTGTTCTTATTCTCGTCATAAACTCTGCCGAGACAATATATACCCTTGTCACGGTCAAAGAGATTGTCTGGGTCTGTAACGAGAGATACTACCTTCATATTCTTGTAGTAACCTGAATTTGTCTTGCCTATCAGATAGGTCTTTGTGATATACTCACTTGCACGTCCCTCACTGTCAACGGCAACAGCTCTTATTACTGCTGCTTTGTCCACATTTCCGCGGGGAGCTTCTGCGCCGCCAGGAACAATATCAGTGCGCTTGCTGAGACGGTTATCGGTATCGGTCATGTCCTTGATAGTAAGGGGCTCTGTGTACTTCTTCGAGCCATATACAGGATCGCTGCCGTCTGTTGTATAATATATATCACACCCCTCATCGGCTGTAAGTGTCAGATTAAAGCTGCTGTCATAAAAGCCGCTGTCATGCGAAAAAGATGGTGCGTGTACAGCATTTGTGCCCTCGGGTTCAGTGTTTTTCTGATCGGGAGTACAGCTAAGCTTATAGAATTGTCCGCTTCCGTCAGGATACTGACCGAAAGATGTATCCGTCGCAAGCGCATCAAAAGTTATTGTATTGACCGTATTTCCGTTTGTATCGGAAAGAACAAGTGACTCGCCCGAAGCTGAAAGACCGAATGGGGCTATTTGGTTATTGTTTACTGCCGCATCGCTGTCACAGAATACGACGAGCCTTCCTTCAGCGGCTATGCGTGTTCCGCTCGGAAATACATACTTGAACGGTTCTTTTTCCTTATCACTGAGTCCCCACCCTGAAATATCCGCTTCTGTTTTTCCGCTGTTGTAAAGCTCGATCCAGTCATAGCAGTTTCCGTCTGCCGCATGATATTTTGTGTTTTTCGAGCAGACCTCATTAAACGTCACCTGTCCGTTTGCATCTGCGCTTGCAGGAAGGTATGATGCTGATTGCAGCAGCATACCAAGACATAGTATTCCTGCAATACTACGTCCTTTAAAATGATTATTCATTTCCTCTCCACCTCATCAAAAAATATATCCTCGTGTTGCAGCTAATGTTATATCAGCGTTATTTAAGTAATTATATATGTAATTTATCGTGTTAATTGTCAAATGTGTTTTCTGCTTGCCGCAACTCAATTATTATAGCATATGCACAGGGCTATTTCAAGCCTTTTTTCACTTTTTTATATCTGATTTAAGTAAAAAAATCAGGTCATAAAACCGCTTTATATTGTCGCCGTGTACCAATTGCATAAAAAGCGATAATAATTAATTGATTTTTATATTAATATTGCAAAATGTATTATCCTGCTCATTTTATACAGGACTAGATATCACAAATACGCTTTTTGAAGACAAACTTAAATTTTTTAAGCTTCAGCACCTCAAATAGCAAAAGATATAAAATCAAAGTGCGCAATCAGTGCAATAAAGTGCAAAATTGACAAAGTATTATTTTCACAGAGTATTTTTTTAAAAAAATTATTCGAGCTGTAAATTAAACCAGCGCAATAATATACCATTTTTTAGTAAAAAAAGGTGCGAAATATCACATTTGTGCTACATAAATCTTCATTTCAAATCAGGGAAAATAAAAAAATCTAAACCTTAAATAGATTATACCGCCCAAAAAGTAGTAAAAAAACAATTAAAAATAAGCGGCAATCGCTCCGATCGTAGGAATATGGGAGAATTAGCAAATTTTGACTTGAATTGTTCACAGAAATGTAATAAAATGTACGTAAAGAAACGCCGCAAAAGTCCTACCAAGCTTTTGCGCTTTTCTTTAATTGTAAAGGATATCATTTATTACGAAACGAAAGTGAGGTTTGATCGACATGAAAAAGAGCAACTTCAAAAGATTTGTCAGCGCAGGCGTTACTGCACTGATGGTTGCTTCGAGTATCCCATCGATACCTGCTGCTGTAGTTCAGGCTGCTGACGCACAGCAGAGAGGAAACATCGGCGGATACGACTACGAAATGTGGAACCAGAACGGTCAGGGTCAGGTTTCAATGCAGCCGGGCGCAGGATCATTTACCTGCTCATGGAGCAATATTGAGAACTTCCTTGCACGTATGGGCAAGAACTACGACAGCAAAAAGCAGAACTACAAGAGCATAGGCAAAGACATCACACTTACCTATGATGTTGAGTACACACCAAGAGGAAATTCTTATATGTGCGTTTACGGATGGACAAGAAATCCTCTTATGGAATATTACATCGTTGAAGGCTGGGGCGACTGGAGACCACCCGGAAACGATGGTGAGAGAAAGGGTACAGTAACCCTTGATGGCAATACATACGATATTGCAAAGACAATGCGTTATAACCAGC
>Ga0310786_10007180_pt1 | contig 14595 bp, 11 predicted proteins | sample AusTroGonzalo_MG_FD_203881 | JGI IMG/M metagenome (GOLD analysis project Ga0310786, IMG submission 203881) | Bovine rumen microbial communities from tropical cattle in Woodstock, Queensland, Australia - Gonzalo_03 (v2) (version 2) | ecosystem: Host-associated > Mammals > Digestive system >... | reverse complement strand
TACGCCGTGGCCGTTTCCCGCGACCTGCGCAACCGCTGTTTCCAACTCGAAGTCAGCTGGAACGGCGACGCTTCGCAAGCCCACAAAGACCTGATGGAAGAACTGGAGTTCAACACCACCATGGCCAACGGCAACACCTACGGCGAGAACATGACCCTGGCAGGTCAGGCGGGCAGCACCTACTCCACCCGCACCCAAGCCCTGCAAGCCATCCTTGACGGCTGCATCGATATCTCCGACGAGGTCGGCACCTCCAAAATCGGCAAGCCCCATACCGGCGATGACCCGACCTACGTGGAGTCGCCCTACAGCCAGAACTCCATCGGCGATTTCTACGACAACATCACCAGCGTCAAGAGTGCCTACTTGGGCGGTATCGAAAGCGAAAGAGATAATGACCTCTCCGTGCATAATTTCGTCAAGGACATCAACGCCGAGTTGGACGCCAAAGTTGTCAATGCCATTAACAACGCCTTGGAGAAAATCAACCACATGAAAGCGCCTTTCGTGCTGAACTATTTGGATGCCTCTGCTGGCGAGGCCATGGAAGCCTGCCAAGAACTCTCTGACATCCTCAGCGAGGCCAAAGCCGCATTAAACAATAAATAATCTCAGGATCGCTTCGCGTCACTGCGAGGAACGAAGCAGTCTAGACAAAAAACTTAATCTCTGGATTGCTTCGTCGTTCCTCCTCGCAATGACGCAAAGCGGCAGATAGAAACAAGAACAATTATAAGACACAAATACCATGATTAACCACAAACAATTAAGCATCATTGCCCTTGCAGGCCTCATGTTCATGTTCTCCTGCAATCCGATAGAACCCATACCGACCGAAGTCAGCGAAGACACTTACGCGGGTGGCGAGTTAGGCACCACCTTCAACACTTCCGCTACGGCTTACGAAGACCCTACGCCTGCCACCGAACAGGCTGGCCTGACTAAAGCGTTCAAGTACGGCGAAGCCTTCTTTGAGCGCACCTACACGCAGAACAACGAGCCTTTCAAGGGCTTGGGACCGCTTTACATCCGCAGTTCGTGCATCGCCTGCCATCCTGGCTACGGCCACGGTATGCGCATGAACCGCTACCGCGCCGACGACTGGGGCAATGGCTACCTGCTCGTCGTCACCGACAAGAACGACACCTACTTGAGTTCCCTCACAGGTATGCCGCAAACCAAGGCCGTAGCACCTTTCAAAGCACCCATTGATGAGACACAAATCCAAATCAACTGGCTGAGCTATGTGGACGAATGGGGCAACCAATTCCCTGACGGCGAGACTTATAGTCTCACTTATCCTGAGGTCTACATCCCCGAGTCGGCTTATTATGTCCCGCTGCAAGTGGGCGGCAACGAAATCCCCTACAGCGACGTGGTAGTCCGCCTTGAGTCGACCATCGGCATTTACGGCACAGGCCTCATCGATGCCATCCCCGATGACTCGCTGAAGGCACAGTATCAGAAGGAATACAACGACAACTACATGCAAAACGGCATCAATCCCGCGATGTGGGCTGGCGGCGACTGGGCTCCGACGGGCTTATACGGCAATACTTCACATCCAAAACGTTACACCTACGCCCTCACACGCGGTCCCTTGCAGGATGCCCCAGGTGCCAACGCCATCTGGAACATCACCAACGTGACGCACCGCACCAAAATGGGCCACTACATGACCGCCGCCTACGCGCAAAAAGCCTCGCAAGACCCCGATGTGCAAGCCGAGTTCTACAACTACTTTCCGCAGTACAACCTCACGGGCAATGTGGAAACCGACATCTACAACTACCTGATGATGAACGACCAAATCCCCGCCGAGATGAAAGTGCCCGAGATGAAGGACGAGGACTATGTCAACTTCATGGTTTGGCACCGTGGTTTGGCCGTGCCTGCCGCCCGCAACTTGGACGATCCCGACGTGCAACGCGGCAAGGAGCTCTTCAAAGAGATGGGCTGCGCCTACTGCCATCGTCCCTCTTGGCAGACTGGCGACGACATGTTCACCGACCCAACGGGCTTCTTCGCAGATGGTGACGCACGTCTTCCCCGTTATCCCAACCAGAAGATTTGGCCTTACAGCGACTACATCCAGCACAAGCTCCACATGGAGAATGACATCCGCACGGGCTGGTGTCGGACCACACCGCTTTGGGGTCGTGGCTTGTCGGAGACCTGCACGGGTCGCAGCGACCGTCTGCACGACTGCCGCGCCCAAACCGTCATCGAGGCCATCATGTGGCACGGCAATCCTCAAAGTGATGCCCGCTATTCGGTGGAGAAATTCCGTGCCTTGGACAAAAAAGACCGCGATGCAGTTGTGAAATTTATTGACGCGATTTAACCCAATTGTAGAGACGTGCCATGGCGCGTCTCTACAATTTTCCTATTTTTGCAATTCATTATGAAACATTTACGTCACATCACCTCCGTCGTAGTCATCATCCTCATCGCCGTTCTGGCGGCAGGCACCGTTGCCGAGAAGCTGCACGGCTCAGAATTTGCGCTGACCCATGTGTATGGCACTTGGTGGTTCGTCGGGTTGTGGGCGTTGTTGGCAAGCCTCATGGTCTATATGGCGGTGAAATGCCGTCTATGGAAACGAATAGCGGTCGGCGCACTGCACCTGTCCATCCTGTTCATCCTTTTGGGTGCCTTGCTCTCCATGCTCACAGGGCAGCACGGCAGAATGAAACTCGAACCCAATCGCCCCAACAGCCATTTCTTCATCAAGGAGGGGGAAGAGGTAACGAAAACAGCGCTGCCGTTCAGCCTCACGTTGGACCGTTTCGAGATTGAGACCTACGAGGGCAGCCGCAAGCCGAAGGACTACGTGAGTTACCTGCAACTCAACGATGGCGAAACCCATCAAGATGTTGTCATCTCCATGAACCACATCTTGAAACACAAGCATTACCGTTTCTACCAAAGCGATTATGACGATAAAGGCAACTCCATCCTCGATGTCGCCCACGACCCTTGGGGCATCGGCGTGACCTACGCGGGTTATGCACTGCTTTTTGTCGCCTTGGCAGCGATACTCATTGAGCAGCGAAAAGCCGTGAAAGCTGTAACCATCTCATGGCTGTCGGTGCTTGTCGTCTTGATGGTGCTGCTCCACATCCGTATGCTCACCCATACGCTCATGCCTGTGCTGCGCTCACCTTTGTTCAGCATCCACATCTCCACCATCGTGACGGCATACGCTTTGCTGCTCGGCATTTTGGTGGTCGGCGCCATCGCCATAATCCGACCCAAAGACCTGGCCCGTATGGAGCGGCTGAAAAACATCAGCATGGCCATGCTCTATCCCGCCGTGGCTTTGCTTGCGGCAGGTATCTTCATTGGCGCGATTTGGGCTAACATCTCTTGGGGCAACTACTGGTCGTGGGATCCGAAGGAAGTTTGGGCACTCATCACCTTGCTCATCTATGCCGCACCGCTACACGAAAAACTTTGGAAATCGTTCCAGAAGCCCCTGTTTTTCCACATCTATGGCATCCTCGCTTTCTTGAGCGTCGTCATCACCTATTTCGGCGTGAACCTGATTTTAGGCGGAGTACATGCGTATGGATAAAAAAAAACACTATCTTTGCCGCCGGATTTGGGTTCTTTCATCCGAAGATTAATAGGGAATCCTGTGAAAATCAGGAGCTATGCCCGTAGCTGTAAGTTCCACCGAGGTTTGCGACACCTATGTCACTGATATTCGTTATCGGGAAGACGCCGCAGACTGGGACGAGCCAGAAGACCTGCCCTTTTCCAATATTCGCAGCTTTCGGGAACAAGAGCTTGGGAATCAGAGGGAAACGCATCGGTTTCCTGTTTTCCATTTTGTCCTCTTGCTGCTGTTTTTGAAGTTGAACAAGTAATAACTGTGTTTGTATGAAGAAACAGTATCAAGCCGTTACGGCCGCTGAGGCCGTCAAAGTCATCAAGTCGGGCGACCATGTTCACATCAGTTCGGTGTCGAACGTACCGCAATGCTTAGTCAAAGCCCTATGCGACAGAGGCCGTGCCGGCGAACTCAAGAACGTCTATATCCATCACCTGCACACCGAAGGCGCCGCGCCTTACGTCAACCCAGAGTTTGAAGGTATCTTCCAACACAATGCCTTCTTCGTGGGTGCCAACGTGCGCGAGAGCGTCCAAAAGGGCTTGGCAGACTACATCCCCGTTTTCTTGGGCGAGACCTCGAAACTCTACCGCGAACGCTACATCAAGTGTAACGTGGCGATGATTCAGGTGTGCCCGCCCGACAAGTTCGGCTATGTTTCTTTAGGCTCGTCGGTGGATGCCACCTTGGCCGCCATGGAGAGTGCCGAGTTCGTCATCGCCGTGGTGAACAAACATGTGCCTCGCACTTTTGGCGATGCACTGGTCCACATCAGCAGAATCAATGTCTTTGTTGAAGACGACACTCCCCTGCTCACCGTCGACATGCCTGAACCCAACGAGGTGGAAAAGACCATCGGCCGCTATTGCGCCGAGCTTATCGAAGACGGTGCCTGCCTCCAAATGGGCATAGGCTCCATCCCCAACGCCATCCTGTCTTGCCTCCACAACCACAAGGACATCGGCATCCACACTGAGATGTTCTCCGACGGCATCCTGCCCCTTGTGAAAAAAGGTGTCATTACGGGCAACAACAAGAAGCTCAATAAGGGCAAAATCGTCTCCACCTTCGTGATGGGCTCAAAGAAAATCTATGACTTCATTGACGGCAACCACGAGGTGCTGCTGATGGATGTGGAATACACCAACGACCCCTTTGTCATCGCGCAACAGCCCAAGATGACTTCCATCAACTCGGCCATCCAAATCGACCTCTCGGGACAGGTGTGCGCCGACTCATTGGGCGACAAGATTTATTCCGGTGTAGGCGGCCAGATTGACTACGTTTACGGCTCGTCGCGTGCTAAAGGTGGCAAAGCCATCATCGCCATGCCTTCCACCACGCGCAAGGGTATCAACAAGATTGTGCCTGCCTTGGATTTGGGTTCGGGTGCTGTCACCACGCGCAACCACATCCATTGGTTCATCACGGAATACGGCGCGGTCAACTTGTATGGCAGGTCGTTGCAGGAAAGAGCCAAACTTATCATCTCGGTGGCGCATCCGCAGTTCCAGGAGCAACTCGACGAGGCCGCGTTCAAACGTTTCGGGCCACACTTCCATTACCTTTGGAATAAACTATGAAAAGCATCAACTTCGTAGAAATCTTCAGCTCCTTCATCGTGATGGCGGCCATCATCGATATTCTCGGCTCCATCCCCATCCTGATGAACATCAAGGAGCAGCACAAGACCATCAAGGCAGGACAGGCTTGCCTGACGGCCTTGGGTTTGTTTTTGGCGTTTTTCTTCGCGGGTGACGCCTTGTTGAGGCTTTTTGGTATTGATGCGGCTTCGTTTGCCGTCGCTGGTTCTTTCGTACTTTTCATTCTAGCCGTTGAGATGATTTTGGGTCGTGAAATTATCAAAAACGAAGGTGGCAAGAGCGGAGCCAGCATCGTGCCGATTGCCTTTCCCCTGATAGCGGGTCCGGGGGCCTTGACAGCCTTGCTCTCTCTACGCGCTGAATACGCTATTGTTAACATCCTCATCGGATTGTTGCTCAACATCCTGTTGGATTACATCGTCATCAGCCAGCTCGACCGCATCCAAAAATGGATGGGCGAGAACCTGATTTTCATCCTACGCAAGTTCTTCGACGTCATCCTCTTGGCCATCGCCGTGAACATGTTCGTAAACAACATTTCCGTGATTATCGCGAGCGTGCCGAAATAAACTAGCATCTTTTTTTCTTTCATATTGTTGGGCCGGTGGCGTGAGCTGCCGGCTTTTTGTTTTGGCAATATGAGAAGAGACGTAAAGCATTACGTCTCTACAACAAAAACAATGAGGGCAACCCTAAACGGATTGCCCTCATACACCTTAAATTCAATGTTTATCTTACGACAAACTTCTGCACTATGCGTTTGCCATCATAATTGACGGAAACAAAATACACGCCTTGGGGACAATCGCTCAAATTAATGACGGCCTCTTGACCGACAGCTGTGCCTTGCATCACGGATTGGCCAATGAAATTATACACTTCATAATCAAAGCGTTGCGCATTGGCGACAAACAAGGTCAAGGCTCCTGAAGTCGGGTTGGGATAAGCCATAAAGGTGGTCGTGCTCTCGCCTACGCCCTCCATTCCCTTAATGATGACATGGATGTTGAAATCGACATACTGTCCGTCGCTGGTAGCGCGCATGACCAAATCGAACTCGTCGCCATCTTCCGTTTCGCGGACCAACACAAGGATTCTGCCGTCCATCGTGGCGGTCAGGGCTTCGGGGTTGGGATTGGAAACAACACTGTAAACGATGTCCTCATCGGGGTCGTCGGGGTCAGTGGCCACGCCCTCAAGGTTGACTTCGATAGTCTGCGGAAAGGCATCGAAACCTACTTCATCCACAGGATTAATGATGTATGGAGGCTCATCGATAACGACGTTAATGATGACATGCACGTTGAAGTCAACATGCTGCCCGTCACTGGTGGCGCGCATCGTGAGGTCGGCGGTGGCTTGGTTGGCGTTCTGGCGCGTCATCACCAAAATCTTGCCGTTCATCGTGGCGGTCAGGGCACTTGGGTTGGAGTTGTTGACGATACTATATGTGATGTTCTCGTTAGGGTCGTCGGGGTCAGTGGCCACGCCGTCAAGGTTGATTTGGATGGTTTGTGGAAATTCGTTGAAAACCACATCCTGCACGGGATTGGCAATGACAGGTGGTTCATCAACAACGACATTGATGATGACATGCACGTTGAAATCGACATGCTGGCCATCGCTGGTGGCGCGCATCGTGAGGTCGGCGGTGGCTTGGTTGGCGTTCTGGCGCGTCATCACCAATATTTTGCCGTTCATCGTAGCGGTCAGAGCACCTGTGTTGGAGTTGTTGACGATACTATATGTGATGTTCTCGTCAGGGTCGTCGGGGTCGGTAGCCACGCCGTCAAGGTTGATTTGGATGGTTTGTGGATACTCGTTGAAAACCACGTCTTGCACAGGATTGGCAATGACGGGCGGTTCATCAACAACGACATTGATGATGACATGCACATTGAAGTCGACATGCTGCCCGTCACTGGTGGCGCGCATGGTGAGGTCGGCGGTGGCTTGGTTGGCGTTCTGGCGCGTCATCACCAATATCTTACCGTTCATCGTTGCAGTCAAGGCACCTGTGTTGGAGTTGTTGACGATGGTGTAAACGATGTTCTCATCTGGGTCGTCAGGGTCGGTGGCCACGCCGTCAAGGTTGATTTGGATGGTTTGCGGAAACTCGTTGAAGACCACGTCTTGCACTGGATTGACGATGTAAGGCGGCAGGTCTGGTGCAGCGCCACCACCATTGAAGTTGTCCATGCAGAAGTAAGCTGGCGTAATCATATTGTAGCCACTACCTCTCGATGAAGAAAGACTAAAGGAGATGGTAGCCACAGATCCCAAGGGGCTGAGATCGAACCACTCCCAAGTATTAAGGACATAGTCGTCCGCATTGTTTGAAAAACGGTAGTCAGCGAGATAGAAATCCAATGTGCCTACAACCTGTCCGTTGGCATTCTTACCCGTCGCTGTCACCTTGAACCAGTCAGGGTCGTTGCCTGAGGTTCCTCCGTAGGGTGGCTCACCATACCCGCCTTGAAGAATGTCCTGATAAGTCCAAAGATCGTTGGTGACATAGCAGCCTGTGACGGTATGTGATTGCCCATCAGCAGCATAAACATCCGTCTGCACGCCCATGGTATATGCCACGGCATATTGGGTAGAGCCATCATAGCCACAGCCTGCAGCCGCAGTGTACTGGGCATCCAAACCAGATTGGGTCAAATCCGTGCGGTTGGAAGCCGTGAACCCGCCCCAATAGCCGTTTTGGGTATTGTTGGTAAAGATCCAGCCGCCACTGGGCATTTCATTTTCTCCGATAGGGGCTTGCCAGATACCACTGCCACCGAGTTGGATGTCTTCGAAAGTGGCCGGGGCTTGGGCAAAGGCGAAGGCGGTCGCCAAAAGCATGAAGGATAAAAGTAAACTTTTACGCATAACTTATTGATTATTACGCATTGAACAATTGTTGCAAAACCATCGCAAGCAGCCATGCCAATTGCAGCGCTTAGCATCACCCTTGTTCCCGAAGGCTTGCAATGAATCACCCTGTTTGGCAGGTCTTCTGACTCGCCCGAGCCTGTCGCCTTCCCATCCAGATGAGCTGGACAGTGGCTTGTTTGACAGACCTTACACGGACTTACAGCAGCGGGCACTGTTGCCGATTCGCACGGCATTCCCTTGGCCAAATCGGCGGCAAAGATAGTGTTTTAGAGTTTAGCAAAAGTGTTTTTCAAGGAGAAAATCATGCATTGGACAAAATGTTTCTGGAACGAATTTTGCTTTTATGCTGTTTTTATCGGTCTATGGTATTGTCGAATCTAACAACAAATAAATGATATGAAGGTTACGATTAAAGAAGTCAGGACAAAAAATGACTTGAGGAAGTTTGTCCATTTTCCCAATGCGCTTTACAAGGACAACCCGTACTATGTCCCGCAAATAGAGTCGATGGACCGCGACACGCTGACACCGTCGAAAAACCACGCCTTTGAAGTGTGCGAAGGTAAATACTGGTTGGCTTTTGACGAAAAAAACCATGTTGTGGGGCGTGTGGCGGGCATCATCAACCACCGTTACAACGAAAAGACGGGCGAAAAAACCTGCCGTTTCGGCTGGATTGACTTCATCGACAATCGTCATGTTGTGGAAGCCTTGTTGAATGTTGTGGAAAAATATGCCAAAGAAAAGGGCATGGACATCGTCAGCGGCCCCACGGGATTTTTGGAATTTGATGCTGCTGGAATACTTGTGGACGGCTTCGACCAACTCCCCACTGCCTATGGCAAATACAATGATCCTTATTACGAAGACCATCTGTTGGCCTTGGGTTACCAGAAAGAAGTGGATTTTGTGGAATACCGCATCTTGGTGCCTGAGGTTATCCCTGACCGTTATGCACGAATGGCCAAATTGGTCTCCGAAAAGTACAAATTGCGTCAAGCACCGTTGCTCAAACACAGCGATATCAATCTGTATGTCGACGGCATCTTCCAATGCATGAACGCCGCTTATTCCCATCTGCATGGTTTCTCGGAATTGACGCCTGGCCAGTGCGAAGACTTGAAGAAGCAGTTCTTGAGCAATGTCAACGTGGATTTCCTTTCCGTCGTTCTCGATGCCGATGACAAGGTGGTCGGTTTTGGCGTAGCGATGCCCTCGCTCTCGAAGGCCATGCAAAAGGCCAAGGGCAGCCTTTTCCCCTTTGGATTTGTCCATGTCCTACAAGCCTTGAAGCACAACGACACCATCGATTTGTTGCTGATTGCCATTGACGAACGCTACCAAAACAAGGGTGTGAACGCCATGATTTTCGACAAGTTTGCCCAAGGCATCACAAAGAATGGCATCAAGTACATTGAATCGACGCGGGAGCTGGAAGACAATACCGAAGTGCAGAACCTTTGGCGTCTTTTCGAGCACACCATTCACAAAAGAGCGCGGGTGTACAGGAAAAATATTTGATTGTACATTAACTAATTAACAGCCAAAGGCATGAAGATAACGACATACAGAAAAACATTTATTGCATCCTATCAAGCCGAGGCTTTCAGCCAGTGCTTGGTTTCGTTCCCTTAACATAGTGGGTATTGGGGCTTTTAGTTGCAGTTTTTTTGTCTTTATACCATTGTTTTGTGAAAAATGACTATCTTTGCCATCGATAAATGGAAAGGATTTGATTATGAGTTACTCGGAAATGGCACAATTGGAACTGATGAACGCAGCTGCCAATGTCACTACAAAAGAGGATTTGGACGCATTGAAACTGACTTTGTCGCTCTTCTTTGCTGAATTGGCGCAACGAGCTATTGACAAAATGTGGGACGAGGGCAAGTTCGACCAAGCGAAGTTGGATGAACTCCGTGGAAAACATCTGCGTACACCATACATTGATACTGTGAACTGATGCGATACGTTGTACTTGACACAAATTGCCTCGTTCAGATTCTGCCTTCAAGAAGCCAATACCATACGATATGGACGGATTTCCTTGAAGGAAAGTTTTGTTTGTGTGTAAGCAACGAGATTTTGATGGAGTATGAAGAAATCCTATCCATTCATGCTTCGCCAGAAGTCGCGCAAAATGTGGTTGAAGCCATAGCGAGACACCCGAAGACCCATTACCAAGAATCATACTATCATTTCCACTTGTTGTCCGATGTTGACAAGTGACCTCGACACTTGCGGTAATGCCCTACGGACCAAATTCCGCATCAGGGGCGTTGCCGAAATGTGGGGAGGTATGTCTGACACCTCCTCTCTCCATGGACACGACATTTCGATATTGGCCTTCCATGGCGACGCCGATGACATCATGCCTTATGGATATGACCGTCCTTTTAGTGTCGCCAGACCATTTAACAGGCTGGCTGCCGACCCGGTGTTCGGCGCATCGTGCATTATCGACCGCGCCACCAAGCTGGGATATCATGCCCGTCTGGTCACTTTTGCCGGCTACAAACACATGCCACATGTAGACCCAAAAACCAAAGTCATTAACGAGAATTTCTATATCGTCCAAGACACGATGTCGGAGTTTTTCCACGAAATCATCGTGCCTCAAAAACTCGAAATCGAGGGGGAAGACGGCCATTATTATGTGAAGCCTTGCCCTTTGAAGGCCAGCTGGAAAGTTGAAGGGGGTGTCATCCTCTCTACTGAAAACGATTCCGTGGAAGTGGTATGGATCAAGAATACGCCCCAACATAGCATCACGGTATCGGTTGTGTTGCCATACGGAGTCGGACTTACTGAAACCAAGGATGTGCGGGAGTTCGAAGAGATGCTAAACGAGGAAATCGAGGAGCAGAAATGAAATGCGCCGGTTATCCGCAACTCGAACAACGGATTGGGTTGCGGAATTTTTTGTAGTTTTGCGGCCTGAATTGAAATATTTGTCATCCTAAAACTTATTACAATGAAAAAGTGCTTACAACTTGTTCTGCTGTTATTCGCATTCGCTGGCTTCGCCAACGCACAACCCGCATCAACCGCCAACTGGTTTGGATACATCTTACCTCCAAGCCCGGCAGAATACAAGTATGTCTCTTTTACCATGCAGGATTTAGGGTCGGTGTCCGTTGCGTCGGACGCGCTTCCTGCGGTAAATACAGCCACCTTTGCCAACGGTTATGTGTGGAGCGTGAACAATGACAACGGCTATAACATTTGTAGGTCGAGCTTTGATGCCACCAATAATCTTATCGGGACACCTGAAGTGATGATTGCAGGCGTCTCATACGTCAATGACATGGCCTACAATCCTGCCGACGGATTGATTTATGTCATTACCAATGAACACCTGAAAAGCTTCGATCCAGCCAACCCCGGCAACATGCAAGACCATGGCGCGATAGAGCATGATGGCTTCAATTTGGCTATCAATAGGGATGGTAACGCTTATATGATCAGTTCTTGGGGTGAGTTTGGCTCGTTGAATCTTTCCAATGCACAATTGACCGTAATCAACTCGATTGATTTGCCCTTAAAAATGGCTTTTGACATGCAGACGGGCGAATTGTTTGGCGTTCATTATGGCAATTTGTATCAGCTTAACCCCAACACCGGAACCTACACCATGTTGGGCGCTCTCCACGATGGAAGCACTAACTATGACCCGACCTGCCTGTTTATGGCCTACGACTCCAATCCAACGGAATTTACAGTCGGTGATTTGATCTATCGTGTGAATGACGACCAAGTTTCCGTAACGGTTATAGGTCATGTCGATGGTTACAATGCCCAAGGACCGTTGGTCATTCCTGCATCGGTGAGTTACGAAGGCCATGACTATGCCGTGACCGTCATCGGAAACACCGCATTCATGTATTGTTTCTATCTGACCAGTTTGACCCTCCCGAATTCCCTGACCACCATCGAGGAAGGCGCATTTGCCTATTGCTCAGGTTTCACTGGTGATTTGGTGATTCCCAATTCGGTGATTACCATTGAGCCCAGCGCATTCTTTACTTGCTATAGCTTTGACGGAGAGTTGGTTATCGGCAACTCCGTTACTACTATCGGCGACTATGCTTTTGATGATTGCAACGGTATGCACGGCGTGCTGAACATCCCAAGCAACGTGACATCCATCGGCACAAGCTCGTTCAGATATTGCGAGTTTAGCGGCATCACCGTCGCCCCGGAAAACCCTGTTTTCGATTCAAGAGACGACTGCAACGCCATCATCGTAACAAGCACCAACGAGCTGCTCACAGGTTGTGCAAACAGTGTCATCCCCCATACCGTCACCGCCATCGGCGAGAACGCATTTTGTGGTCTTACTGGCCTGACCTCGATTGAAATTCCTGAATCAGTGACTTCCATTGGGGCAGGAGCTTTCTCGTTTTGCTTCAATCTGACGGGCGATTTGACCATTCCGAATTCAGTGACCACCATTGGGAGCGGTGCGTTTTTCCAGTGTTCGGGTTTTGATGGTACGCTGACCATTGGCGAGTCGGTTGAATTTATCGGCGACTACGCGTTCAGACAATGTTCCAACTTTACAGGAGCTGTCTCTTTGGCCACCACACCTCCCGAACTTGGCAATGAACCAGGATGGAATTGCGTTGTGTTTGAACAATTTGGCACCCAAGTACTTACCGTTCCTTACGGATGCGCCGCTGCTTACCAAAACTCGGCCTGGTATGACCCAATAGGGTTGAACGGTTTCTATGAGTTTATTGAAGCTGAACCACAAGCGGTTTCGGAAGTCGAAAACACTGTTTCTGCGGTTTATCCGAATCCTACCAACGGAATCAGCAGAATTGAGGCTGAAAACATCCAAAACATCAGCATTTTCGATATTCGTGGAGCCAAAGTCCATGAAGTTTCCGCGAGCGGCAATGCCTTTGAATATGACTTCAGCCTGCAATCAGCCGGTGTTTATTTGATTAAGATGGAAACGGCGAAAGGTGTTGAGACAAAGCGGGTGACGGTGCTGTAGAGACCTATGGCTGTAGCGTTTGAAATGAAAAAGCTGTTTTTCCTCGCAATAGTGACGTTTTTGATGATGGCTTGTACGGGTCACCATGCCACTTCACAGCATGAGCCGCAGCCGAGCGATACGCTTTACACCGCCGAGGCCGCCATGGAAATATACGATCAGGACCCCCATCGGGCACTAGTCATCATCGACTCGGCTCTCCTTGTTGGTAATATCGACGATGACTTAGCCACCATGCTCAAGGCAAAGGTTTACAGCCAGTCGAACGAGGAGCAACGTCTCGACACGGCTCTACAAATGCTTGAAGGCTTGCTGGAGAGCGAATTGTATCAAAGCATTGAATACCACGAGGTCGTGCTCGACCTGCTAGTGAGCATTACCCGACAACAGGACAACTATGAGCAATGTCTACGTTGGGCCACCGAGAAGGCCGACTATTGCCGTCAACAAGGCAAAGAGACAGAGGCACTGCGCACTGAAGCCGAGATAGGTGTCATTCTTGTCGAATTGGGCAATGAAGAAAAAGGCATTGCCAAGCTCAATGGTGTGATTGCCAGCCTCGAAGGACAGCGCCATGCTGACGAGATGGATGCCTGCGTCATCGCCATCAGACGCAAGATCCTCGTACTTAAGAAACTCAACCGCGTTGAAGAAGTCATCCCATTGACGCAGCATCTCATCGAAATAATCGGCGACTACCGGGAAAATTACGACGAATATACCGACAACTCATACCGTATGCCGACGGACAAAGAAGAGGTGGAGGGTTATTGCGACTATTATACCGCCCAAGCAAACGGTTACTTGGCCTATGCTTATGCAGTACTGAATGACACCAAACAGGCTCGGCACTATCTAGAGTTGTTTGAGAATAGTGACTATGGGCACGAGCTATACGGTCGCGAGACCATCGCCCCGACCTGGTGCCTCTTGGGTGACTTTGACAAGATGCTCGCCACCTACGACGAAGTGACGGAGCAGATGGGCAACGATACAATCAATCTCGACTATGCCAAAATGCTGCGTGGTCGCGCCATCGCCGCCAAAGCCATGGACAACCCCTCTGCTTCAGCCGATTATTGGCAGCGCTACTCCGATTTGAAAGACCTGCTCCACAAGCAGTTGATGGAGAGCAAGGCCCACGAGTACGCCGCCCGCTACCGGCTGCAGGAGGAATGCCACAATACCGAGCGCGAGGAGGCTGCCAAGAAACGCATTGGTCTCATTGCCACCTTATTGGGAATCATGCTGCTCGTTGTGGCCATCTTCGTCTTCCTTTTGGTACGGCAGCTGCGCTTCATCCGCGAAAAGAACGCCGTGCTCACCAAGGAAATCACCGACAGGATAGCAAACGAAGAGAATTATCGAGCCTCTATCGAGAAACAGATTGATAAACAGGTCGATACAGTTACCAAAGCCAACTTTTCAACACTTAGCGACAGCGAGCTGTACGAATACCTGCGCCGCTTCATCTTGAAAGAAAATCTGCA
>Ga0310786_10007179_pt1 | contig 14597 bp, 13 predicted proteins | sample AusTroGonzalo_MG_FD_203881 | JGI IMG/M metagenome (GOLD analysis project Ga0310786, IMG submission 203881) | Bovine rumen microbial communities from tropical cattle in Woodstock, Queensland, Australia - Gonzalo_03 (v2) (version 2) | ecosystem: Host-associated > Mammals > Digestive system >... | reverse complement strand
ACAATTAAGATTACTAAGATAATTGTGCTTATAATTTCTTTTCTTTTTTGTATTTTGTCTTTAATTTTTTTTGCTCTTATAATGTATAAAATTCCTATAAGTAAAGTTACTCATACAAATATCCATTTAATAATATCTACAATATCTATTTCTGGTTTTGATCAATTTCAAATTTCGTATATTGTATTATTTTCATAATTTTTTTTTGTTAATAATGGTATTATTACACAAGCTATAATTAGAATTATGAGTATAGCAACGGTAATAATCGATGATTTTATTTTCTTTTTCTTTTGTTTTTTGTCTTTTATTTTTCTAATTTTTAAAAAATTAATGATTCATATAATGAATGTTATTCCTATAAGTGGTCGTTTAGCTAGTTTAATTATAGTATCTATGAGTGTCGGCTGTTCTATGGAGTCTATTCCAATGTTGTATTCTACACCGTATAATGATGGCACATATCAATTTCACTGTCCTAAAACTTTGGAGAAAAAAGATATTATTGCTACTCCAATTGCTGATAGATATAATTTTACTTTATTAAAAGTCTTTTTCATGTTTATTGTTTATCAAAAATAAACCATTTCGTATGGGCATTTATTTTGTTTGTTTTCGTCAAAGTTCCATGTGTGGTATGGACCACCTAGACAGAAGTCTCGGAATTTACATTGTTCACAATGTTCGCATTTAGTTCTGTCCATTGTTCTAAATTCTTTGTATTTATTATCTCGTACATCTTTAAAATTGTCTGTTTTTATATTTCCTTGTATCAAGCTTTTTATTCTTGGTACATCAGGACAAACAAATAAATCTCAATTGTATAATATACTTGCAACATTTATTCCTGTCCTGCAATAAAAATAATATTTTCTGACTTCTTTTTCGTAATCTAATCCCAAAAATCCATTACAACCGTATGTCACTTCCATCTTTTTATTTTTTTTCTTAGATTTAATAAAATCTAATATTCTTTTTATTTCAGCACCATTTAATAGTAAATCATTGTTTTCGTTTGCTCTTCATATAGGATCCATTGAAATTAATCTTCGAGAATCTACTCCTAAATTGAGCATTACATTGTATAATTCTTCGATTTGGTCGATATTGCTTTTATTGAATACTGTTGTAACTTGGATGATTTTTACAAAATTGGCTTTTTTTAATTTTTTGATATTTTCAATAATGATTTTGTAAGAATTTGGTACTCATCTAAATTCATTGTGAGTTTCTTCTAAACCATCAATACTGATTGAGATGGTTTCCATATTTGCTTTTCTCAATTTTTCAATATTTTCATCATTCATTAAAATTCCATTTGTAGTCATTCATCGGTGAAATCACAATTCATTTGTAGCATATTCCATTACTTCACATAAATCTTGTCTAACTAAAGGCTCTCCACCTGTCACATTTATGAGAATTTTGCTAGCATCCATATCTTGTGCTATTTGTTTGAATCAATCTTTTATTTCTTGAGTTGTCAGTTCACCTGTGTATTTTTTACATTCAGCGCTACTACCACAATGTTTGCAGTGAGCATTACATGAAAGAGTACACTCCCAAAATAAATCTATCAAGCGATGTTCTTTCATCTCTTGTTCTTTATATTTTTTTAACATAGCTAATTCTCCTAATTTCAATATTTTTTTCAGCATTTTTTGTAATAAATTTTCAAAAATAAAAAAATCTAATACTGTATTTTTAATAAAGGTAATTTAATTTTCAATACAAAAAATCCCAAGAATATTTTGTCCTTAGGATTTATTATTTTTAGTAAGTATTATTTATTTGTGTTATTATTCGTCGTACTATTAATTGTACAAGGAATATAGTAACTAGTAAGATTATCAGTGTGATAATGGTTCTTTTTATCCTCTTTTTTTTCTGAGCTTTATCTTTTGTTTTTATTATTTTTATGAAATTTATAAGTCATACAATAAATGTAGCTCATATAAGTGCCCGTTGAACTATTTTTTTAGTTGTAAATATTGGATCATAATATGGTATTGGGTTAGATACTCAATATGTAGGTTGTTGAATTGTATCTTCTATTCTACCAAAATTTTGCCCAAAGACTTTAGAAAAAAATGAGATTATAGCTATTCACAATGTCGCAATGCTTTTTTTTAAATTTTTCATATTTAATTGTTATTAAAATAAACTAATTCATATGGACACATATTTTGCTTATTTTCTTCAAAATTCCATGTGTGATATGATCCACCCAAGCAGAAATCTCGGAATTTACATTGTTCACAATGTTTGCATTTAGTTCTGTCCATTTTTCTAAATTCTTTGTATTTGTTATCCCATACATCTTTAAAATTATCTGTTTTTATATTTCCTTGTATTAAATACTTCAATCTTGGCACATTTGGACAGACAAACAAATCTCAATTATACAAAATACTTGCTATATTTATTCCTGTTCTACAAAAAAAGTAATGATTTCTAATTTCGTTTTCGTAGTCTAATCCGATAAAACCTGTACAACCATATATAATATCCATTCTATTTTTGTTTTTTTTCGATTTTACGAAATCAAATATTTTTTTAATATCAACACCATCTAATAATAAATTTTTATGTTTGTTTGCTCTACCAACAGGATCTATTGGCATTACTCTCCAAGAATCTATTCATAAATCGAGCATAACGTTGTATAATTCTTCAATTTGATCGATATTACTTTTATTAATGACTGTTGTAACTTGAATAGTTTTTACAAAATTAGCTTTTTTTAAATTGTTTATATTTTGCAAAATGGTTTTATAAGAGTTTGGTACTCATCTAAATATATCGTGGGTTTCTTCTAATCCATCAATGCTGATTGAGATGGTATCTAAATTTGCTTTTTTTAATCTTTCAATATTTTCATCATTCATCAAGATACCATTTGTAGCCATTCACCAATGAAATCACAATTCATTTGTGGCATATTCCATTACTTCACATAGATCTTTTCTAACTAATGGTTCTCCACCTGTTATATTTATAAAAATTTTAGTAGCATCCATATCATGAGCTATTTGTTTGAATCAATCTTTTATTTCCTGGGTTGTTAATTCATCTGTGCGCTTTTTACATTCAGCATTAACACTACAATGTTTACAGTGTGCATTACATGAAAGAGTACATTCCCAAACTATCTCTTTCAGACAATGCTCCTTCATTTCTTTCTCTTTATATTTCTTTAACATGGTTAATTTACCTAATTTATATGCTTTTTTTAACATTCCCATTATAAAATAATTTATAATATTAAATCTTCTTTATTATTTGTGATAATAATAAAGTAATAATCTATATTATAAATTCAATATAAGATAGTTTGGATAATGTACTGGTTAATATTTCATTTTATTCAAATACCAATAGGTTATTGATATTAAGAAGAATACAGCGGTCATTATCACTAATGTTATAATAGCGATTTTCCATCTTTTTTTTCTTCTTAATGGTTTATCTTTTATTTTTCTTATTTTTATAAATTTAATAATTCATATTATAAATGGTATAAATACAAACACTCGCTTTATTAAGTTTTTTAATGTGTAATAATTAGGCACAGTATCGTAATCATACGGTGCGATACCAGCTGTTTGTTCCAGATGGCCCCAATCTTCAAGTTGTGCCATAACATTTCATATAAATGAAACTATTGCTATTCATAGTGCAGCTAATCAAGTTTTTATTTTATTAAATCTTTTTTTCATGTGATTTATAAATTAGGATAAATTATATTAGTATTTTTTTAGCAATAGTGGTAATATGAAACATGCTACGATTAATACTACTAGTACGCTAATAACAATTATTGTTCTTCTTATCATCTTTTTCTTTTGAGTTTTATCTTCTGTTTTTCTGATTTTGATAAGGTTTATTATTCATACAATAAGTGTAATACCTATGAGTGGTCGTTTGGCTATTTTAATTACAGTATCTATGAGTGTAGGCTGATTTATTTGTTCTATTGCTCTTCTACCTATATTGTATTCTACTCCGTACATTGGTTGCACTTCTCGTCCTCGATTTTGTCCCATAACTTTAGAAAAAAATGAAACAATTGCTATTCATAGTGTGGCTAATCAAGTCTTTATTTTATTAAATTGTTTTTTCATTTTTTAGTTTATTTGGGATAAACTTATTATTTTTTGATTACTGCTTCGATAGCGGCGAAACCACCATTATCTTTTTCGTTTGTTAAAATATATAATTCATCTCCAGGTCTTCCTTTGAAGAATGTAACAGCTGCTTGATTCAAGAAGAATGTTTGTCCATCATCTGTCACAGCTGTGAATTTATTATCATCAGTTTTACTCAAAGTAGCTCTAATGTGTTTTCTTTCTACTGGATTGATCAATTTATATACGAATTGTCCGTTGTCCAAGATTTTTAATTTCAAAACATCTCCTGGTACTAATTTTGTTTTACTAGAGTAGTTCAATGGAACTGGATATTTTTTTTGATCTGCTCCGACCATGAAATATCAATCAAATTTTCCTTCAACTACTTGTACATTTTCTTCTGTGTAAGTTTTTAGTTCTTCTGTACCAATTGCTTCTGTAACTTCTTTGTCATCCAAAGATTTTGGATCTGCTGGGTTGAAGTTTGATAGTTTATTCAAAACTACTTTTATTCTTTTCAAATCTGTTTCAATTGTAGAAATTGTGTTTTTTACGAATTGAATCATTTGATTGTGCTTTTCCATTACTTCATCATTAGTACTTTTTTTTGTAGAAGCTGCCTTTGTAGCTTTTGTTTCTTCTACTGGAGTTGTTGTTTCTTCTGTCATTTTTGTTTTTATTATTTGATATAAAAATAATTCTCAACAGCTTATTATAATCAGAAAAGTGAATATTGCAAATTTTTTTTGAGTTTTTTACTAAAATATTACTTGCGATTTTATGATATTTTATTATGATATGCCTTGCTATTGAAATCTGTCCCGGTCGTTCAATGGATAGGACACAGTCCTGCGAAGACTGTAATCGCGGTTCGACTCCGCGTCGGGGCAATTTTTTTAAAATAATGAAAAGTTAATAGGGGTTTTAATGCATCTTAGATTTGATATTCTTTTGTTTCTTTTTTGAATGAGGTTTTTCTTTGTACTTATTCCATACTAAGTAGAAAAGTGATTTAAGGGTGTCATGTAAGGTTTGACTTTTTACTATCATTGCAGATAAATCTTCATCTCAGTACATCATTACAGATACTTCGTCTTTTCAGTGTATGATAATTTCATTTGATATATTAAAAAATGGATCGTCTACAATAAGAGTTTCATGTGTCGTTTCATGATAATCTGAATATGAATCGCTTTTGTGTTTGATTGATTTTTTGTCGATTATCGCTCTTGTTTTTGTTTTAAATTTTAATCTTCGAGGAACCCGCTCATTTATTAGATATTTCTCAAGAGCTTTATTTATGTGCTGTGTACCAACAAATCACAAAAAGTATTCATCGTCCGCCATATATTTGCTAGAGAGGACTACATGTTCGTATGCTGTTTTAAATCATTCAAATCATTCATATAGATTTACAGACATTTTTCATCAATTCTTTGGGATGAGAGCGAGTAATTCTGGTATGTTTGCAAGTAAATTATCAGCCTTTTTTTGTGCTTTTTCGTGTAATTCTCTAGGATCTAATGCTGTATAGTTATTTACACTATTTTTTACAATACACGAAATATATCACTTTTTTTGTAAAAGTTCCAATGTATAATACACGTTTTCTCTCTTCTCGTTTACTTTACGAGCAATTTCTGTGATAGTGGCGATTCATAAAGATAATACAGCAATATAAATTTTTGCCTCATTTTCTGAGAATCATAATTCTTTTAGTGAGTCTGATATCATGTGTTATTTTTGTATATAAATACTTCTATTATACAAATTTTTTTAATTTTTGCAAATTTTTATAAAAATTTTTCTTTTTAGAAATGTATTATAAAAACTCTGTATTTCATTTACTATAAAATTTTTTTTATAGAAAATTGAACTATTTAGTTTACATTTTACAAAAAGTATGTATAATATAGGTGCTATAAAAGATGAAGGGAATATTTAAAAAGCTATTTATACTATTACCAAATATCCAAATGCCAACAACAACTAACACATTAAATTCTTTCAATTCTAATGTCGTAACAGACGACAATAAAGTCGAAGTAGTTGATACAAAAAAAAACAGAAAAAAATGATTATGATTAGTTAGTCTTGCTCTACTTTCAACACTATTATTTGGTAAAGTAGCAGACTGATATGCACAAGAAGTAGTTGCTCAAGAATGAAACGATAATAATAAAGAATTACCTATTGAAGTTCATGGATCAATTCGAGCATGATCAAACGTAACACCATTGTTATGAAGTGTATTAAGTGATACACCTGCAGTAAGGATTACTATTGATGCTTCTAATCCAGAAAAATGATACTGAATTAGCTATATAAGATTTGATGATTTTAATAAAAGTAAAAATTATCTAGCATCACAATATGATATGGTTGATTTATATAAAAAAATAAAACAATGAAAAGTATCTATTACATGAGTATTAGAATATGGACACGCTGATAAAATAAAAGATTCACATAGCCTTACTTTAATCTGAGGGCTTGATTATGATGCCTGAAATTTATGGGATATTGATGCTTGGGGATGTTATACAATTCAAAATGGAAAAAATGTTGCAGCATTTAGAGCTTGATTTACAAAAACAATTAACGATGCATGTTCAATAGCTGCTCATGTGATACTTAACGACAAAACTTTATCATGACGTGCACAAGTAGTTGTAAAATTATGAAATTGATTTGAAGTGGAATCTGGTTGTATAGTTAGTGGATGAGAAGTAACTCGAACAGGATGATTACATTATGGATTTTAATAAATAGATTTATGAAAATGGGCATGCCTCACTCCGGTATGCTCATTTTTTTGTTTTTTCTTTGAAATAAGAAGTTAAATAATTAATAATTCTGGAGTTTACTTAATTATAACTCTTAATTATGAGTAGTTTAATCCAAAAAATTCAAATCAAGACATGAATGGAGACTTGAGTAATTTCAAATATTATCCAACTTTTGGATGAATGAAATACTGTCCCTTTTATTGCTCGTTATCGTAAAGAGCTGACAAAATGAGCTACAGATGAGCAACTCCGTGATTTCAATGATTTGTATACATACACAAAAAATTTGGAGGCTAGGAAAGAAGCTGTGATTCGTCTGATTGATGAAAAATGACTTCTCACCCCAGAATTGAAACAAGAAATTTTGGATGCTGATACTTTGGCGAGAGTAGAAGATCTATACAGGCCATTCAAAGAGAAAAAGAATACAAAAGCTACAATAGCAAAAGCAAAATGATTACAGCCACTTGCTGAGATTTTGGCAAAAGCTACATTGACCAAAGAGGAGTTTGAAACCAAAGCAAAAGAGTTTGTGAAAGATACTTGAGATGCCAAGACTTCTGTAAAAAATGTAGCAGAAGCTATCCAATGAGCCAAAGATATCGTTGCTGAAGATGTGTCTGATCATGCTAATTTGAGGGAAAAGATTAAATCTCATGAAGAAATCAATAGTATCGTGACAACCAAACCAACCAAGACTTTTGAAGAAAATTGAACATACAAAATTTACAAAGAATATTCAAAACAAATCACAGATGTACCATCTTATGCTTATTTGGCTATTGATAGGGCTGAAAATGAAAAACAACTCAATGTAAAACTCAAAATGTCTGATGAAAAAATCAGGTCATTTGCAAATAATTACTTTTTACCAAACGATGCAAATACTTCATCTTGCTACCTCATCGAAGCGATTGAAGATTGATTGGAGAGATTGCTTTTGCCATCAATTGAGAGGGAAATTAGGGCAGATAAGAAGAGACGAGCAGACGAAGCGGCAATCAAAGTTTTTGGAGAGAATTTGAAAAATTTACTTTTGACTCCACCAATCAAATGATTGACTGTATTGTGATTTGATCCTGCATTTAGGACAGGTTGTAAATTGGCAGTAGTGGATAAGACTGGAAGATTCCTTTACAATGATGTGATTTATCCTACAGCACCACAAAACAAGATAGAGGAGTCGGAAGAAAAGCTTTTGAAAATAGTAAATCAATACGATATAGATTTAATCTCAATATGAAATGGAACAGCATCCAGAGAATCCGAGAAATTTGTATCGGATTTTATCAAAAAATATAAATTAGATGTGAAATATATGGTGACATCAGAGGCTTGAGCTTCAGTATATTCAGCATCAAAATTAGCTCAGAGTGAATATCCTCAGCTTGATGTTACAGTAAGATGAGCGATTTCTATCGCACATAGAGTACAGGATCCATTAGCTGAATTCACAAAAATTGATCCAAAATCTATCTGAGTATGACAATATCAGCACGATGTAGATCAGAAACTTTTGAAAGAGAAATTGGATGAAAAAGTAGAAGATGTAGTAAACTCAGTTTGAGTAGATGTAAATACAGCCAACTATACATTATTGCAATATTTGGCTTGAATGACAGAGAGTGTAGCTAAAAATTTGGTAGCATATAGAGATGAAAATGGAGAATTTACAAGCAAAGCTCAAATCAAAAAAGTAAAATGATTATGACCAAAGGCATATGAACAAGCAATTTGATTTATGAGAATTAAATGATGAAAGGAAGTTCTTGACCAGACATGAATTCATCCAGAAATCCACAAACAAGTTTATGAGATGATAGAAAAAGAACTTTGAATCAAGAAAAAAGATTTGAAATTACCGATGAATGTATCGAGTATTGCATGAAAAGTTCAGGAGTTATCTGAAAAATATTGAATTTGATTTGAGACAATGAAAGATGTATTGGCAGAATTGGAGAGACCTTGATTAGACCCTCGTGATGAAATTCAGGCTCCAGTATTTAAGTCAGATGTATTGGAAATTAAAGACTTGCAAGAGTGAATGGAATTAGAGTGAATAGTGAGAAATGTGACAGATTTTGGAGCATTTGTAGATATAGGATTACATAATGATTGATTAGTCCACAAATCTCAAATGGCAGACTTTTTCGTAAAAAATCCAATCGATGTAGTTTCAGTATGACAGCAAGTAAAAGTGAAAGTAGTTAGTATAGATTTAGAGAGAGAAAAAGTTTGATTATCTATGAAAGATTGTGATAATTCAGAAGTAGTGAAAAAACAAGAAAACACAAAGTATTCAGTTCACACTGAACAAAAGAAAGTACAACATACCGATAATATAGATGATGATTATTCAATTTGATGAAATATATCAATAGGTGGAAATATTACTTTTAGTTAAATTTTAGTATAAGTAGTGTGTTTTTTATTTTGTCAGAGATGAAATAATATTTAAATATTCTAATATATTATTTCAGTATTGTTTAACATCAGATAGATTATCAAGTAAATTTGAATTTTGGAAATTCATAGTTGCTGATACTCCTTCCATATTACCATTTCCTACTATACATTGGTTATAAAGGTATTTTTTTATTCAATATAGCTGGAATATTATTATACCCAAAAAAATGATTATAATTCGTTGCTTAATTTTATTCATTTGAGTGAATTACTTATTAAAAATTAATTACCACTTATATATCAATTAAATATTTCAAATCAAGAAATTATTCAAATCTCAAAGCATCGATTGGTTTTAGTTTCGCTGCATTTCTAGCTGGCATAATTCCAAAAATCAGTCCAATAGAAATTGAAGAAAGTACAGCAATTAGTACTGATTTTACCGTAATTACTGCTTGCAGCGTATCTTGTACATGATTTACTATTCGTACGACTAGTATACTTAAAAGTATTCAGATTATTCCACCAATTACTGTCATTAGTACTGATTCTGCCAAAAATTGGCTCACAATATCTGATTTTTTTGCTCAAATTGCTTTTCTAATTCAGATTTCCTTTGTTCTTTCTGTCACTGAAACAAGCATGATATTCATTACTCAAATTCATCAAACGAGCAACGAAATAGCAGCAATTGATGCCAAAAATGTAGACATGACTCACATGATTTTATCCACAATTTCCAAGAAATCTTTTTGTGTTGTCACATTGAAATTTGATTTGCTTCATTCTTTGATTCAGTAAAATTTTCTCAGTCATTCTTCTATTTCGTTTTTTGTAGCATCTATTAAATCTCAATCTTTCACAGACAAAAATATCACAGTATAACTTTTTGATCATACAGTCCTAACCTTTGCAGTTGATAGAGGAATGTATACTCATCTACTGACAGCCATATCTTCTTCGACCTTTCCAATCACTGTGAACATGTCATTTCATATTTTGATTTTTTTTCAAATAGGGTATTCGTTTTCAAACAAATCATCTGATACACTTTCACCTAGTATCACTACTTTTGTCATATTTTTCATGTCATTTTCAGTGAAAAACGATCATTCCATGAGCTTCGATGTCCTAATTACAAAATATTCTGGAGTAGTTCATACAATTCAGACATTTGATAGAGTCGTTTCTCAATATGAGACAAGTTTACTTCAGTCAAGCAGAGGAGCCATTCATGCGATATTTGAGACATTTGTTTCCAAAAATGAAATCGTTTTATCATCTAATTTTGCATATGCTCATCGACTTCCATTTGTTGCAGAAATGAAACTAGATCCGGGCATAATACTGATAATATTTGTTCACATACTATTAATCTCTCAAACAATTGCTTCTGTAGCTCAATTTCAGAAAGACAATAAAACAATTACAGAAAAAACTCAGATTATGATTCCTAACATACTCAAACCTGTTCTCAACTTATTTCTACTTAGATCTGTAATTGCATTTTTGAAATGCTGTCTTAATGTCATATTCTATACATGGTATAAATATATTTCAGTTTTTTTATTTTCGTCTATTTTTTAGTTTATAATTACTTGCAGACATAGTATCAAAAAAAGTAGATGTATTGTCTAAGCTGTTTCTTCTAGATCTTAATAAAATTTTTCTACCTTCGGCATTTCTTGTATACATCAATGTCCCCTTTATGACACGTTTATTCCATTCTTCAGCAAAAATTGTTGCTGTTTTTTTATCATTATCAAATATACTTGGGACATTAAAATATGTTTTACCAGATAGAAAATTTTTCTTTCATACACATATTAGATATCTATTGTCCAATACTTTACTATAAATTTCTTTTATGCATTGAGTGTACAGATTATTTTCGTAAACACTCGCACCTTGTAAACTTGTCGTATAGCAAGCTGTACCTTTGACATTGTCTACACCCACGTTTTCATATAGAGAATCAAGATTTATTTTTGTACGACTGTGCACATCATCAATTTTTATTTTATTTGTGTTTGTGGATACGAAAAGTGGATTTGTTTTTATTTTTTTTGTTCTTATCATCGTATGCAATACAGCATTTCATATTTCTTGCATCATTTTTCTAGGATTTGTGTGCCTAATAATTTTGATTAAATAATAAATAGCCATCAATATACTAGCTGCAGATACTATTACAAATTGAAGTACACTCAGAGAGCCTGTCTTTGCTAGTACTAATATAGTATATATATTAATTAAAATAATATTCCTTAATAATTGGGATACATCCATTGTGACAAAGATATTGCTTTTAATTTTATTCTTCGTTCAGACTTCATTAACCATTTTTATGTCTGTTCCACCAAATTTTTCTAATATCGTTTTCCGTCTTTGTGCTACAAGGTCTCTTTGTTCTGATAATTTAATAAAGTAGTTATTAGCTGTATATATATCTTTAGCGATATCAACAATATCATTCATCCCCAACCTAGAAATTCCATTTTGTATTACATATTCGTTGTTTCATATTCCGACAAAACTTTTAAATCTCCTTTCTAATGCATAATAATCACTATAATCATAAATTTTTTCAGATGATACATTATTTGGTATTTCTGAGAAACTTGCAAGATGCCATATATTTGCAGTTTTGTTTGGCATATTTTTATTCGCTCTAATTGCTCTACCTCTCATCTGGTTTGATAGCATGAAAGATCCTACGAAACTTGAAAGAATTAGACTATTTACACAAGGAGCATCCCATCATTCTCATAAAAGTGCAACACTTCATATCATTATATTTATCTTCTTATCTTCCATACTCTCTGTTACTAGTCTCACTACGATACTTTCAACTTTTTTACTGGCTTTTATAACTACAAATCTGTCATCGATATCAAGTTTTTTAAAAATGTTTTTGCTGCTTAATTGTAAGTTATTTAATTTGTCTTCTAATCGTGGTATTAATGTTTTTGGAATAATTTTCAGTTTTCCAGTCATCACAGCAATATTATCACATATTTTTTGGGACAATAAATGTTTAAAAATCGGTATTACACCTAGTTTATGTGCAGTATCAAAACTATTATTTAGGTATTCTTGTCTTATGTAATCAGCAAGGATAACTAATCTAAGTTCGTCTCACATTGATTTATATTCTGCTCTAGCGATTTGTCCTATACTTTCAATCTTTGCTGCACTACCTGCTAATAGATTTCTAACCTTTTTTATATCTCTTAGAAAAATATTGCTTTTTTCTATACAACCTATTTTATTTAACTGGTATTTTATATCATCTAAAACATCATTATATGATTCATAATCTTTTTTATTATCAAATAATACATTTTTTAGTAATATTTCCGCCCGTTCTTTTTCGAATCTTGGTATGAGAAATTGGTTAGTTAGAAATTTTACAAATTTTCTATCAATTTCTACACCGACAGAGTTTAAAAATATTATAATACTTCAATAATATCAAATATTTGACAGGATTATCTCTTCATTTTCTTTGGTTTGCCAGTTATTAATGATTTCATTATTTTTTAGCATATCGATAAATTTTTCATTTCTTTTCAAATTTACCATAAAATCCTGTACACCCTTTTTTATCTTATTAATCTCATATCTTTCTGCTTCAGTGACATAGCTAAACATCAAATAATCTTGATGTGGACATAAATCGCCTGTCGCTACTAATTCAGGTGTTGATATCTCTGCTTCTATTGTACCACAGACTTCTTCGTATCTTTTCCATTCATTTTCTTCTACATCATACGGAGGAGTGGCAGTTAGAGAAACTACAGCAATATCTTCCAGATTATCGAGTGTGTATTTTAGACTTTTCCACCATTGAGCTCTCAAATGGTGCGCTTCATCAAGCACAATAGTTTTTATTTTTTTATTCTTAAGCTCTTTTATTAGATCATAGTCAATACTATCTGTCTTAATCTTTTTTTCAGTTTCCTCTTCTTCCTCTTCTTCTTCTAAATCCATCTCATCTTCTTTGATAAATTTTTTATTTAAAGCATAATGAAGTGCCTGGTACGTTACGACATTAAATCTACTTAAATTATATATATCTTTACTAATCCAATCAACATTTTCTCCTTCAGGCAGAAACATATCTGTAAACCTATGTACTCGTTGATTTTTGATAGTAATTGTGGGAGTTAAAATTAACACATTTTCATCTAATCTTCTTACGATTTCTAAACCAAGAATAGTTTTACCTGATCAAGGTGCTGCTACGATATTTACTTTTCTATCCTTAAAATGAACGTTTAATTCATCTAGTACTTTAGCTTGGTATTCTCTCCAAGTCCCTTTAAAATTATATTTACTTAAAAACATATTTTTAATAAAATTCACTGTATAAAAATTAACTTATTCTATATATTTATTCAATATAATAAATACCTATAAAAAGTCAATTAATGGCTAAATATCTTTTTCCATTCATGTTCAACTATTCACTCTAATCAAGAATTTAGAGTATTTACAATATTCCCATCTTTTACCAAAATGTGTCTTTTTGCGTAATTTGCTATATCTTGTTCGTGTGTAATGACTATGACAGTTTTTCATTCTTGCCATAGTTCTGTAATTAATCACATCACTTCATCTCCAGTCTTTGTATCCAATGCTCATGTCGGTTCATCTGCTAGGATTATCGCAGGGTTTATTACCAAAGCTCTAGCAATTGCAATTCTTTGTTGCTGTCATCATGATAATTCGTTCGGTTTACTATTTAACTTATCTTTCAATCCAACTCTAATCAAAGCTTTTTTTGCTCTTTCTTCTCTTTCATTTTTTTTGATTCATTGGTATGATAATGGTAGCATTACTTGTTCTAAAGCAGATTTTCTAGGGATAAGATTGTAGGTCTGAAATATAAATCATATTTTTTTTCAACGTATTTCAGATTGCTCATCATCATCGAGCTTTGCTACATTTTTTCATTCAAAAAAATAATCTCACGAAGTTGGAGTATCGAGCATCCCAATCATGTTCATGAGTGTTGATTTTCCACTACCGGAATGTCACATGATACTTACAAATTCTTTTTCTTCTATCTGTAAATTTATTCCTTTTAAAACAGGGACTTCTTGATCTCAAACAAAATAACTCTTACATATATTTTTTAGTTCAATTAACATGTAATAATTAATAATTAATAATTAATAATGAAGGATTTTTTATTGGTTGTATTCATCGTGCATTTCCATCAAATCTTCACCTAAGCCATTAGTTGAAATTTTACTTACTTCTTTCA
>Ga0310786_10007178_pt1 | contig 14597 bp, 12 predicted proteins | sample AusTroGonzalo_MG_FD_203881 | JGI IMG/M metagenome (GOLD analysis project Ga0310786, IMG submission 203881) | Bovine rumen microbial communities from tropical cattle in Woodstock, Queensland, Australia - Gonzalo_03 (v2) (version 2) | ecosystem: Host-associated > Mammals > Digestive system >... | reverse complement strand
AGGCTTTCAGCTCGCCGATGTCGATCATGTGGAAATGAAAGACGGAAGCGGCGAGGAGGATGGAGGCGCCCGCCTCGGCTGCCTCGTAGAAATGCTCCATCGTCCCGGCTCCGCCGGAGGCCACGATAGCGGCCCGGCAGTTCTGGGCGAGGGTGCGGATAAGCGGGAGATCGTAGCCGGTGCGCGCGCCGTCTCCGGCCTTGCTGGTCGGGAGGATGACGTTCACGCCGGTGTCGTCGACGAACTTGGCGAATTCGAGCGCATCGGTGCCCGTTGCGGTGCGTCCGCCGTTGATGTAGACCTCGTAGCCGGACGGCATGGACTTGTTCGCGTCGACGTCGATGGCCGCGGTGATACGGTTCGCACCGAATTCCTTGACCAGACTGGCGAGGAGCTTGCGGTTCTTGTATGCAGCGGAGCTGATGGAGATGCAGTCTGCGCCTGCGGAAAGCACGGCTTCCGCACTCTTTTCGTCGCTGATGCCGCCGCCCACGGTGAACGGGACGGTCGCGGCCGCCGCGACGGATTTGACGACGTCGAGGAGCGTACCGCGGTTTTCGACCGTGGCGTTGATGTCGAGCAGGGCAAGCTGGTCGGCTCCTGCGGCGCAATAGGCTTCCGCACAGGCGACGGGGTCGCCGGCGTCGGCGATATCGATGAAATGGACGCCCTTCACGACGCGTCCGTTCTGCATGTCAAGGCAAGGCATGATCTGAACTTTGTTCATAGTAACTCCTGAAGAAAAGTTGCGGTTGATTCGTTATCTACTATATAATAAAGCCGGAACGAGGTTATTTCAAGCGGAAAAAAGACGAAAACAGCGTTTTTTTTGAAAAAAAACGGGGTCGCTTCAGGAAATAAAACGTTTTGAGAATAAATACCCGCAAAAACGGGAGAAAGCATTTTTGCGGGTACAAGGAGAAAGTCTGTGTTGAAATGTGAGGGTGTCAGCGGCGTATCGTGGTGGATTTCGTGGCGGACGCCGGACGGCTGGCGACGGTGGTCCCGGTCTTCTTCGTGGTCTGCTTCGCCTGCTGTTCTTTCAGCTGACGGTCGCGCGCCTCGCGTCTTGCCTGGACGAGCGCATCTTCGCGGACCTTGCGTTCATGCAGGGCCTTCTGCGCGGCGGAACGTTCCGCAAGCCATTCCTCTCTGGAAAGCAGGGGCTGAACGTACATGTATTTGAGCGTGCGTTCTGCGATGGCTTTGAACGTGGGGCCGGAGGCGGACCCGCCGTAGCGGCTGCCGACCGTGGGATCGTCGCAGGTGACGAGCAGAACGAACTTCGGATCCTCGGCGGGGACGAACCCGACGAACGAGGCGTAGTAACGGTTGGAGTATGCTCCGTTGATGACCTTCTGCGCGGTCCCGGTCTTGCCCGCCACATGGAACCCTTCGATGGCGGCATCCGTGCAGGTGCCGCCCGCCTCGGTCACTCCGATCATCATGTCGGTGATCATCTTTTTCGTGGTCGGGTTCGCGAAGATGCTCTTCGATTCCTTGATCACGGGCATGACGCGCACATCGTCGCCGCGTTCGATGCGGTCGACGATGCGGAGGTTGACCTTGTAGCCGCCGTTCGCGATCATGCAGTAGGCGCGTGCGAGCTGGAGCGGGGAGACCGCGATGCCCTGGCCGATGCAGAACCTCGAGACGGAGAGGGAGTCCCATTTTTCGAGGGGACGGAAGATGCCGGAGGTTTCGGGCTTGAGCTGGATCCCGGTCCGCTGACCGAATCCGAAGGAACGGAGCGCGTTGTCGAGGTTCTTTGCGCCCATCATGACCGAGATCTTCGCCGTGCCGATATTGCTGGACTGTTTAATGACTTCGGTCACGGGGACCTTGCCGACGTTATGCGTGTCGTGCAGGAGACGGCCCGCGTATTTCCATACGCCCTGTTCGCAGTCGACGATGGAGCTCGGGGTCACGAAGCCCTTGTCGAGCGCATAGGAGACCACGAACGGCTTCATGATGGAGCCGGGTTCGATCGCGAGCTCGGAAAGGCGGTTCGCGGAAGATTCCGGGGTCATGGTGCCGCGGTCGTTCGGATTGAACGTCGGGCGCTGCGCCGCGGCGAGGACGTCGCCGGTCTTCGGGTCGACGAGGATCGCCCAGGCGGCGTGCGGCTTCACGCGTTCGCACATGAGGTCGAGCTCCTCCTCCACGATGGCCTGGAGCGGCTCGCGGATGGTGAGGAAGATGTTGTATCCATCGAGCGTGGGTTCGCTCTTGCTGTTCGTGAAGGTCACGGGACGGCCGTTCCGGGCGCGTTCGTAGACCATGGAACCGGAGGTGGCGGTCATGGCGTCGTTGAGGGAGCGTTCGATGCCCTGGATCGGGACGAACGTGTCGTAGGAGACGTTCGTGAGGCCGAGGATGTTCGCCAGCATCGTGTTCTTCGGGTAGTTTCTGCGGTAGGAGCTGGTGAAGGAGACGCCGTGGAACGCGAGTTCCTTGACTTTTTCCTTCAGCATCTTTGCAGTTTCGTACTTGACGCCGGTCGCGATGACCGCGTAGTGGCACTCACGCTCGATTTCCTTGCCGTTCGCATCCTTCGAGATGAAGGAACGTTTGCTGAGGCGGCGGAAGACCTCGTCGGAATTGACGTTCTCGCAGTTCTTTTCGAAGAAATCCGCGATCATGCGGCATTCCGTCTCGGTTTTTTCGTTGTCTTTTTTGTTCAGGATGTAGATGTTCGCCGGGTCGCCGACGATGTCCATCGTGGGGACGTTCCCGACGAGGAGCGAGCCATCGAAATCGAAGATCTCGCCGCGTGTTCCATGTGTCTCGATCCGGGTCGTATAAGTGTTCTGGGCTTTGCCGAACAGTTCGTCGTGGCGCGAGATCTGAACGGAATACAGGACGCGTGCAACGTATCCGAACCCGCAGATGAGCAGGATGTACACGAGAGCCATACGGATGGCCATTGAGCGGAACAGTGTCATATTGGTCGTCCTTTCTGTGTGCGGGATTTCGGTTTCAGGTTATTGAACTCCTCCGGAGGTCCGGTCCGCGCCGACGGAGGTGTCCGCGACGCGCGTGTCGCCGTTGTACTGGGACGGAGCGGAGACCTGGCCTTCGAAACGTTTCATGTAGCGCACCTGGCTCGGATTGACGGAGCGGAGTGCGAGGTTGTACTGCTTGATCTTGGAGTTGATGTTGTCCCAGGAACGGAGCGTTTCGCGCTGCGCGATAAGCGTCTGGATCTCGGTGCGCTTCTCCTGGATCTCTTTGGTGATACGGTTTTTCTCGCGTGCGAGCTGTTCGGTTTTGTCGTTCAGGTGCACACGGGCCCAGAATGCGGCGGCGATGATGACCATCATCATGGCCATTTTGAAGATCAGCCCCGCGACCCAGGGAGTTTGCGTGTGTCCGGGCTCGACGCCCGGTTCCGGCGAATTTGTTTTTTTGGTGAATTGGTTCATGTTGGTCCCGCTCTCTCGTGTTATGGTTAAAGTTTCTCTGCAGCGCGTAGTTTGGCACAGGCGGCCCTCGGGTTGGCGGCGAGCTCGCGTTCGTCGGCCTCGACGGGCTTTTTGGTCAGAGGTTTCAGGACGGCCCGCCAGGAGCAGATGCAAACCGGCGTGCCGGGCGGACATTTGCAGTTCATGGCCATTTCCCGGATGAAGTTCTTGACGATGCGGTCTTCGAGCGAATGGAAGCTGATGACCGCCATGCGGCCGCCGGGGGCCAGGAGATCGACTGCCGCCTGAAGGCCGTCGCGGAGTTCGTCGAGTTCCCCGTTGACGGCGATTCTGAGGGCCTGAAACGCGAGGGTGGGAGCGGGCGGACCTTTGCGTCCGCCTTTGCGGTGGAATCCGCCGAGAACGTCGTCGCAGACGCCGGCCAGGTCACCGCAGGTGAGGAAAGGTTTGGTTTGACGGAGTTCGACGATGCGGCGGGAGAGGCGGCGCGCCTCACGGATTTCGCCGTAGTCGCGGAATATGGAAGTAAGATCCTCTTCTGATTGCGTGTTGACGATGTCCGCGGCGGTGCGTCCGCGGGAACGGTCCATCCGCATATCCAGCGGGGCTTCGGCGAACCGGAACGAGAAGCCGCGTTCCGCGTCGTCGATCTGCCTGGAGGATACGCCGATGTCAAGGAGTATGGTATCGACCTTGTCCCAGCCGAGCGCTGCCGCGCGGTCGGCCATGCGGGAGTAGTCGGAGTGCATGAGGTGTACGCGGTCCCCGGCGAAAGCGAGGCGGTCGCGTGCGGCCGTCAGGGCGTCTTCGTCGCGGTCGAGGCCGAGCAGTTCCGCTTCGGGCTTGCTCTTCAGGAGAAGCGAGCTGTGCCCGCCGTAGCCCACGGTGCCGTCGATGATGCGGCGGACGGTGCGGGATTCGGGAGCGAGGAACGAGCAGACGGCCTCCGGGAGCACGGGGATGTGCTTCGGGGCTTCGAGCCGGCTTTCCTGTATGTTCATGGTCTGCGTCATGCCGCGTCCTCCTTAATCCAGCACGTCCAGGAAGCTGTCGCCGGTCTCGTTGAATGCCTCGAACTCGGCGCGCCAGCGGGCTCCGTCCATGATCTGGCCGAAGTTGCTGGAGGCGATGAAGGCGACGGAATCTTTCAGCTGGGCGAAATCCATCAGAATCTGCGGGATCTGGATGCGGCCCTGTTTGTCGCACTGAAGCTTGAACGTGCGGGCGCCCAACTGACGCAGTTTCATGAGGTCCTCTTTGTTCGAAGGCGAAAGCTGGTTCAGCTTGGAGCCGATGCGTTCGTTGTACACTTCTTCCGTGTACAGCTGAAGCGTACGGTCGCGCCCGGGCATGAGCACGAAACACCCGGTCGGAGTCTGGCTGCGCCAGTCCGAAGGCACTGCAACGCGGTGCTGACTGTCGAGTTTGTACTCGCAGTTGCCGCTCAGAATGCAGAAACTTGAGGTTGTTTTCGTGTCGTTTGCCATGGTCGTTTTCGGGATTCTCTCTGAGTCCCCTTTGGAATCCCTATTTTCACCTTTCTTCCCCTAATTTACCCTGTCTCCTCCATTTTTCAAGCCCTTTTCGCATTTTTTTTCGTTTTTTTTTCGTTTTTTTTTGTTTTTGCCCTTTTTTTGCCCTTTTTGCCGTCTGAAAACGCGAAAAAAACTGTTTCGCGAAAAATGATTCCACGGGAAAAAGTACGCAAATAACGCATATCTGTTTCATAAAGTGAAATGAGGAGAAAAAGATAAGACTTATAGGTCGTATATGACCTATAAAATTGAGCTTGACTTGAGGGCGCGCGTGTGCACGAGAACGCATGCGTACACCATGCGAAATAAATAAGGCATGTTTGCCTCAAAAAGACTTATGTTTGAGCTCAGCAAAAAAGATGATAACGGACGGGTCGCCGATATAAAATGAGGTGGAATTGAGCTGAAAAAAGAACAAAAAAAGACCGCCTCGAATTTGAGGCGGTCTTGTGTGTGCCTGAGCGTAGCCAGGCACAACTGCAGTGGAGGGCATGCCATCCTTAGCTGTTGAGCTTGCGAAGCGCCTTGCGGATAATGTTCTCGCTGGAACGTTCCTGTTCGGGCAGGGCGGCGACGAGGTCCGCGACGGTCTTCTGAATCTTCGCCCGCTGGAATCCGAGCTGTTCGAGCGCGAGGAGCGCGTCCTCCATTTCGCGCGACTGCGGGACGTCCTGCGGAAGCCCGGCAAACGTGAGCTCGGGGAACATCTTCACGATCTTGTCGCGGAGCTCGACGATCATGCGTTCGGCGGAGCGCGGGCCGATGCCGCTGATGTGCTTGAGGACCTTGATGTCCGCATTGACGATGGCGCTGCAGAACGTGGGGATGTTCATGCTGCTGAGGATGGCGAGGGCGGTCTTTGCGCCGATGCCGTTCACCGTGAGCAGGAGCTTGAAGATCTCGAGCTCCTCTTTCTTGGCGAATCCGTAGAGTTGAAGCGCGTCCTCGCGGACCTGAAGCCAGGTCAGGACCGTGGCGGTGCCGCCTTCGCCTGCTTTCAGCAGCACGTCGTAGGTGCTCATGGGGATGGAGACGAAATACCCGACGCCGTTCACGTCGAGGATAAGTTCGGTGAAGTTCAGGGAAACGATTTTGCCTGTGAGCTGAGCGATCATGGGAGGATGTCCTTCGGGGCGGATTCCGGGTGGCGGTTAGGATTGTGATTCTTTTTGCAGATACTATACACGTGTTCGCGCGAAAATCAAGCGCGGGTGAGCAGACGCACGTCGCCGCAGTTCAATGTGAGCGTGCGGCCGTCGTCTTCGTCGAGGATGACCGAACCGTCGTTGGCGATGTCGCGGAAAAGCCCGGTGAGGCGGGACCCGTCGCCCGCGAGGAATTCCACGCGTTTTCCGAGGAGACCGTTCTCAGTTTTCCAGCGAGAGAAAAGCGTTTTCGGGGCGTTTTTCAGGACCCCAGCATGATCGTGCAGGATTTCCTCGAACCGGTGCAGCGCCGCCTCGTAATCGCACGGCGTACCGGTCAGTATGAGAATGGATGTGGCTTCCTGCGTGGCGGACGCGAGCTGTTCTCGTGTCATGTTCAGGTTGACGCCCATTCCGGTCACAAGTCCGCCGGGCGCGCCGTTGCGCGGGCTGATGAACTGGGAGAGGATGCCGGATATTTTCGCCGTGCCGCAGAAGATATCGTTCGGCCACTTGATATGGAACCTTTGAGCGGGGGCGAGCTCGCGCACGAGGTCGAGGACCGCAAGCGATCCTGCTGCGACGCCGAGCAGGGGGCTGTTCACGTTTTTCTGCACGAAGCTGGCGTAGATGTTTCCGCGCGGGGAAATCCATTTGCGGTCGAGGCGGCCGCGTCCGGCGGTCTGCGTGGCGGCGGCGACGAGTTCGCGGTCGTTCAGCTCGGAGAAATGCGCGACCGCCCAGGTCGTGGTGGAGTCGATGGTGTCGAAGAAGATCATAGTGAAATCAGACTGTGCGGCGGCGCCCCGCGGGGGTGAGGGTCAGGGCGGTGCATTTGTCCACGCCGATCAGTTCGGCGATGCGCCCGAGGATGGCGGCCTGCACGGTCTTTGCTCGGACGGACGCCAGATAGGCGGGATGCTCCACCTCGATGAAGAGCGTTTTATTGGTGATGGAAAGTGGCGTGGTGTGCTTCGCTGCGACGGCGCCGGCGATTTCGGACCAGCGGGCCGCGATCATACGGAAATCCGCGACGCCGTCCGGCAGTTTCTTCCGCATGACGCGCTGAAGCACGTCCCCGACGGGCTGTGTGCCGGGCAGATACTTCATGAGTTCGCCGTCGGAACCGCTTTCGCCGTACCACTCGTGGAGGATGGGGGCCATCTTCCTGCGGGCGCGGCCTGTGGCGGTCCCTTCGGGCGGACGTTTTTCGTTCGGCATTGTTCAGCACGTCCCCGCTAAACGCCGACGCCAAAGATCGCGAGCGGTATCAGACATAGGTTGCCCACGAAACAGAACAATCCTATGAACCCTTGCCCCATGTGACTTAGCCCTGTCGAGAAGCGCCACGGCATGATGATGCATTCCACGAGTCCGACCGGGACCAGGAAGAATTTGAGGAAATATTTCGCGGACCGCAGCCCGACGACGGCGACGTTCTTGAGGCCGCGGATTACGTACGGCGCGAGGATCTTCGCGCCCTGGATGGCCAGCGGTGTCAGGATGGCGAGGGTGACGGGGTCGAACGCCTCGGCCTTGGGCTGGGGCGCAAAATAGAACGTGCCGATGAGCACGATGCACAGAATCAAAAGAAAACGCCGGGTCATGGTTCGGATCCTTCTTGGCTGTTTGAGGGTGCGATGTGTTTCTTGAAAAGGGCATATTCCACGGAATCGGCGAGGGCGATCCAGGATGCTTCGATGATGTTTTCGCTGACGCCGACGGTGTCCCACACGCTGGTGGAGTCGTGGCTCTGGATGCGGACGCGCGTCTGTGCGGCGGTGCCGTTCAGGTTCTCCAGAATGCGGACTTTGAAGTCGATGAGGGAGACGTCGCGGAGCGCGGGATAGAAACGCTCCAGCGCCTTGCGGAGCGCGAGGTCGAGCGCATTGACCGGGCCGTCGCCTTCCGCGGCGGTGAGCTGGGAGACGCCGCCGACGCTGAGCTTGACGGTGGCTTCGGAGACCACGCGGTCCCCTTCGCCGCGTTTTTCGATGATGACGCGGAAGCCCTCGAGCGTGAAGTAGGAGGGCCACAGGTTCATGACCTTGTGCATCAGCACGACGAACGAGGCTTCGGCGGTCTCATATTCATACCCGGCACGTTCGCGTTTCTTGAGCTCCTGGAGTCCGGCGTTGCCGAGGCGGGAATCCCGCAGATCGATGCCGAATTCGGCGGCCTTCATGGTGAGCGAATGGCGTCCGGAAAGCTCCGAGATGAGGATGCGGCGGCGGTTGCCGACGGATTCCGGGCGGACGTGTTCGAACGTGACCGGATTCTTTGCGATGGCGTCGACGTGGAGTCCGGCTTTGTGCGCGAACGCGCTTTCGCCGACGTACGGAGCGTGGGCATTCGGACGCATGTTGGCCTTCTCGCAGACAAAATCGCTGACGTCCTTCAGCATGGCCAGATGGCCGGGCGGAAGGCAACGGAAATCGGTTTTGAGCTCGAAATTCGGGATGATGGTACAGAGGTTGGCGTTGCCGCAGCGCTCCCCGATGCCGTTGACCGTGCCCTGCACGAGGCGGGCTCCGCTCCGCACGGCCACGATGGAGTTCGCGACGGCCGTGCCGGAGTCGTTGTGGCAGTGGATGCCGAGGATGATGTTTTCCGGGAGGATCGCGCGGACCATCTTCGTGATGTCGAGGATCTCGACGGGGAGCAGGCCGCCGTTGGTGTCGCAGATGGTGACGGCGGAAGCGCCGCCCTCGCATGCCGCGTTCAGCACGCGTTCGGCGTAGGCGCGGTCTTCGCTCCAAGCGTCGAAGAAGTGTTCTGCATCGAAGATGACCTCGCGTCCGGCATCGGCGAGGAACCGGCAGGATTCGCGAATCATATCAAGATTCTCTTCCTCGGAGACGTTCAGGATTTCGCGGACCTGCGAAGCGGGCGTCTTGCCGACGATGGTGCAGACAGGCGCGCCGGAATCGAGCAGCGCGCGCAGTTGCGGATCGTTCTCCGCGGCCAGTTCCTTGCGGCGCGTACAGCCGAACGCGCAGAGTTTCGCGTATTTGAACGTACAGGAGGCGGCGTCGCGGAAGAATTCGGCGTCGCGCGGATTGGATCCGGGCCAGCCGCCTTCGATGTATGCCACGCCCAGTTCGTCCAGTTTTGCGGCAATACGGAGCTTGTCGTCCTTCGAGAACGAGACATGTTCTCCCTGGGCGCCGTCGCGAAGCGTGGAATCGTATATGAGTATGTTCTGGTCTGGCATAGCGTGTTTTTCCTTGTAAAGGAAACAATATAGCGCCGTTTTGGAGGAAAACAACCGGAAAACGCATTTTTTTTCGTGATTTCCCGCTTTTTTTATAGAAAAATGCCGGGAAAGATGCGAAAAACGGCAGGAAAATGAGAGGTCAGGCGTTTTCCGGTTCTTCCGGTTTTGCTTCAGGAATCTGTTCCGGTTCGGCCTGCTTTTTACCCTTGTGCGGGATGATGAACCCGCCGACGAACGCCGTGAACGGCGCGACGAGGACGAGCCCGAAACTGCCGACGAGCGTCTTGACCGCCTCGGATGCGACGTACGGATTGTTGATAAAATCGAGGGGACCGATGCCCTGCGCGGCGAACGTCATCATGAGGGTGAGATAGCCGCCGGAATACGCCAGCAAAAGCGTTGTGGTCATGGTGCCGACCACGCTGCGGCCCATGTTCAGGCCGGAGCCGATCAGCTCGCGGCGATGGATGTCCGGGCGTTTCTGAAGGACTTCGACCATGCCCGCGGAAACGTCCATGGCGAGGTCCATGACCGCGCCGGAACTGGAGAGGAAGATCGCGCCGATGTAGATGTCGGGAAGGCTGAGGAATTCGTAACCGGAATAGAGCAGCGTCTGGGAGTAGGGCATCATGCCGCCGCTGATCTTGAAGAGCTTCGTGAAGATGAGCGCCATGGCGCAGCTGGCGAGTACGCCGAGGATCGCGCCGAAGAACGCCGTGACGCCTTTCCGGGTCATTCCGGCGACCAGGAAGATGATGACCGCGCTGAGAAGCGTGACCGCGGCGAACGTGATCAGAAGCACGTTTCCGCCCTTCAGCGTGAGCGGGATCACCAGCTTCCAGATGACCAGGCAGCTGAAGACGAAGGAGAGCAGGGCGTTGAATCCGGTGATGCCCGCGAAGACGAGCAGCAGGATCCCGAATAGAGTGAAGAGCAGGAGCGCATAGCCGATGCGGTAGTGGTCCTGCGCGACGACGGTGAATGTGTCATCGACGCCGTAGGGGATGGCCGCGAGCGCAAGGTCACCCGGCTCGAACACCTTGTCCAGCTCCATGTTGGCGCGGATGATGTTCGTTCCGTTGAATTCGTGCCCTTTGTACGGCCCGTCCAGGATTTTCAGGCGGACGTGCTGCTCACCCTTCCTCAGCAGACCGATCGTAAAGATGTTGCTGTTGTCGACGGAAAGGACGCGCGCCTTGCATTTGACGCCCTCCGGCGGAGGGGCCGTGTGGAGGATGTCGAGAAACCAAAGCGCGACGCAGGCAAGGAGGAAAACGACCACCATGACCGCGTCGCGTTTGGATATTTTCCAATGATCGAACATGGAAAATGAGTTTGTAAGATCAGATCATTTTACGGGAACGGAGACGATCGCCTTGAGCTTCTTGGCGATGTCGGAATTTTCGTACATGCCGGAGAAGAGCTGGGAGTTCACGCCGTAGGCGCTGGTGTCGACGGGGAGGGCGGTGTGCGCGCCGCTGGTCCAGCCGACGGAGCACTTGTTGTCGAAGATGGCCACGACCGTGTTCGCGACGGCGTCACGGCCGCCGCCGCCGAAACCGCCGCGCTTGCCGTTCGGGAACTGGCGGTTGAACGCGTCTTCGATGCGGTCCTGTTCGGACTTGGAGAGGACGAGGTTCAGTTTTCTGCGGGCCTCTTCATCCTTGGTACGGAGTTTGACCTTGACTTCTTCCGCGGGTTTTGCTTCGGCGGTCTGGGCCGCCGCGCCTTCCGGCTGCTTTGCACCGGGATACTTATCGAAGACCAGGCCGAAATTCTCGGTGATGAGCGGCTTGATGTCGTCGAACTTGATGGTCTTTTCTTCCTGGGGAGCCTGGTTTTCCTGCGGCTGCTGTTCTTCCTGTCTTCTGCCGGGGAAGCCGAACTGGGGTCTGGCCTGGCCGAGGATGGAGTCGGCGAATCTGTTGACCTTGTTCTTGAATTCGTCGCTGGAGCACTTCTGGTTGCCGAGGAGGTAGATGGAGGATTCGTATTCGGTGTTCGCGAAGCCGAGGGTCAAGCCGCCAGTCTCATGATCGCCGGTGACGACAACGAGGGTATCGTTCGGGTGCTTCTTGGCGAAGTCCATGATGACGGTCACGGCGCGGTCCATTTCCATGGTCTCTCGGAGGCTGGATCCGGCGTCGTTGCTGTGTCCGTGGTGGTCGATGTTGCCGCCTTCGACCATGACGAAGAACGGCTTGTTCTTCAGCATGAGGAAGTCGATGCACTGCTGGGTGTATTCGGCGAGGCCCCATTCGTCCGCCGGTTTGTCGATGGCGTAGGGGAGCTGGCCGTTGTGGCCGCGGACGAAGAGCTTGTCGGCCTTCAGGTCGACTTTCGGGACTTCGTCCTTGTACGCGACGGTATATCCTTTTTCCGCGGCGATCTTGTAGATGTCATTGTCGCCGCTTCTGTTGCCCTGGAGGCCGCCGCCGCCGAAATAATCGAAGCCGGAGTTCACGAGGTCAAGACCGATGTCATAGTAGTTGTCGCGGCTGACGTTGTGGGCATAGAAGGAAGCCGGGGTGGCGTGGTTGATGGTGATGCTGGTGAGGATGCCGATGGAGCGGCCGTTTTTCTTGGCGACTTCCGCGACGGATTCGAGTTTGCGCTTGCCCTCCGAGTCCATGCCGATGCGGCCGTTGTTGGTCTTTTCGCCGCAGGCGATGGCGGTTCCGCTGGCCGCGGAGTCGGTGATGAAATTGGTCATGGAGCTGGTCTTGGAGTAGCTCTGCTGGGGCATACTGTTGATGGTGAGGCCTTTGCCCATGGTGGACTGGCTGAATTCCTCGGCCAGCATGCGCTGGGGCAGGGACATGCCGTCGCCGATGAACAGGAAAACGTACTTCGCGGGTTTGAGGTCTTTGTACTGGTCGTCAGCGGTCTGGGCCGCGACCTGGACCGCGGACAGCGCGAGGAACGCGCCGGCCGCAAGTGCGGCAAATAAAGAACGTTTCATGATGTGACTCCTGAAAACTTGATTGTGTGGACACGTGTGTGGGGGGTATGTGTTACATGTAAAATACCATTGAAGTTTGATTTGTCAAGCGACTAATTTAAAAAAAGGCGAAAAAAGCCGGAATTTTTGCCGGAACGCCATTTTGTCTTCATTTGTTGCGCGGCGTGGGCAAAAACATGCTTGACAAAGCGCAAACGGGTGTTATATTATGGGATGTTCTCTCTGTTTCCGTGCGTCCGCAGGACAAAAAAAGCGGGCCGGGACAGGATGAAACCGATATCAACCCCTACGCCGAACGGCAGTCAAAAGGATGACAATATGGGCATTCGCATTGCGGGGACGGGCTCGTACCTCCCTGAAAAAATACGGACCAACGCCGATATCGAAAAACTGGTCGACACCAACGACGAATGGATTCGCACGCGTACAGGCGTCGAAGAACGCCGCATCGCCGGACCCGACGAGACCGCGTCCACCATGGCGATCAAGGCCGCGGAAAAAGCCCTGGCGCAGGCCGGAGTCGACGGACGCGACATCGACGCGATCGTCGTCGCCACGATTTCCCCCGACTACATCTTCCCGAACACCGGCGCGCTGGTCCAGAACCATTTTCAGTGCAAAAAGGCGTTCTGCTTCGATCTTTCCGCCGCGTGCGCCGGATTCGTCTCCAGCCTGGAAGTCGGCTTCTCCCTCATGCGTTCCTTCCCGAACAAATACCGCAACGTGCTGGTCTGCGGCTCCGACAAGCTCTCCGTGATCGTGGACTGGACCGACCGCAACACCTGCATCCTCTTCGGCGACGGCGCGGGATGCGCGCTGCTTCAGAACGACGGCACGGACTCCCCGGACAGCATCCTCGCGAGTTCGCTCCACGCCGACGGCGGTTATACCGACGTCCTGCGGATCCCGGCGGGCGGCAGCAAGGCCCCGGCCTGCCACGAAACGGTCTGGAACCGCGATCATTTCATCTATATGGAAGGCCGCGAAACGTTCAAGCTCGCCGTGAACGCCATGGTGTCGTCCAGCGAGGAAGTGCTGAAGCAGGCGGGCGTTTCGATCGACCAGCTCGCGCTCGTGATCCCGCATCAGGCGAACCTCCGCATCATCGATGCCGTGGCGAAGCGCCTCGGCATCGGCGAAGACCGCGCGTTCTGCAACATCCGTTACTACGGCAACACCAGTTCCGCCTCGATCGGCATCGCGCTCGACGAAGCATGCCGCACGGGCCGCATCAAACGCGGCGACCTGGTGCTGTTCACATCGTTCGGCGGCGGCCTGGCGTGGGGCTCCATGCTGATTCGCTACTGAAACTGTTTTTTCTGTGGGCGGGTCGGAACGATCCGCCTTTCTTTTTGTTCTGAACCTGATTTGAGTTTCCCGAGGATACCTTATGGATACCGTCATTCTGAAAGAAGGCCGCGATAAATCCGTCCTGCGGCATCATCCGTGGATTTTCTCCGGCGCGATCCGCGAGGTCACGGGAAATCCCGGTTCCGGCGAGACGGTCGAGGTCAGGAGTGCCCGCGGCGATTTCCTCGCGCACGGTGCATACGCCGTGGAATCGCATATCCCGGTGAAACTCTGGAATTTCTCGGAATCCGAGGCGATAGACGAGGCTTTTTTCAGCAAACAGCTTGCTTCGGCGTTCGCTCTCCGCAAAACTGTTTTTCATAATCGCCTGCCGGACGCGTACCGGCTGGTCTGCGCGGAATCGGACGGGTTGCCCGGACTGATCGCCGACGTCTTCGGCGAATATGCTGTCTGCCAGATCACGGGCGCAGGGATGGAACGCCATCGCGATTTGATCGGCAGATTATTGCTGGATTATGCGAAGGGTGTGTACGAACGCTCGGACGTCGACAGCCGCACGAAGGACGGACTGCCGTTGCGGACCGGACACCTTGCCGGGGAATCCCTGCCGGACGTGCTGGAGTTCACGGAAAACGGCATCCGGTACCGCGCCGACTACCTGACGGGACACAAGACCGGGTTCTACCTCGACCAGCGCGACAACCGCCGTCTGGTGGCGGAGTGCGCCGCCGGAGCGGATAGCGTGCTGAACTGTTTCTCGTACACGGGCGGGTTCGGGCTTGCCGCGCTGAAGGGAGGCGCGAAGCACGTGCTGAACGTGGATTCCTCGGAACCCGCGCTGGCATATGCGCGCGAACTCGCGGCGCTGAACGGTTTTTCCCCCGATGCGTTCGAGACGAAGGAAGCGGACGTGTTCCAGTTCCTGCGGAGCTGCCGCGACGCGCGGAAGAGTTTCGACCTGATCGTGCTGGATCCGCCGAAGTTCGCGGAGACCATGTCGCA
>Ga0310786_10007177_pt1 | contig 14598 bp, 13 predicted proteins | sample AusTroGonzalo_MG_FD_203881 | JGI IMG/M metagenome (GOLD analysis project Ga0310786, IMG submission 203881) | Bovine rumen microbial communities from tropical cattle in Woodstock, Queensland, Australia - Gonzalo_03 (v2) (version 2) | ecosystem: Host-associated > Mammals > Digestive system >... | reverse complement strand
TAATGTGGACAGACGTGAAATTGAAGTAAAAACTGTTAAGTATGAAATGCTTGACGACAATATTGGATATATTCAGATTTCAGAATTTGAAGAGTTAACAACAAAACAGTTTAAGGCTGCATATGCTGATTTAAAGAAACAGCAAATGAAAGGTCTTGTTGTAGACTTAAGAGATAATCCAGGTGGATTATTAGATTCAGTAAGCGATATTCTTGATTACTTATTACCTGAAGGATTAGTAGTATATACTCAGGATAAATATGGAAACAAGGATGAATTTAAATCTGATAAGAAGGCCGCTTTGGATGTTCCAATGACAGTTTTAATTAATGGAAATTCTGCATCTGCATCGGAGATATTTGCTGGTGCAATTCAGGATTATGAAGCAGGAAAACTTGTTGGAACAACATCATTTGGTAAAGGTATTGTTCAGGAAATCAGAACACTTTCAGATGGTAGCGCAATAAAGCTCACAATTGCTGATTACTATACTCCAAAGGGAAGAAACATTCATGGTAAGGGAATCGACCCAGATGTTGAAATTGAGTATGATAAGGAAGCAATGGGTGATGAGTATGATAAATCAAGGGATAATCAGTTAAAGAAAGCTCTTGATGAAGTAAAGACAATGACGGATAAATAAGAAATTTGTATTTTTTCTATTGTTGGTGATATTAGGTATTGGATATTTGTGTTTTTTCTATTGTTGGTGATATTAGAAATTGGAAATTTGTATTTATTTTTCATATGGCAGTGTATTTCGCAAATAATCATTTTTGCACTGCCTTTTTTCCATAAAAACTGGCGTTTCGGCAGTGCATTATCGAAAAATCGGGAATTGCACTGCTCGATATAAATGTAATTATGGAAATTTTACGGGTATTTTTAAGGTTTTCGTAAAATACACTGCTTTTAACCATTAAAAGGTGGTTCGCAAATAGAATTTTAATAATATATTATTTTTATAAGTTAGAAAAGGAGGCCGTAGGTCATGGACAAGTTTAAATTAGTATCGGATTATAAGCCTACGGGCGATCAGCCACAGGCGATTGATAGACTTGTAAAGGGATTTAAGGAAGGTAATCAGTTTGAGACACTTTTAGGTGTTACTGGTTCAGGTAAGACTTTTACAATGGCGAATGTTATTGAAAAACTTAATAAGCCAACGCTTATTATTGCGCATAATAAGACGCTTGCGGCACAGTTATATAATGAATTTAAAGAGTTCTTTCCAGAGAATGCGGTTGAATTCTTTGTATCATACTACGATTATTATCAGCCTGAAGCATATGTACCAAGTAATGATACATATATTGAAAAAGATGCTTCAGTAAACATGGAAATTGATAAATTAAGACATTCAGCGACTATGGCATTAATGGAAAGAAAAGATGTAATTATAGTTGCGAGTGTATCCTGTATATATGGTCTTGGTGATCCGATTGATTATAAGAACATGGTTGTATCATTAAGACCAGGTATGATTAAGGACAGGGATGAAGTAATTAAGAAATTAATTGAAATCCAGTATGACAGAAACGACATTGATTTTCATCGTGGAACATTTAGAGTTAGAGGTGATGTACTTGAGGTATGTCCATCGGCTTATGAAGAAGTTGGTATCAGAGTTGAATTCTTCGGCGATGAAGTTGATAGAATTACTGAAATTGACATGCTTACAGGACAGGTTAAGGCAAGTCTTAGCCACATAGTAATCTTCCCTAATTCTCACTATGTTGTACCGAAGGATAAGCTTCTTAAGGCTACACAGAACATAGAGAATGAATTAGAAGAAAGAGTTAAATACTTTAAGAGTGAAGATAAATTAATTGAAGCTCAGAGAATATCAGAGCGTACACACTTTGATATTGAGATGATTCGTGAAACAGGTTTCTGTTCTGGAATTGAAAACTATTCAAGACATCTTGCATTCTTACCAGAGGGTGCAACACCACATACACTTATGGAATATTTCGGTGATGAATTCCTGATTATTATTGATGAATCACATATGACAATTCCACAGATTGGTGGTATGTATAATGGAGACCAGGCTAGAAAGCAGACACTTGTTGATTATGGATTCAGACTTCCATCAGCGAAGGATAACAGACCTCTTAAGTTTGATGAGTTTGAAAGCTTTATTGACCAGATGATGTTTGTTTCTGCAACACCTGGTAAGTATGAAGAAGAACATGAATTACTAAGAGCTGAGCAGATTATTCGTCCTACAGGATTACTTGATCCACTTATTGAAGTTAAGCCTGTTGATGGACAGATTGATGATTTGATTGCTCAGATAAATAAAGTAATTGGTGGTCACAAATCAACAGTTAGTAGCGAAAGTGCTACTAAGTCAGCTGAACATGTAGGTGGAAAAGTTTTGGTTACAACACTTACAAAGCGTATGGCTGAAGACTTAACTGAATACATGAAGGAGAATGGCATAAGAGCAGTATACCTTCATTCAGATATTGATACACTTGAAAGAACAAAGATTATAAGGGACATGAGACTTGATAAGTTTGATGTACTTGTAGGTATTAACCTTTTAAGAGAAGGTTTGGACATACCTGAAATAGAACTTGTTGCAATACTTGATGCTGATAAGGAAGGATTCCTTAGATCTAGAACTTCACTTATTCAGACAGTTGGTAGAGCAGCACGTAATGCAAGCGGACATGTTGTAATGTATGCTGATAACATGACGGATTCAATGAAAGAAACCATTGAAGAAACTAATAGAAGACGTAGCATACAGGAAGCATATAATAAGGAGCATGGCATTACTCCACAGAGTATAAAGAAGGCGGTTGGTGAGCTTATTAGTATTACTAAGGAAGCTGAGACTAAGATTGGAACACTTGAAAAAGATCCTGAATCAATGAGTAAGGTAGAGATTGAAAAACTCATTGAAAAACTTAAGAAGCGCATGGAAAAAGCTGCAACAGATCTTGACTTTGAAAGCGCAGCAGAACTTAGGGATGAGATCTTTAAATTGAAGGAATACATGTAATGGATATAGAGAAAACAGGTGAACTATGGCGAGAAAGAAAGAAGATAAAAAGTTTATTATTATAAAGGGTGCTAAGGAGCACAATTTAAAGAATGTTAATTTAAAAATTCCAAGGGATGAGTTTGTAGTATTTACGGGGCTTTCAGGCTCTGGTAAGTCATCTCTTGCATTCGATACAATATATGCAGAAGGTCAGAGAAGATATATGGAGTCACTTTCTTCATATGCAAGACAGTTCTTAGGACGTATGGAAAAAGCAAATGTTGAAAGCATAGAAGGTCTTTCTCCTGCTATCTCAATTGACCAAAAATCAACTAATAGAAATCCACGTTCTACAGTTGGTACAGTTACAGAAATCTATGATCACTTTAGATTGTTATATGCACGAATTGGTACAGTGCACTGTCCAAACTGTGGTAAGGAAATTAGTAAGCAGACAGTTGACCAGATGGTTGATAGCATTATGAAACTTGATGAGTCTACAAAGATTATGATTCTTGCACCTGTTGTTAGAGGTAAGAAGGGTAGACATGAAAAGGTATTAGAGTCTGCTGTTAAATCAGGTTTTGTTAGAGCGAGAATCGACGGAGAGGTTTATGACCTTTCAGAAGAGATTACTCTTGAAAAGAATAATAAGCACAATATTGAAATTGTAATAGACAGACTTGTGGTTAGAGAAGGAATCGAAAAGAGGCTTACAGATTCAATAGAAACATCACTTAAGATTGCAGAAGGATTATGCTATGTTGAAGTAATGGGCGAGAGAAAAGCACATGAAGATTTATATGATGAAGAATCAGATAGTAGCAAAAAGCAACTAAGTAATCTTATGGTATTCTCTGAAAACTTCGCATGCCCTGATTGTAATATAAGTATTGGTGAAGTACAGCCTAGAAGCTTTTCATTCAATAATCCATTCGGAGCCTGTCCAGTGTGTTCTGGTCTTGGATATAAGATGGACTTTGATGTTAAGCTTATGATACCTAATGAAAACTTAAGTCTTAATGAAGGTGCAATCTCAGTTATGGGATGGCTTAACTCAAAAGACAAAGGAAGTTTTTCGCATTCAGTATTAGAAGGACTTTCAAAGAAGTATAACTTTAGTTTGGATACTCCATTTAAGGATTTACCAGATGACATTAAGCATAAGATTATTCACGGTACTAACGGTGAAGAATTCGATGTTGTATATGAAGGTAAATATGGTAAGAGCAAATACAGATTCGAGTTTGAAGGTCTTATTAAAAATGTTCAGAAAAGATACCGTGAAACTCCTTCACAGAATCAGAAAGCTGAATATGAATCATATATGAGAATTACACCATGTGAGGAATGTGGTGGTCAGAGACTTAAGAAAGAATCACTTGCTGTTACAATAGGTGATAAGAACATTCACGAGGCAACTAACATGCCTATTAGAAAGATTAAGAAGTTCTTAGCTAATCTTGAATTATCACCAGTAAAGCAGACTATTGCTGAAGAAATATTAAAAGAAATTAATGCAAGACTTGCATTTATGATTGATGTTGGTCTTGATTACTTAACATTAACAAGACATACTGCTACACTTAGTGGTGGTGAAGCACAGCGTATCAGACTTGCAACTCAGATTGGTTCTGGTCTTGTTGGTGTTGCATACATATTGGATGAACCAAGTATTGGTCTTCATCAAAGGGACAACGATAAGCTTTTATCAGCTCTTAAGGCACTTAAGGAAATTGGTAATACATTAATTGTTGTAGAGCATGATGAAGATACCATGAGAGCAGCGGACTTTATCGTTGATGTAGGTCCACTTGCCGGAGTTCATGGTGGAGAGATTGTTGCAACAGGAACTGTAGATGACATTATGAAATGTAAAAGATCAGTAACTGGTGCATATCTTTCAGGTAAGAAAGTAATTCCTGTTCCTGATGAAAGAAGAAAGCCTACAGGATTCATTAAGATTGTTGGAGCAAGAGAAAACAATCTTAAGAACATAGATGTTGAAATTCCTACAGGTATATTCACATGCGTTACTGGTGTATCAGGTTCTGGTAAGAGTTCACTTATAAATGAAATACTTCATAAGTCACTCGCTAAAACTCTTAACAGAGCTAGAACAGTTGCTGGTGACCATGATAGAATAGAAGGTGTTGAAGTACTTGATAAGGTAATTGACATTGATCAGTCACCTATTGGTAGAACTCCAAGATCAAATCCTGCAACTTATATTGGTGTGTTTGATTTGATAAGGGATTTATTTGCTGCGACACCTGATGCAAAGGAAAGAGGATACAAAAAAGGAAGATTTAGCTTTAATGTTAAGGGCGGTAGATGTGAGGCGTGTTCCGGTGACGGTATAAAGGTCATTGAAATGCACTTCCTGCCTGATGTATACGTGCCTTGTGAGGTTTGTGAAGGCAAGAGATACAACAGGGAAACATTAGAGGTTAAATATAAAGGGTATAATATTTATGATGTGCTTAACATGACTGTTGAAGAGGCTCTAGAAGTATTTAAGAATGTTCCATCAATATTCAATAAGATTAAGACTCTTAATGATGTTGGATTATCATACTTAAAACTTGGCCAGCCTTCAACAACACTCAGTGGTGGTGAGGCACAGCGTATTAAGCTTGCTGCAGAACTTAGTAAGAGAGCAACAGGTAAGACAATTTACATCTTAGATGAGCCTACAACAGGACTTCATTTCGCAGATGTTCATAAGCTTGTTGAGATTCTTAGAAAGCTTTCAGAAAGCGGAAATACGGTGGTTGTCATAGAGCATAACATGGATGTTATTAAGTGTGCTGACTATATAATTGATATGGGACCTGAAGGTGGCGACAAGGGCGGTAAGGTTATCGCTAAGGGTACACCAGAGGAGATTTGTATGGTAGAAAAGAGCCATACGGGTGAATATCTAGAGAAGTGGTTAAAAGCCGGAGATAAAAAGTAAACTACTAAGGTGAGAGGTGTAAATATGGACAAACAGAAGGTATATCTAGATATCAGCAAATTCATTTACAAGTACACACATGAAGCTGCACTTACATATCCAGCACCGGAGGATTATGCTGATCTTGCGTTAGATATGGGATTTGCTAAGAATAGTCTTAGAATGGAATTCCCTGAAGGCAGTCATATGGGACCGGGCAAACCAATCGTAAGAGATATTTATGATTCAGGCAGAACATGTGGTGAAGAATTAAGCTATAAGTATGATGTTGGAATGGGTGGTCAGGTAGAAGTAGTGTACTATCTAAATGAAGATACTGAGCTTGATGAAGATGAGTTAGCCGTATACCAGTGGGTATGCGACCAGATTTTCCTTGTTTATGGAAAACAGCAGGTTATAGATGCGCTTAATCTTATGACCAAAGTAAAGAGTAGATAGATTACGCTAAATTAATACATTAGAAAAGAGAAAGACATGTTTAAGAACCGAGAAAATATAAAGGTTTGCTTCGCGGCAGTATTTGCTATGGGATTTTTTGTGTCATTCCTTGTAATGTGCAATCTTGGAACAGACCCATGCACATTTATGAATAGGTCAATTTCATCAAGGATTGGACTAAGCTTTGGCAACTGGCAGCTATTACTTAACTGCCTATTGTTTATAATTGTATTTATAAAGGCAAAGGAATTAATAGGATTTGGTACAATATTTAATATGGTATTGGTAGGCTATTACGTTGATTTCTTTACATATCTGTGGGGAAAGATTATTCCATCATTTGTATGGACTAATACATTCAGCAAATGGCTTATCTACATAATTACGTTATTTTGCTTTATAGTTAGTGCAGCCGTATACATTAATTCAGATACCGGAGTAGCACCATATGATGCATTGCCGATAATAATAACGAATATTGCAGAAGAAAAAACAGGCAAATCTTTAAAGGTAGCCGTAAGAATGTGCTGGGATGCATCAGCCATAATAGTTGGAATGCTTTTTGGAGCAATGCCTGTAATAGGTGTAATTCTTATGACTACATTCTTAGGACCAGTAATTGGTATCGTGGGAAGAATAATGAAAAACGAAGGTTAAAGATGCAAGTAGTGTATTAGGGTTGCATAAGTATTAATTTGTGTTATAATTATTTTTTAAAAATATAGAAAAAAGTTTCAGGAGGCATGTATGAAACGAGAACTTGTTATAGTTATTGATTTTGGTGGTCAGTATAATCAGCTTGTAGCAAGAAGAGTCAGAGAGAATAATGTATATTGTGAAATTTATTCTTACAAGACAGACATCGAGCAGATTAAAGCACTTAATCCTAAGGGAATTATACTTACCGGTGGACCTAACAGCTGTTATGAAGATGGCGCTCCATCTTATACAAAGGAATTATTTGAACTTGGAATTCCAGTACTTGGCTTATGTTATGGTGCACAGATGATGCAGCTTATTCTTGGTGGAAAGGTTGAAAAAGCACCTGTAAGAGAATATGGTAAGACAGCAACATTCTTTGATAATACAAGCGTATTATTCGATGGTATTGAAGAAGAATCAGTTGTATGGATGAGTCATTTTGATTACATCAGTAAGGAAGCTCCAGGATTTAAAATCATTGCTCATACAAAGGATTGTCCTGTTGCAGCAGCAAGTGATGAGTCTCGTAAATTATATGCAATACAGTTCCATCCTGAAGTATTACATACAGTAAGAGGTAAGGACATCTTAGCAAATTTCGTATATAAGATTTGTGGTTGCGCTGGCGACTGGAAGATGGATTCATTTGCTAATGAACAGATTAACTTAATTAGAGAAAAAGTTGGTGACGGTAAGGTATTGCTTGCATTATCAGGTGGTGTAGATTCATCAGTAGCAGCAGTACTTTTATCAAAAGCAATTGGCAAACAGCTTACATGCGTATTCGTAGATCATGGACTTCTTCGTAAAAACGAAGGCGATGAAGTAGAGAATATATTTGGCCCTAATGGAAATTATGACCTTAACTTTATAAGAGTAAATGCACAGGAACGCTACTACGCTAAACTTAAAGGCGTGGAAGAACCTGAAAAGAAACGTAAGATCATAGGTGAAGAATTCATTAGAGTATTTGAAGAAGAAGCAAAGAAGATTGGAAAAGTAGATTTCCTTGTACAGGGAACAATATACCCAGACGTAGTAGAAAGCGGACTCGGCGGCGAATCAGCCGTAATCAAGTCACACCACAATGTAGGTGGCCTACCTGACTACGTAGATTTCAAAGAAATCATTGAACCACTACGTGACCTCTTCAAAGACGAAGTAAGAAAAGTAGGCCTAGAACTTGGCCTCCCAGAATACTTAGTATTCCGTCAGCCATTCCCAGGCCCAGGCCTTGGAATCAGAATAATCGGCGAAGTAACAGGCGAAAAAGTACAGATTGTACAGGATGCCGACTACATTTATAGAGAAGAAGTAGGCATCGCCCTTAAAGAATACGCCGATAAAAATAACGGCGCAGACGCCCCATGGAAACCAGACCAGTACTTCGCAGCATTAACAAACATGCGCTCAGTAGGCGTAATGGGCGATGAGCGAACATACGACTATGCCGTAGCCCTACGCGCAGTCCAGACAATCGACTTCATGACCGCCGAAAGCGCCCAGATCCCATGGGAAGTATTACAGAAAGTAATGAACAGAATAATCAACGAAGTAAAAGGCGTCAACAGAGTAATGTACGACTTGACAAGTAAACCACCGGGAACAATCGAGTTTGAATAATATAAAAACACTGAAAAGCCCCTAAAATAGGGGCTTTTCAATTTATTCGCCTACTTTTCGCCTACATTTTTTGTAGGTTACGGTTTAGACACTATATTTAACATCGTTTTTTCCTGTTATCTTTTTTAGGAATTTTTTATTAAAATCTTCGATTTCTTCATCAGACCAGGTATCAAGTCTGTCTCCTATAAATACAATGTCTTCCCATGCCTTGAGCAAATTATAAACATAATCTACCTGAGATGATACAACTTCATAAGTAATGTATAAAACCTTGTCTTTGGAAGATATTCTTCTATCTACATTAATTCCAGCTTCTTTCATGTCATTAACATAGCACATGAATCTTGCAAGATATTCTTTGTTTTTATCGCTTTCAATTACATCCTCTGTTTTACAGGAGAGGATATGTACATAATCAAGATTGTTTTCATTAAGTGAATCTGGAGCATATCTAAGAAGTGGTACACCTGCTTCATACATCTCTTTGATAAAGAGAATAAGCTCAGATTCCTTTTTTAGTTTTTTATGACTATTCTTTGCATTATCAAGGAAAGGCTCTATTGCTTCATCTATGCGAGCAAATTCGGTTTCTGACTGCATTTCTGCATTGAGAGCCTCCAGAAATCTCAAATAGTTCATTATGCCTTACCCATTCCCAGCTATCTGGTATCTCAAACGGAACCTCATCAGCGATGCATACCGGCTCATTATTGCCGACCTTCTCATAAGGCAAATTATATGAATAATATCTTTTTTGAAAAATTATTGTATGCTAAAATGAAAATGTATATTATATGTTAAAGTGGGGTGAAAAATATGGAGACATTTTTAGGAATAATGACAGATAATATGAGAAGGTTATATATGGATATTATGGAGTCAGTTAAAAATATTCCATATGATGCGTATGTGTATATGTTTGGAGAAGAAGGTAACGAGGATGTTGAATGGATAATTGGATTTGTAAATTATATTACTTTGGAGTATATAAAGTATTCATATGATTATTCTGATCCAGAATATCCTTTAAATCATTTTGTAGATTATTCAAATGATAGTGAAAGAATGTTACAGTCTAGAATAGTTCAGTATGTTATGAAACATAAGAAACGTGAGTTTAAAAAACTAGGGTTGAAACCTGAACAGATTGATAAAAAGTATTCAAATATGGATATGGATACAATGGATAAGAAGCTAAGCGGATATAGAATTACTGAAATGAACTATTTTGAACATCAAAATATACATGATTTAGAATTGATTAAAGCAATTGTTGAAAAGCGAATTGTAAGTACAAAGAAAATATCTAATGATAAGTTTATACATATATTCCAGCAATATGATAGTCTTGTGGAAGATTTAATAGAAAGATCTAAAAAGAGCGATGAAGATATGGTATTTGCTTCGCTTGCATTGTTTACTTTGGAGTGGCATTATCCTGTTGAAATGTTTTATTTAGTTTCGTGTATAATCGAAGATGAAGAGATAGAAGATTATGAATATTTAAAACATGTTCTTTTATTTTTATGTAGCCACGTTAAGGTTGAATCTCAATTTGCTGGTTGGGTAACTACAGATAGTAGAATGGTTAAGGAACGATTGATTTTAATTCAATTCTTCCTTGATAAAGAACATAACTCATATATGAAACAAGTAATGATTGATATGATTAGAGAATATATTGTTTGTGGAACACATTATAAAGAGGTTATTACATCAACTGAGGGTGGTTTGTATAAAGATTGGTTTAGAAAACAATCAAATATGGAGGATTGGGCTTCTTTTTTTAGAGCTTATGATATTTTTGAAATATGGCAAAAGAAAGAGTGGAATAGAAAAAGAATACAAAAGATGAGAAACTGTTTGAGATAACTTTGGATTTTAATATGTAAATCCCGAAAATCGTTCTTAATGGATAAATTAAACTCGTGATAAAGTTAAAGTAGAAAGAAAAAGCGCTTTATTCTTTCAATATAATTTTGAAGGGATGGTTATTATGAGTTTAATTAATTGTAAAAGATCGGGATGTAAAGATGTTTTTAATGCATTTCTTGTAAAATTTGCGTGTTTTGCAGGCTTTTTTGAGTTCCCAGTTATTAAATCAACATATGAGATACCTAATAGGTTAATTTTGTTTTCAAAGTGTATAGCGTCAAAGAATTATGATGCGTGGGTGCATTTTTATGAAGATGATTATTTGTTTGAAAGGTTGTGGCGAAATCCACAGAGATATTTAGATATTTTAAAAAGATATAATGGTGTAATATTACCTGACTTTAGTGTATATCGTGATATGCCGTTGATTATGCAACTTTGGAATATTTACCGTAGCAGAGCTATTGGATTTTGGTTACAAATTAATGGTATAAAGGTAATTCCTAATATTAGATATGGAGATAGAAGAACATATAAAATATGTTGTGATGGAATTGGAAAACATTGTATTATAGCAGTAGGTTCACATGGTAATATGAAACAAAAGGAAGATAGAAGGGTTTTTTTATTAGGATTTGATGTGATTGTTAATATTCTTCAACCTTCGGTGATTATTATATATGGAACTGCTCCGAAAAAATATTTTCAGAAATATATTGATTCTGGAATTCAGATTGTTAGATTTGAAAGTGAATATTCCACTTTGCGTAAGGAGGTGGAATGATGGGGGCTGGTATTCATGGTGGATTTGGTGCCACCAAAGGAAGTAATAAAGTATCTAAGGAGATTTATAAAGAGTCTAGAGATAAGAATTATACACGTGAAGATCTAATTGATTTTATTGATGGTAAAACGGAACAATCTTCTATAATAGCGGATAAAATTCGAAATGGCGAAATAAAAATTAGCGTTTTGGGAGATCAACTTTTTGAAAAAATGTTTGGAGTGAATTATGAAGTTATTGGAATAGCTATGGGTAATAAAATATATTTACGAAAAAATTCAAGTTCGATACATAGTGATATTGTGCATGAAGGAACACATGCAGTAGATTTTTTAAATGGATTGTCTTACAACAAAATTTCTTCATGGGATGGGGAAATAAAAGCGTATACTGAAGAACATTATTTTCAAAAGGCATCAGGTTTGGCATTGCAATTTGATAATGAAAATGAAATAAAGATTCATGTGATGAGTAATTATAAAAAGAAAGGTGGAAGACGATGAATATAGTAAATAAAATGATTGATTATACGATTAATAGGAATAATGAAGTGTTTGGCATTATGCCAAAGATTGATTCAGATAGTTTAATAGTTATAGTTATAGAAATATTATCTTGGTTAAAATTAGAAAGAAAACGAGAATTATGGATTGAACAGGGAAAAAAGACAAAATTAAAACCTATGGAACTAAATATGAACTATCCTTGGTGTAAAGATTTAGTACAAGTTTTTAAGATGGATAATTGTTTTTCAGATGTGTTTACCATAAAAGATAATTATTTAATGTTTAGAGATGATATTGATTTTGAGTATATACGTGAAGCAAGAGTTATGGCTGAAAAAGAATATAAGCCTGAAATGATAATAAATTAGATATCACAGTTATAATAATCCAAAGTATTTATTGGAATAGGAATAAAAGGTGAAGTAATGAATAATTGTAAAGATTGTATTAATAAAAAACCAGAACAAATAATAGAAAAATGCCCAGAGTGTAACCAATTGTAATGGGGTCAGGCACATTGTTTCGATAATCACTCAGACTATTTTGCTACATTATAATTATAAAACAGCGAAAAAGAAATTGACTATTTCGCTATAAAATCATATAATTGTAGCGAAAGGAGCTGAACACTATGGAAGTAACTACAATTTTAGATAAAATGGTGGAGGAACAGAATGGCTATATCCGGTTGGTTGATGCTCAAAACAAAGGATTATCAAAATATGCCGTTTTGGAGTATGTTCGTCAAAAGGATATGGAACGTATTGCACCGGGCGTATATATTACCGAAGATGCGTGGGAAGACAGATTGTACTTATTGCAGATACGAAATAGAAATATAGTTTTTTCACATGAGACAGCTCTTTATATTCACAGTCTGTCAGATAGGGAACCTTTTGCACCGGTAATCACCGTGAAAAGAGGTTATAATGCAACGCACTTAAAAGAGTCAGGAGCAATTATTCATACAGTAAGAGATGAATGGCTTTCACTCGGGCTTATGGAAGCGGAAACTTTTGCAGGTAATAAGATCCGTATTTATGATAAAGAGCGGTGTATTTGCGATATCGTTAAAAGAAAGAATAGAATGGATATCCAGATTTTTCAAACAGCAATTACTTCTTACTTTTCCGATAAAGATAAAGATATCCATAAGCTTATGGACTATGCAAAAACAATGCAGTTAGAGGAAAGAGTAAGGCAATATACGGAGGTCTTATTATGATTAAGAGGTCAACGGCAGTGAAAGCAAGGATAAAGAACAAAGCGGGCGGAGATAGTGATAAGTCACAGATAATGTTGCGCATCTATATGATGGAAAGATTATTGGAACGTATGTCAGTGTCAAAGTATCGGGATAATTTTGTATTAAAAGGCGGACTACTGGTATCTTCATTGGTGGGAGTGGATATGCGTTCAACCATGGATATAGATACAACCGTAAAGTCTCTTGCACTTAATAAAGAAAATGCCCGAAAAACCTTAGAAGAAATCATGGCGATAGATCTTGAAGACGGGGTGGAATTTCAGATTACAAAGATGAAAGAAATCATGGAAGGTCACGAGTATGAGGGCATCCGCTTTATGATAGATTGTCGTCTTGACAAGCTTAAACAAACCATTAAAATTGATGTTTCTACTGGGGATGAAATCACACCGAGAGCAGTTGCGTACAAATTGCCACTAATCGTTGAAGATAGAACAATTGATTTGTGGGCATATAATCTTGAGACTCTGCTGGCAGAAAAACTTGAAACGATTATGGTTAGGGCAGAAGCAAACACAAGAATGCGTGACTTTTATGATATCCATGTGCTCCTTGAGTATGAGTATGAAAGAATTGACAGAGATGTTTTGAAAGTAGCATTTAGAGCAACTTGTAAACGTCGTGAATCTGAGAATATGATATCAGAACTTAATGATGTTATTGATAAAGTTCATAATACAGAAACACTGAAATCCCAGTGGGATAATTACCAAAGGGACAATTATTATGTTGGCGAAATTACATGGGACGAAGTTTGTGATAGCGTAAAGAAATTAGAGTTAATGGTGCAATAGCGAAAAACGGATTCTCAGAGTTCCCCCTTTAACATGTTAATGTAAATGCGGTTAAATCTGCATTTGATAAAGGGAATAGTCTTTCTTTTAAGGAATATACTTATGAGATTCGAAAAATCATGTTGGTATTAGATGAAAGAGAAATTGATTATACAGTAGAACCTGATATATTAGATGACTTTCCTGAAATAAAGGAATGTAGATGCTTCCCTAGTTAGAGAGGCATTTAGATAGTTCAATTTTCGCCTACATTTCGCCTACAAAAAATTAAACTTTTTCATAGAATAGTAAAAATGTATGGATTTGATATACAACATATATTGTTTTTGGAAAAATATTAACACAAAATATAGAGTATCTCATCGAAAATGAATAAAAAATTTATTGTTGACCGAATTTGGTGTGATAAAAGGCGAGGTGTTTACACCTCGCTTTTATTATGGGTCGTGACCCTGTTGAGCTCGCGAAGCGTGCGAAATATAAACCACCCGCTATGCGGGTGAGCGATATATGTTATACAAAAAATCACCTTCCCTTTATAATATAGATGTTCAAGCTATCTTATAAAGAAAGGTGATTAATATGGCCAATAAGGCTCATAATTTGGCTCACACAAAATGGGTATGTAAATACCACATTGTGTTCACTC
>Ga0310786_10007176_pt1 | contig 14602 bp, 13 predicted proteins | sample AusTroGonzalo_MG_FD_203881 | JGI IMG/M metagenome (GOLD analysis project Ga0310786, IMG submission 203881) | Bovine rumen microbial communities from tropical cattle in Woodstock, Queensland, Australia - Gonzalo_03 (v2) (version 2) | ecosystem: Host-associated > Mammals > Digestive system >... | reverse complement strand
TATGACCCATTGCCGTTTCCCAGACATTCCATTGGCTGTGGATGGCAACCGCGCGGAAGGTGTGCGGAATCTCCTTGACGAAAATCCTGATATTGAGGTAGTTGTATTGGATGATGCCTATCAGCATCTGAGTTTCCAGCCAACGTTTCATGTACTGTTAACCGAATATAACCGTCCGTTTCGTCCGGATATGCCGATGCCAGCGGGAAAATTACGTGAGTTCCCCATCGCCGCGCGTTATGCGGATGTTGTCATCGTCACAAAAGTACCTGAAAATGCCAATACGGATGAGTCAAAATGGAGACACCAGCTCCGTTTGAAACCCCAACAGCACCTTTTTTTCACGCGTTTCCGTTATGAACCTCTAACCCCTGTTACAGAGGCAGCTAAAAAAATGGATGTCCAATCTGTGCGCGACATCGTTGTCTTAACTGGCATCGCTCACCCCAAGCCGTTAATCGATCACCTGAAACAATATAATATTGTAAAACACTATGACTTTCCTGATCACCACACATATACTGAAAAAGAGATTCAATCCATTTATAATCAGCATTTTGACAATATTGGGAATGAGTGCATACTGGTTACCACGGAAAAAGACTGGATGCGGTTGCAGTCAGAGCATATAATAAATATTGTATCTTTGCTTCCGGTTTTTGTAGTGTGTGTGGAAGTGGAATTTCTTACTGATATACAAAGAGATACGTTTAATCAAATAATAACAAACCATGTTAGAAGCTAAAAGAGAGCGAGTTGCGCAAACGGTTGCATATTTGAACAACCGTAAAACGATAAATCCGAAAATTGCCATCGTGTTGGGTTCCGGTTTAGGTGGTCTGGCTGAAAAAGTTGAAATTGTGGATGAGATTTCCTATTATGAAATCCCCCATTTCCCCGTTTCCACGGTAGAGGGTCACAAAGGAACGATGGTTTTCGGCAGATTGAACGGGGTGGAGGTGCTCGTCTTCAATGGTCGTTTCCACTATTACGAAGGCTACCCGATGGATGTAGTGACCTATCCCGAACAGATTTTGAGCGGCCTCGGCATAAAGACCTTGATTCTCTCGAATGCAGCGGGTGGCATGAACCCTACGTTTCAAGTGGGCGACATCATGCTGATTCGCGACCATATCAACCACTTTTTCACCAATCCGCTCATCGGCCCGAATGACGATACACTGGGTCCTCGCTTCTTAAACATGAGTGAGGCCTATTCACATAGATTGGTGAAATTAGCACAGCAAACTGGCAAAAAGCTGAACATCCACCTCCAAGAAGGTGTCTATATTGGCGTGTCGGGACCTTGTTTTGAAACCCCCTCGGAATACAAAATGTTCTACCTTTTCGGCGCAGATGCCGTGGGTATGTCCACTGTTCCGGAAGTAATTATGGCGCGACATCGCGGTATCGAGGTGTTCGCACTCTCCGTCATCACTGACTTGGGTATCATCGGCCGCGTAGAGAAAGCCAGCCACGAGGAGGTGTTAGCTGCCGCTGCTGCCGCTGGCCCACAAATGGTGGAGCTAATCTACCACATGATGCCAGAGATATAACTCCCTGATATACTGTGATTAAAGACAGACAACAATCGCCTTACATGGGATCTGACAAACTGGTTCGAATCCTTAATCGGTTACTCCTTGTTTTTTGGGGTGGTATGATGGCGTTTGTATTGATACTCAATATCTTAAAGTCGCATTTTGATTATATTTACAGTTACTATCATCCGATAGACACTCTTTTGCCTCATCCGGTGCTGATGCTTCTCGGATGGTTGGGATTGCTGATTTTGTTCTTGATTTTCAGTAAGATATGGAATGATAATACGTCAGCTATTTCTCTTAGCACTTTCAAAAGGTACCCGTTTTTGATAGTGACACTCTCCCTTTTCTGTTTGCAGGTACTGTTTATCTACAACTATTTCTTTGAGACCGATTGGGATGTTCAGATTTTGCTCGACACTGCCCGTCAAATCGCCTACGGAGGGGATAGAAATATGTTTAGCTGGTACTATAGCATGTGTCCCAACAACCTCCTTTTGACCCAGATTTTCTCTGTCATATTGTTTATAGCCAAACCTTTACATCTAGGGAGCCAAGACCTTTTTGCCATCATTTTCGTACAATGTATATGGAGTACGATGGCCGCAATCATGCTGTATCAACTCTGTATCAAATTATGGAACTCCCAGGCAATAGCGGTTTTTGCGTATGTTACTTATTGGCTGTTGGTAGGTTTATCACCCTGGATATCAATCATATATTCAGATGTTTGGGCCTTGCCGTTTCCTATCTTGTTGTTGTGGTTATGTTTTTGCATCGATTGGAAAGGGAAAGTCAAGTTAAAATGGTTGATAATAGCATTTGTAGCCTGGTTCGGTTTTAAAATCAAGCCGCAAGTCTGCTTTGTTTTTGTTGCCATTTTGCTGGTAGAGGGTATTTCTTATTGGAAGAATCACCATCCATTACGAGACTCTAAAATATTGATTACTAACTATATCGTGCCTCTTTCTTTAGGCTTGCTTTTGGGCATTGTAACCACGTTCGTTGCTGTGAAAAGCATCCATATCAGTGTGGTGAAGTCACAGGCTATGGGGGCACCCCATTATTTGATGATGGGGTTAAATAACAAACACATAGGTAGTTACAATGATCCTGATGTCGTTTTTTCGTACAACTTCCCATCAAAAAGTGAGCGCGCAAAAGCCAACCTCAAAGAGACCCAACGACGGGTCCGGGAAATGGGTGTTGGTGGCTTTGCTAAATTGATGTGCGAGAAAACGTTAGTAAACTACTATGATGGCACTTTTTGTTGGGGTTGGGAAGGAGCACAGTTCTATAAAATTGTCTTTCCTTTGAAAAACAACCATTTATCACCTTTCTTGCGGAATATTTTTTACAATAGGGATTATCGTGGGGACTACTTCTCCCAATGGTTCAGTTTTGTCACCGCATTATGGCTTGGGGTGTTGCTACTGGCCTTTTTCTCCTTATTCGCAAAGTGGGATAAGTCGCTGAAAATGATTGCTATAACGCTCCTTTTGCTAACCTTGTACGAATGTTTATTTGAAGCCCGATCGCGATATTTTTTCGCGTTCGTTCCGCTATACTTGCTAATGGCGTCGCAAGGCGCAAACGTATTGGCCTTGTGGTTGAAGAGGCTGATGAAAAAATCCCAATAATGTTACGTCTTCTGTTGTTGCTTTTTAGCAGCAGGGAACAGCACGTTGTTCAGAATCAAACGATAGCCCGCGGAGTTCGGGAAGAGATTGAGGTCTGTGGGCGCGTCGTTGACCAAATGCTGGTAGTCCTCTGGGTCATGTCCGGAATAGAACGTCCAAGTGCCTTTGCCATATTCGCCGTGGATGTAACGCGCCTCGTTGAAGAAAGCGCATTCTCCCATAATCGTCACGGTCGGTTTGATGAACTCTTTACGGAAAGCCGTGGTTTGTCCCATGAATCCTGGAATCACCTGTAAGTGGTTCTGACACAGCATCGTGGGAACAGGATCCCATTTGGCGGAGAACTCAAACAGTGTGAAATAGTCGTTGGATTTGTTGGAAATATGCTGCGACGGATTCACATCGATATTGGAAACCTCATAAACGTAAGGATTTGTTTCGATTCTGAAGTCCGTGAAAGCAAAACAGTTATCATAGTTGAGCTTGCTTTGCGCTTGAGGATCCATGGGGTCGCCATCGAACATGGATTCACATATATCCACGCCTTCAGCAGCGAGTGCGATATCGTAACTATCTGGACCAGAGCACATCGCAAAGAGATAGCCGCCGCCTGCCACGAAATCGCGGATCCCTTTGGCCACCGCAAGTTTCATTTGCGACACCTTGGTAAATCCCAGCTGAGCAGCGCGTTCTTCGTTTTCCTTCACATCATCTTGATACCATTTGGCATTGCGGTAGTTAGCCCAAAATTTTCCGTACTGGCCGGTAAAATCCTCATGGTGCAGGTGCAACCAGTCGTATTTAGGCAGTTCACCTTTGATGACCTCTTCGTCATAGATTACGGTGTATGGAATCTCCGCGTAGGTGAGCACGAGGGTGACGGCATCGTCCCACGGCAGCTTGTTTTTGGGAGAATAGACAGCGATTTTCGGCTCTTTGGTCAGCCGGATTTCGTTCATATTGTTCTCTACGATAGAGATTTCGTTGAGGATTTGCGTTGCCTGGATATCTGCGATGACTTCATAAGATACACCGCGAACCAAGCATTCGTTCTCCAAGGTGCTGTTATAGGGGCACATAAAACTCCCTCCACGGTAGTTTAATAACCAACTCATATCGATTTGGTGCGCCACCGCGAAATAGGCAATTCCGTAGGCTTTCAGATGGTTTGTTTGTGCTAAATCCATGGGAATCAGCAAGTAACTGCATCTTCCAATCATCACGGAAAGAATAAACCCGAGTATTAAAATAACCTTTTTCATCTTTTTCAAAATGGGCAGCAAAAATACACAATTCAATCGAAATGTGATAACCTTTGGAAAAAGGAAAAGTTTAATATTGGCTTTTAGATTTTGCCAATAGCTAACAGCTAACAGCCAATCACGCGAATGGCGTTTCCATAAACAGGTCCATGCCGCGTTCTGTCAAAGCAGGATGAAGAAGGTAGCGCATTATTTGAGGTTTTTGATCTTTATCAGAATCAATCAAAAACAAATTGTTAAGCAAATAAGGGGTGTAAGTATCTAAATCCAAGTCCTCATGAATGTGAAAACAATGTTTCCCCTTTTCTAAAACGGAATAAATGATACTATAGAAAATAGAGTCAATTTCGAGATACTTGCGGTTCTCTTTCGTATATGCATAATAGTAAGGCTCTTCATATCGAGTCTTTACAATATGATATATGGTCATCGTCAATTCTTCGACACTATGATTGCAGTTGTCCAGAACATTCTGCCACTTCTCTTTGCAGATCTTTTGCCACTGCTTCCATGCAATTTCGATGGAGTTAGCTTTGGTGCCATAACGATTGAAAAACGTTTTGTGACAGATATTTAGCTCTTGCACAATTTGTTCAGTTGGACGTTGAAAGCCGTTTTTCGAATAGTAATTGAATAGTTCTTGTTTCTTTTTTTCGGATAGAGACATAATAAATATTTAGAGATTTTCGAGTGGTTTTCGCACTCTTTGATTATAACTTATTTGTCAATTAAACGCAAATTTTTGCAAAATATTTTCGGCAAAAATACAAAAAAAATCATTGTAAATGATTTTTAACATCTTTTTCCGTTAATTGCCTCAAATTAGCAGTTTTAACGACTTCTCCATCTTTAAAAAATAAGTAAAGAGGAAATGAATTTGTGATGCGCACCGCAGAAAGAGGATTGACTTCGACAAATTTGAAAGCTTCCGTTTGGGTTTCGGAAGGGAATTTCTTGTTGGAGGTGCTGTCTCCCCAAATCCAATACACAATGCGGGTGCTATCCAATTCGTTGTTGGCCGCGATTTCGGACATTTTCAGGCAACTGGTGCGACAAAAATCGCAACCAGATGATACAATTCCGACAATATAGTTGCCTTCGTCAATCTTAACATCCAGCATCACAGAATCTTGCATCAAAGCATGAAGGGAAGCTTCGTCGTATATCTCTGGTTTTGAAAAGGCATTATAGACATTGTCGATGGGAAAGAGAAAGAATGGCGGGACCAATGCGGCTAAAAAGGCTACCACCAACGCGACAATACGACCCCGAAAATGGTAATCTTCTTCGTTACGGATGAAGAACAACAAGACAATGGTCACAAGGTTCTTGATAAGGGATATGGACGGCTTTATTTCAAATAATTCGCCCATACAGTGACAGTTACTGTCGTTTCGGAACAGGATGACATAAACCAGCAACAAGGAAAAACCGATGAGCATCAGTAGAGTAAACCACCACGCTTCCTTGTATCGCACTTTGATGATTAGCAGGAGGCCAACCAGAATTTCGGAGGCGATAATGGCGCGGGCCACTAATCCGCTCAACGTCAGATTGAAAAGCTTGAAACTGTAGATGTAGAGTTCGAAATGCTCTAATCCCAGCAGTTTCAAAATGGCGGATACGATGAAAAACACACCGATTCCGATGCGGATGATGAGTTTTAATATGTTATTGAATTTTTCCATGATAAAGGTGTTAAATCGTTTTAGTTAGCATTCGATTCCTTTGGGGATAGCGCTGATGAGTTTTTGAGCATATTCGGTTTGAGGATGGGCGCACAGGGCGTCAGCTTCACCACTTTCCACGATGACACCCTGTTGCATCACCGCGATGCGGTCGGCCATGAATTTCACGACCGAAAAGTCGTGCGAGATGAAAATGTAGGTGAACTTATATTCGGCTTTAAGCTCGTTAAGAAGGTTCAGGACTTGAGCCTGCACGGAGACGTCCAATGCGGAAACGGACTCGTCGCAGATGATGAATTTCGGGTTTACGGCCAGGGCGCGCGCGATGGAGATGCGCTGACGTTGACCGCCGGAAAACTCGTGCGGGTATCTGTAAAAATGTGATTCATTGAGACTTACACGTTCCAAAAGTTCAATGACACGCTTTTTGCGCTCCTTGTCATTGTGCAAAATATTATGGACGCGCATCGGTTCCATCAAGGCTTCGCCGATGGTAAGTCGTTGGTTGAGAGAAGAATAGGGGTCTTGCAGGATGATTTGCATCTCTTTGCGCATCTTGCGCATCTCTGATAATGGCAAATCGACAAGATTTTTCCCACAAAAACGTACCTCCCCGGAAGTGGGCTCTATTAAGCGCAACATGGAACGGCCCAATGTGGTTTTCCCGCAGCCGGACTCACCAACTAATCCTAACGTTTCACCTTCGTAAATGTCTAAGTTGATGTTGTTTAAGGCTTGGAAATATTGCTGCTTTTCGAAAAGCTTGCGCTTCCGAACTTTATACAACTTGTTCAGATTCTTGATGGTGATAATGTGGTCGTTGGAGTAGAGTTTCTGATGGGCGATGTGGCGCTCTTCGGGAGTAACAATCAGCTTATCAATCACTTCCTTCATTTCAGACTCCTTATTGTCCGCAAAATCAGACACTTGCGGTAGTTTGCGGAGCCGTTGGGTCATAGAGGGACGACAAGCGATAAGTTGCTTAGTATAAGGATGTTGTGGGTTCAAGAAAATGTTCCTCACACTGTTTTCTTCCGTGATTTCTCCTTTGTACATCACGATGGTGCGATCCGCAATCTCTGCCATCACGCCCAAGTCGTGGGTGATGAACAGCACGCTCATGCCGTGCTTCTGCTGCAAGTTGCGAATCAGTTCCAGAATGTTCTTCTGGATGGTGACATCCAAAGCAGTGGTCGGTTCGTCGGCGATGAGCAATTTCGGATGACAGCTCATAGCCATGGCAATCATGATACGCTGCTTCTGCCCGCCGGAAAGTTCGTGCGGATAGGAGTCAAAAATTTGGGTGGGACGAGGTAGCATCACTTCGTTGAACAGATTGAGGACCTGCTCTTTAGCCTCTTTCTCCGTGACTTTGGTATGCAGGAGAATCTGCTCGGTGATTTGCTCTCCGCAACGGATGACGGGATTCAACGAGGTCATCGGCTCTTGGAAAATCATGCCGATTTGATTGCCCCGAAGGGTTTGCATGACCGATTCGGGCGCCTGAAGGATATCCAATGGCGGAACTTTGTCATCGTCTTGGGTGCGAAAATAGATATGTCCTGAAGGGTATCGGGCGATTTTGGGGTTCAGCAGTTGCATGACGGAAAGGGCCGTCACTGACTTTCCCGAACCCGACTCACCGACAATACCTAACGTTTCCCCCTCGTTGAGAGAGAAATTAATATGATGCAGAATGGGATTCCAATTTGTATCACGCCGCAACTCAAGCGACAAATCTTCTATTTTCAGCAAAGGACTCATCGCGTGCAAAGATACAAAAAATGTCCTTTTGGCGTGGGGTAAGACTACTTTTTCTTCTCTTGCAACTTGGTGTCAATATCCAAAGTAGCGTGAGGAACGATTCTCAGACGCTCTTTGGGAATCAGTTTACCGGTAATGCGGTCCACACCATAAGTCTTATTTTCGATACGCACTAAGGCTGCCTCCAAATTGGAGATATATTTCAATAATCGAGACATCAGGCGGCCATTCTCCTCTTTAGAAAGCACTTGGTTACCTTCTTCGAGGTTTTTGAAGGTCGGAGCAGTGTCTTTTGTATCATTGCCGACACCGCTATAAGCTTCTTGATAAACTTCAAGGTTCTTTTTGGCTTCTTCGATTTTCTTTTCGATTAAAGCTCTGAATTCTTCTAAATCTTCGTCAGAATAACGGTTCACAACAACTTCGCTCATACTCTTTTTTATTATTGATGGTGATAAAATGAACGTGCAAAAATATAATTTTTTCGGTTGTGAAAAGCCAAGTGGTAAAATTTGCTAACGAAATATTAATTAGAAATCACTTTTCTCGTGATTTTCAGACCGTTCACATCACGAAATACGACTAAATAGACCCCTTTGGGGTAATGAAATGGGTAAGTTAAACGGTGCGTGCCGGCATCCAATTGTACAAAATGTCGGGCGACACAGCGCCCATCCATGGTAAAAATGCTAATGTCGTATTGGCAACCTTCTTCGTTCTGCATATCGATGAGCAACTCATTATGGACAGGGTTAGCTACGTTTAACAGCACATTAGACGGGTATTGAGGAACCCCCACATGCGCATCAATCGTCATCTCCATAATAACAGGAAGATGGTCGGATTGCTGATAAAGCGCATTAGCGACATTACTTGGAATGGAATTGTTTGAGGGGGAAATGACGGAACTGTTAAAACGCATACCGTCTTGTCCCAAAGCATGATACGATCCGTCAACAAGGTGTATTTTGTTACTGCCGTAATAGACAGAAGGCGAAACGAGAATGAAGTCAAAGCGGTCGTCTAATCCACCTGCAGAAAAACAGTCAGCATCCTGAGAATGAGTGGATTGCGTGTGTAAAGAAGCGAATTGTGCACTGTTATGCCAGCGTCCGGGCCTGTTAATGGGGTCATAAAAGCGATATAGGCTGTTGGAATACTGCGTAAGTTCTTGATAAGCAGCTTCATCGCTGTCATAGAAGTTGAAGTCGCCAGAGAAAAAGGTGTTGCCAGGGTCGCCCAATTGGGTGATTTTGTTCATCAACCGCTGCACTTGTGTCAGACGGGCACTCTCGTCGGAAGAGTAGGAACCCGCTTTCAGATGCGCAACCCAAAAGGTCATGAACACAGTGTCTCCAGAGGACAGATTGTCAGCATTGTAATAGAATTTGTAGCCGTTGATATCGCGATAGGAGGTAGTGATGGCCTGGGTGCGACATAAAGTCAATTTACGAGAATCATAGAAAATCATGTTGGCGATGTTACCACCTGATTGATTAGTCAGTGGCCCATGCTTGAAATAGTTAATGCCGTTCGTGTTGATGACGTTGTTCAACAAACGGTCGGCGTATTGGTTGTTGGACCCCAACTCACATACACAGAGCACGTCGGGCTTCGCGTACTGGAAAATGGTCCTAAGGTGCATGTCCTTATTGTCCAGATTGTTGGTTGTGCTGTTGCAGTCTGATATGCCGGAAGTGTTGGTGTAGTTCATCAGGTTATATTGCATCATGCGGATGGTATCGCGCGATTGCGCAAAAGCACCCCCTGCCGCCATTAACAGCAGCATCCACACCCCAGCTATGTACATGCACTTTTTCATATTACTTTTGGATTTTGGCTATTAGCTATTGGCTATTGGTCGTTCGAACTTAGTTATAGGCTAATGACTCTAAACCTTAAACCTTAAACCCTAAACCCTAAACCCTAAACTCTAAACCTTAAACCCTAAACCCTAAACCAATTAACCTTTTAACCTAAAATTCTTAATTTTCTAGACCCTCGATCAGAGACGCCATAATATGACGTCTCTACTAGACCCTTGACCCTTGACCCTATTCCCTATTGTCTCCCTACTCCTTATGCTTTTTATAATACTCCAACCCCACGCGGACGTTTTCTTTCACCGCGTTGGAGGAATAAGTCGCGCCAGTGACCACATCTACCTTGGCTTCGGAAGCTTGCTTCACGGTCATGCCATTCCATTGGTTCAGCAAATTGGCCTTCACTCTGTCGAAGAAACTCGGTGTCTCATCGTTCGGCAAAGCTTCGATTTTCTGGATTTTGTCGTTTTTGATGTAGATGTTCAGCGGGGTAGGACCGTTGTAGCCCTGCACATTTTGGGTCAAAGTGGTGGTGTTCACGATGTAAACGCCGTCCTTCTTCGTCATAACCTTGTCGTTGGCAGTGGTGGCACAGATGAACACAACGGCGACAACCGCTAAAACAGCAACAACTGCGATGATTCCTTTTTTCATTTTATGATTCCTTTTGTTTGATTAATCGTTTTGTAATCAGTAATTTATAAGCCAAATGGAGGCTTACTAAAAAGAGCTGCAAATGTACAAAAAATAAACATGATAAAACGGTGTTACCGCAGTAGAGACGCGATTAATCGCGTCTCTACAATCCAAAGGGCACAATCCTTACAGTACCATTAGATTGCAGCCGCGCAATTGGGAATGGTCCAAACGGCCCAACACCTCCATTCCATCGGGATGGCGGCGACCAAGGTCTTCCGTAGCAATAAACGCACAGCTGTATAAGTTGGCCAAATCGATGACATTGATGACCCCCGTGTTGACGGAATCCGACCCGTCCAGTGGGTCTTTTTCATTACGCAGACGCAGACGCATCCATGGCGGCGTGGTGAACACATTGCCCGCTTTGCTATAGGCTTGCGAAAGCAGCTCGCACATACCGTACTCAGAGTGAATATCCGGTACGCCGAAAGCGCGTTTCAAGATGTCGTAAAGTTCCTCTTTCACCATCTCTTTGCGCCGACCTTTCATCCCACCGGTCTCAAAGACAATGAGTTCCGGAAAATCCAATTGGTAATGCTCGGCAAAATCCAGTAGAGCGAACGTAACGCCCCAAAGTATTGTTTTCTGTTGATTATCACGTAGTTGTATAAGCTTTTGGTACAGATCTTCATGATTATAAAGGAAATAGCCATTGTCTTTTGCGCCCGATTTGTGCATCAGCGCTTCCATCATGTATATTAAGGAGGAGTTTTTCTGCTCTAAATAGTTGGGTAACAATGCTAAAAAGGTGTATTCCGATGGTTTTCCATAGAAATAACGGAAACTGTTGAGCAGACTTCGGCGGTAGAGAAGCGCATCTTTAATGAGATGCTGCGAGTGCTGCATGCCCGTGGTTCCGCTGCTACGAAAGGTTAGTGCCGGCGTGAAAACCGAGGTTTTTACTTCGTGGGTTTTGAAGAACGAGATGGGCAAAAACGGGATGTCAGATAAAGACTTCACCTCTTTCTTGTCAATATTAAGATACTGACAATAAGCACGATATACAGGATTTTTCGCATACTGAAAACGAAAAACCCGTAGTGCGGTTTGCTCAAAGTCCGCCTCTGATTGAAGTCGAAAGATATGATAATTTAGGGCTTCCATGCGAAGGTGTTGATGAGGTGCATGGCATCTTCTTTAAGATATTGAATGACAGGCTGTAACGAGTCGTTGTTGGGCGTACCGTCGAAATAAAGGGCGGCGCGCACAAAACGGTTGACACTGTCGGTAATCCAGAATTGGAGCGGCGTGGCTACATCCTTGCCATAAATCTCGTAAGTTTGTCCCCACATCCGCGATTCTGGGTCGCGAATCATGGAATATTGCACATCGTCGGCTTTCTGATAGTGGAATTTCACCATTTTGTCCTCCGAAATCATCAGTTTCCGCAAACTGTCCGCGTTTTTTACCGTGAGGCAGGTGAACCGCAACGAGGCGTTCAGCTCTGGATAGGTGATGTTCATCCACAAGCAATTGTCTGGTTGTAACTCAAGGGTAGTAGTAGCATAGACCGATTGCTCGCAAGTGAATGGTGGGGTGACGCGAATGTCCGCCTGTTCGTTGGGTAAGGACTGGGAAGTCTCCAATGGCTTGTATTGGTGATCGGGCAACTCAATACGGAAATAGCCCATGGGTTTGGGCTCAGGCAGTGGCTTTGGCTTGCACGCAACGCAAAAACCGCTGATAATGGTGGCCAAAGTGAAATATAGCCAGATTTTTTTCATGAAGGGAGAAGACGTTTTTCCTATAAGTAGCTCTTTAAGTTCTTATTTTTAGCGTTTTGACGCAATCTTTTCAGGGCGCGCTCCTTGATTTGACGCACGCGCTCGCGGGAGAGATCTAACTTATCGCCAATCTCATCGAGCGTGTGCTCGTGGGAGGTGCCGATTCCGAAGAACAATCTCAGCACGTCCGCTTCCTTGTCGGGGAGCGTCTTGAGCAGGTCGTTGATTTCTGACGACAGGGACTCCTGCATCAAAGAGGTGTCAGTGTCATCGTCGTTGTCGTGCACGAACACATCCACGAATCGGGTCTCCTCATTAGGCGCAATGGGAGAGTCGATGGATTGCGGGTGGTTGTTCATCTTCATGATTTCAGCCACTTTATACACAGGCATGTCCATCGCGTTGGCAATCTCCTCGGTGGTGGGCAGACGGTTGAGGGTCTGCTCCAGACGAGCAGTTTCCTTCTTGATTTTGTTGATAACACCCACTTGGTTCAGCGGCAGACGGACAATACGCGATTGATCGGCGATAGCTTGCAGGATGGCTTGACGAATCCACCATACTGCGTAAGAGATGAACTTAAAGCCGCGCGTCTCGTCGAAACGTTGTGCGGCTTTAATCAATCCCAAGTTGCCTTCATTGATAAGGTCTTGCAATCCGATACCCTGATTTTGGTATTGTTTTGCTACGGAGACGACGAAACGCAAATTAGTGGTTACCAATTTGTTAAGCGCTTCTTCGTCTCCGGCTTTGATTTTGCGTGCCAGTTCCACCTCCTCATCCGCGCCAATCATCTGCACCTTGCTGATATCCGACAGGAATCTCTCCAACGATGCCGAATCGCGGTTAGTGATGGACTTTGATATCTTTAATTGTCTCATTGTTTATAACCCCTTTATATTAACTATGGTATAGACAGCGATTTTATTGAATATCTATCAGTTTATTTTTCAACCTTTTCTGTTGTACCTTGACTATTCAATAAAGTTACATTTTTCGTAATTTTTTCTTTATTTCGGACTAAAACAACCTTCACTTTGTCACCTGGAGACTTTGTTTTGAGTACTCCGCGCACCTCAGGGAGGCTATTTACGGGTGTATTGTCAATATGGGTGATGACATCGCCTTCCTGGAATCCGTTTTGAGCAGCGGCACCATTGTCAGACACTTCGGCCACATAGATACCGTTTACATCGCTGAGGTTCAGTTCTTTAGCATTGGTAGCATTCAATTCCATAATGGAAACGCCGAGGTAGGCCTGTTGGGTGACCCCATAATGTTGCAAGTCGTAGCTGATTTTTTGCACGATATTGGACGGGATGGCGAAGGAGTAGCCTGTGTAGTAACCGTTGCCAGAGGCGATGGCCGTGTTGATGCCGACCAAGCGGCCAGTGGCATCAACGAGTGCGCCGCCTGAGTTGCCAGAGTTCACTGCCGCATCGGTTTGGAGATATACTTCATCGGATGTGTTGCCACGACCCGTACTCAGCTGACGTGCCTTCGCACTGATAATGCCAGCGGTGACGGTGGAGTTGAGACCCATGGGATTACCGATGGCCAGCACCCATTCACCTATACGCACGGAATCGGAGTTCGCGAACTTTAGGTAGGGAAGACGTGTTTCGTTGATTTTGAGGAGCGCGAGGTCGGAAGCAGGGTCGGTGCCGATGATTTCGCCATCATATTCGCGCTTGTCATTCAGCGTGATGGTGATTTTTTCGGCATCTTGCACCACATGGTTATTGGTCACAATGTAACCATCGGAAGAGATGATGACTCCCGAACCGGCTGCTTGAACCGGGTAGGTGCTCGGTGCGGAACCGAAGAAATGCTCCCATATTGTGCCGCCGAAAAAGTCATCCCACATGGAGTTTTTTTGCGTAAATTCGGTCTTGATATAGACCACTGCATTGACAGATGACTCGGCTGCGTCGGTCAAATCGACATATCTCGGTGAACGGTTTTCTTGTTGGGCACATCCGGAAAAAGTTGTGATGGATGTAAGTAATACCGTGAATACCAACCATTTAATGCATCTTAATGTCTTCATATCTTTTGTTTTTTTCATATTTAACTTCGTTCAAAACTACCTTATAACGGAAAAGTTTAAAAAAAATTGCAGGCGAAAAATTTGTATCAAAAAAAATTTTATTTTTGCCGCCCAAAAAATTACAAACAAAAATTATACCAAAATGTACGCAATTGTAGAAATAGCCGGGCAACAATTCAAGGTTGAAAAAGACCGCAGAGTCTATGTTCAACGCCTTCAGGCTGAAGAAGGTGCGCAAGTCAAATTTGACAGCGTTATGTTAGTGGATAATGACGGTGATGTGAAAGTGGGTACGCCTACCGTTTCTGGTGCCAGCGTGACCGCTACCGTTCTCCAACACTTGAAAGGTGACAAAGTTCTCGTTTTCAAGAAGAAAAGAAGAAAAGGTTATCAGAAATTGAATGGTCA
>Ga0310786_10007175_pt1 | contig 14604 bp, 13 predicted proteins | sample AusTroGonzalo_MG_FD_203881 | JGI IMG/M metagenome (GOLD analysis project Ga0310786, IMG submission 203881) | Bovine rumen microbial communities from tropical cattle in Woodstock, Queensland, Australia - Gonzalo_03 (v2) (version 2) | ecosystem: Host-associated > Mammals > Digestive system >... | reverse complement strand
CGCGGCGCTCGAGGCGGAAGCCGCGTGCGTTGAGGATCGACTGGAGGGCGTCGAGCCATCTTACGTGCTTGAGTTCGGCGCTGACGCGGCGCTGAAGGTTGGTGGAGTCATCGGAGATGATGTTGGCCCGCGTGGTTTTGCGGAACTGGCGGAGGACGTCGGCGAGGGTGGCTTCGTCGCAGGAGATGTCGACGAACTCGACGTCCTCGTTGTCGGTGCGGATCTGCGGACGCTTCGCGGCCTCGGCGCTGTCGTCGATCTCCTCGAGGTCAATCTCGTCCATATCCTCCTCGCGCAGTGAGGCGGACGGCTCATCCGCCGGCACGGCGTTGGTGGGCGCTGCAGTTTCTGCAGCGACGACGGCGTTGGTGGGTTCGTTGGCCGTGTCGCCGGTGATCTGGGCGAGCGCGATGATTGTCGCGGACGCGGATGCGATTGTCGCCGCCGTGATTGCGAGGTGCTGTCTGGTCATTTGTTTTCTCCTTTGTCCTCGGAGGGTTCTTCAAGTTCGCGCATTCTGATTCGCTGCAGCCTGAGCGTGCCGGTCTCGGTGAGGCCCTTGACGCGCCAGGTGAAGCGCAGTCCGTCGACGTTGGCCGAGACGAGGTCGCCGTCGGCGTAGATGTTGCCGTTGATGGTGACGGCCTGCCGCGAGCTGGCACCGGAACCGGTGCGGAGCGTGCCGCCGATCTTCAGCGACTTGCGCGCGGCAATCCAGAGGCGGCCCTCTCCCTTGTCGTGGGACGCGGCCTCGGCGGCCTCGGCAGCGGCGATCGCCTCGGGATTGACGCTGGTTTCGGCGTCCTTGCGCGTCTCTTCCTCGGTTGGCGCGCTCACCTCGAACCGCGGTTCGGCGGAGATAGGCTCGCGCTCGCCGTTGTAGCCGACGGGCCAGAAGGGGTTGCGCAGGGGGATGGTCGCCGCCAGGGCGGCCGCGAGCAGAAGGGGAGCCGTCATTTCTTCGTCCTCCCTCCCTTGACCGGCCATTCGAAGACGAATTCTACGCGTTGCGCGAGCGGATCCTGCTGGGCGGTCACCGACATCGCCTCAAGCGCGACGAGCGGGAATTCCTTTTCCACGCGCAGCAGGAACGAGACCGCGGCCTGGTAGCTGCCGCGGCAGACGAGGCGGATCGGCCGCCGCGCGAAGAGCTGGACGGGCAGGCGCTTCGGCACCGGCAGCGCGACGATCGGCAGCTCCTCGTACTCGGTCTCGGAAAGGCCCGCGCCAGCGGCGAGCGGGTCGAGCAGCCTCTTCGCGCCCATGGCGTAGGATTCGAGCGAGGGCTGGAGGATCGCCGCGCGGAATTCGTCCAGCCCGGCGTTGAGGTTCTCGAGCCGCTCCTTCACTTTGTCGGCGCCGGAGAGGTTGCGCATCATCATCTCGTGGCGCGTGCGCACTTCCTCGAGATCTCGCTTGGCTTGGGCGAGGTCCGACTCCGACGGCTCGACGGCGAAGAGGTAGATGCACGCCGCGGCGGCGCCGAAGACGGCGGTGATGAGCAGCGAGCGCTTCGCGTTGGGGGCCATGTTCTGGAGGTTCATTTCGCGAACCTCCTGTCCTTGAGCCGGTACTCAATCTCGAACGCGAGCATCCGCGAGCCTTCGCCGCGGCGCGACGTGTCCTGGCGGATGGACCGCACCTTGGGGCTCTGGTCGCTTCGCCGCGGATCCTTGACGATGGAAATGAAGTTGGTGAAGGTGTCGGATTCGAGCGACTCCATCAGCGAGACGATCGGCGTCTCCTTGGGCGTCCGCCCGGCGAGGACGAGCGAAACCGACTCGACGTTGCCCGTCGGCCCCCAGAGCGGCGTATACGGCCGCCCGGGCAGCACGCCGGGCGGAACGAGCGACTGCGGCGGCGGCGGCGGGATCTCAAGCCGCGTGAGCTGGATCTTGAGTGGCATCACCTCGGCGAGCGCGGTGAAGACGCCGCCGTAGCTGCGGCAGCCGCCGCGGTAGTACTCGAGTTGCTCTAGCTCCGACTCGAGCTCGTTGGCAAGGTTCATCTTCTCCATCACGTCGGCATAGGCGGCCTTGCGGGTGTCGATCTCGGACTGAAGCGTCTGGATGGACGACTTCGCCATCAGCACGCGTCCGAGCAGCGAGCCCCACCACACGACGGCCCCGGCGACGGCGAACATCGCGAGCACCGGCAGCATCACTCGGAGGCGCACCGGCGAGGAGCTGACCCGCTCGGATGCCTTCAGCAGGTTGAGGTGATAGGCCTTGGCGCTCATGCGTCGGCCTCCTCTCCCATCAGCGCCAGCGCTGCGCCGAGCGCGCCGGCGTAGGCCACTGCCTCCGCGCCTCTGGGTGCCTCGCCCTCGATGCCGTCGAACACCTCCGGCGCCGCGAGCTTCATGTGTGCGCGCTCCTCGGCGATTGCCGAAAAGTAGCCGGCACCGGCCGGAAGCCCGAAGACGAAGGCGGCGGGCGACTCGAGGCGTAGCTTGTCCGCCAGGTAGTCGCGCGAGACTGCGAGTTCGTCTACAATTGGCGTGACGATCGGTTCCAGTACCGGCCGCGGGTCGATGAGCGCGTCGTTGAGCACGCTTTCCACCATCTCCGCGTCCAGCCCGAGTCCCTTGCGCACCGCGTCGAAGATGCCGATGCGCCCAGGCGCGCCGCGGCAGGTGCGCCAGAGGACGAGGTCGCCGCTGCGGTAGCCGGCGATGTGCACGAGGCTGTCCTCCACGAAAAGCGCAATCGCGTTGCCGCCGGCCGCGGCGAAGGCTCCCTGGCGCAGGATCGACGCCGCCAGCGCCGAAGTGCGCGGCTGGATCGACGCGGCGGTGGGACGGCGGCCTTCTGGCAGCAGGCGCGAAAGCCACAAGAGCTGATACTCGGGGATTGTCGCCTCCATCACGAAGTCGCCGTCGACCGGCATCTTCTTCATCACGAAGCGGGTGCCGCCGTTGGAAATCGGCACGCCCGGCTCGATTGCGGCGGTGGACGCAGTTTGCTGCGCGGTGGCGGCGGTCTGCGCCGGCGTGGACTCGGCGGCGGGCTTGCTCGCGCGGCGGATGCCGATGCGGCGGGACTTCGCCGCGTCGGTGTTCTGGGCGGCGGTTTCGTCCTGGCGGTGCGAGCCGGCGGAGAAGTCGGCCTTGAACGCCTCCAGCGTGGTCTGGCCGACGAAGAGCGCGGCGGACGAGACGGCGAGCGCGGCGTGCGGCGACTGGAAATGCTGCGGCAGCGACCAGGTGCAGCTCTTCGCCGCCTGCTCCCACGACTCAGGCAACGCGTGCGCCGGTGGTGGCACGAGCCCTGCGGCGACGACGTGGAGCGTACCTTTCTTCTCCGCGAGGCGCACGGCGGGACAGCCGCCGTCGACGCCGGAGAAGAGGTCGACGCCGACCACGTCGGAAAGGCGACGGCGCCCGCCGCCGATCTCGATCGTCTTTGTTTTAGTCAACTGCAACTTCATTGGTGAGTATTATAGCAGATTTTGTGCCGTTTGTATCACGCCAATATTTTGCCCGACGAGAAGAGATTTATGGTATAATACTCTCCCAAAGCCATGCTTAGGATTCTCATAGTCGACGATGAACCGCGCATTCTGCTGCTCATGAAGGGGCTGCTGAAGGCGAATGGGTATGAAGTCGAGACCGCGAAGGACGGCGCCGCGGCGCTTGACGCCGTCAAGGCCGGGGGCATTGACATCGTCATCACCGACCTGCGCATGCAGCCGATGGACGGGATGGCGCTCTTCCGCGAAGTGCGCGCGACCAGCCCCGACATCCCCGTCATCCTGCTTACCGCCTACGCGAGCGTGGAGACGGCGATCGACGCGATGAAGTGCGGCATCTTCGACTATCTCACCAAGCCATTCAAGGTGGAGGACATGCTTGCGTGCCTCAAGCGCGCGGAGGACAAGATCCGCCGCTCGGCAGCGGTCGCGGCCGACTCTGGCCCGCTGCGCTACCGCTTCGAGAACTTCATCGCCAACTCGCCGGCGATGAAGGAAGTCTGCGAGACCATCCAGAAGGTGGCTCCGACGGCGGCGACGGTGCTCATCAACGGCGAGAGCGGCACCGGCAAGGAAGTGGTCGCGCGCGCGATTCACCTTTCCTCCACCCGCGCGAAGCGCCCGTGGGTGGCGGTGAACTGCGCGGCGATTCCGTCGGAGCTGCTTGAAAGCGAGATGTTCGGCCACGTCAAGGGTGCTTTCACCGGCGCGGTGGCGGACAAGGAAGGACTCTTCGAGACGGCCTCCGGCGGCACGCTCTTTCTTGACGAGATCGCTTCGATGCCGCTCATCCTGCAGGGCAAGCTCCTGCGCGCGCTGCAGGAGAAGGAGATCCGCCGCGTCGGCGGCACCAAGCCAATCCCCGTCGACGTGCGCGTCATCGCCGCGTCCAACTCTAACCTCGAGGAGGCGGTGGTGAAGGGCACCTTTCGCAGCGACCTCTTCTACCGTTTTGCCGTCATCACCATCGACATCCCGCCGCTTCGCAAACGGCCCGAGGACATTATGCCGCTCGTCAAGCACTTCATCGCCGGCGAGACTGCGGAAGGCGCGACGCAGCCGACCGTGAGCGACGCGGCGGCCAAGGCGCTTCTGGCCTACAGCTGGCCGGGGAATGTGCGCGAACTCGAGAACGCGGTCAAGCACGCGCTCACCTTTATGCGCGGCGGCGAAATCACCCCCGGCGACCTGCCGACCAGAATCACCGAAAACAAAGAAGGATCGGCTGATTCAGGCGACTCATCGGTTGCCGCTGGTCAGAGCGCTTCGCTCAAGTCCTTCCTCAAGCAGAAGGAACGCGAATACATTGGCCAGATTCTAAGTTCTGTCGGCGGTGACAAGGAGAAAGCAGCAGAAACGCTGAAAGTGAATCTTTCGACGCTTTATCGCAAGCTTTCTGACGAATAAAGCTAATTTTTTTAGGATTGGACAACCACCAAATGGATTTCGCAAAAGCGAGAAAATGCCAAGTGTCATTCGCAGAATTGAGAAAGATTCGGCGGGTTGAAGAGGTGCTTGAAGGGGAAAAAGGTGCTTGGCATGGTATATGCTAAATAGATTTTTGCTGTCGGCACGGTGTCGGCGGTAAATAAAAACAAACAAAAAAAAGGAACACAACCATGAAAAAGGCAATGAAGGGTTTTACCCTCGTAGAAATCATGATCGTGGTCGCCATCATCGCCATTCTGGCCGCTGTTGCGATCCCGAACTTCGTGCGCTATCGCAAGACGTCCCAGATGAACGCCTGCATTAGCAACCTGAAGCAGATTCAGGCCGCGGTCGAGCAGGCCAAGATGGGCGGCGTCGCCACTCCGGGCTGGACGGACATCGTCGGCTCCGACAAGTACATCAAGGTCACTCCGACCTGCCCTGCGGGCGGCACGTACACGCTGCCGGCGGACGACACGTCCGACCCGACCTGCTCGAGCCAGGATTCCGGCTACGAGCACACGCTCAACAAGACCACCGCTGCCACCACTTGATAGGCGATGGACTGTCTTTCCGAGAATACTCGCGAGAAGACAAAAGAAGGGCGGCGTCTTGCCGCTCTTCTTTTTTCCATCGGCGTAGTCCAGATCGCCGCCTACTATTTCTCGGGGGCGATGGTCAATGGCGCCGATTCCCTGGCAATCGCCCAGCCGGATTCTCTCCTCTACATGCAGGCGGCGCGGCGGATTGTCGAGGGACACCCGTTTTCCTTCTCCGCGCTGGAGCCGGTCAGCACAGGGACGACTTCTGTGCTGTATCCGTTCGTGCTGGCCGTTCCATATGCCCTTGGCGCGACGGGGATGGTGCTTTCATCCGTCGGGTTTTGGCTGAACGCCGCTTTCTACTTGATTTTCCTCGCCGGCTGGTTTGTGGCGTTTCGCAGATGGCTGCCGGCCGGTCTGCCACAGATGCTGGGAGTGTTGCTGCTTGCGCTGTTCGGTCAGACCGCCTACGCGGCGCTTGCCCAGAGCGACATTGGCCTTTGGATGGCGATTTCGGCGCTCATTGTCGCGGCGCTGGCGGCCGACAGGTTCTGGTTGGCCGTGGCACTCTTGGTCGTTGCGCCGTGGGTGCGTCCCGAGGGAATGGTCTTTGCGGTCGCCTTCTTGGCCGTCTGCCTGTTTGTGCGACCGCGCCGAGTGCCTGCGGCGCTTTTGCCCCTGCTTTCGTCCGCTGCCGTCTTTGCGTTCAACTGGGCACTGACCGGCGAGGCGCAGTTTTCGTCCGTGGCGAACAAGGGCCACTTTGCATTGCGCCCGTTTGCTGGCGCGGTCTTCGCCACGGCCTGCGACCTTGTTACGATCCTGCGCGGGCTTGTTTTTGGCGCCGGGGCTTCATCCCCGCGTCAGTTCTACATGGTTCCGATAGTTGGCGCGGCATTGTTCTGGATTGGCGTATTCGTGCACGACTGGCGCGAGCGGCGCGGCGCCGCGCTCGTTGCCGCCGTCCTGGCTGCGTGCGGCGGCATGCTGATGGTCGCGAGCTCCGGTTGGCAGAACACGAACGTGGACCGCTACCTCGCATGGTTTATGCCGCTGATGGCGCTCTTCACGGCGGAGGGGCTGGCGTTCGTCGTCGCCATGGTTGCCGACTCGCGGCTGCGCGCCGTGGCGGCGTATTTGCCCGTCCTGTTCTCGGCCGGGTGTGCTGTCGCGTTTGCCGCGCTTTTCCACCTTGCGTCGCGGCAGAGCGACCAGCTCGTGAAGTTTGCCCAGGAGCTTGACGGCGTCCTGCCGCAGAATACATCGGTCGGGCTCACAGGCTATTCCGGGTTTGCCTATTGCCTTGGCGACAGGCGGGTGGCGTCGCTGAACGGCATCTATTCGCCGGAGTTCGCGAGCAAGACGTTTGCCGGGAACATGTCCCGCCTGAAGTTCGATCCCTCGCTTAGGTTCAATTATTGGCTTATCGCTGGCGACGACAAGTTCGCCGATGGGTTCGCGGCGGCGCAAGGGCGCCAGCTGATGACTGGCCCGGAGGGGATCGAGGTCCGGGTGGCGGACTGGTCGATGTTTGACCATGCGGCGAGGCCGCATTCCGAAGGGCTGGGGGAAAAGGACGAGGTTGGCTTTGTGGATGTCGGCGACGACGCGTCGGAGGCGGCGGCGGGATACCGCGTCTTCACCCGCTATGGGCAGGTGGCGTTCGAGCCGTTCCAGCGCATCGACGACCTGGCCGGGGCGAAGGCGTTTGATTGTGGCCGGGTTGTATTCGGGCATGACGAGATGCTGGTCTGCCTCAAGGCGGAAAGAGAGCTCAAGATCGTGCTGCGCACGCTGCCGTCGGCGAAGGTCTCGGTGCCGTCGCTGCTGACAATGCCGACCATCAGGGAGTTTGGGTTTGACTCGCCGCTCATGCTGGAGGTGCATATTGACGGCGTGGAAGTGGCGCATTGCCATGTGCCGATCGCGGAGAAGGGCTTTTCCGACATCGTGTTGACCGTGCCGGAGGGCAAGGTCCCCGGCGGTGTGCACGAAATCGCCGTCAACGGGGACCACATCGCCTGTGGCTACTGGTTTTATCAATAAGGTGAATTTGACGGCCGCAGCCGGAGATTCCGGAAACTCCGGAAAACCAGCGGGCGGCAATATGGTATAATACGCGTAGATTTCACTCACCTACAACGAAAGGATGGCAGAGATGGCGGTTACCGAGACGACAACGCAGTCGTGGACTTCGAGGATGGGCGACGCCGCAAAGGGCGTGATTGTGGGGCTGGTGATCTTTCTCATCGGCTTCCCGGTGCTCTTCTGGAACGAGGGCAACAGCGTGAAGACCGCCAAGGCGCTCGACGAGGGCGAGAGCGTATGCGTGCCGGTGGAGTCGATCGCCAAGATCGATCCGGAGATGGAGGGCCAGCTCGTCCACATGACCGGCAAGGCCGACACCAAGGACGCCCTTTCCGACGACGAGTTCGGCATTTCGGCGACGGCGATCGCGCTTAAGCGCACGACCGAGATGTACCAGTGGGTCGAGCACTCCAAGACGACCGAGAAGAAGAACCTTGGCGGCAGCGTGACCAAGACCACCACCTACACCTATTCCAAGGAGTGGGTGGGCGAGGCGATCGACTCGAGCTCGTTCCACGAACCTGGCCACGACAACCCCGGCGGCATCGAGTTTCCGTCCCAGGAGACGCGCGCGGCGAACGTGACCTTCGGCGCGTTCCGGCTCAGCGAGCGCCAGATCGAGCGCATCGGCCGCTTCCAGAGCTACGCGTTCCCGTCTGGCTACGTCTGCCGGGTGGCGCGCGCGAAGGTGCAGGGCCCGACGATCTTCATCCCCAACGCCGAGACGCGCGAGAACGAGAAGAACGTGCGCGACGTCATGGCGCAGCCGCGCGTCGGCGACATGCGCGTGAACTTCACGGTGGTGCTGCCGCACGACATCTCGATCGTCGCCAAGCAGCGCGGCGACACGTTCGTCGGCTACCTCGCGAAGTCGAAGAAGAAGGTCGACCTGCTCAACGACGGCGTGCGCGACATGGCGGAGATGTTCGAGTCGGCGCGCTCGGCGAACACGGTGATGACCTGGCTCGTCAGGATCGGAGGGTTCCTGCTGATGTTCATCGGCCTCGGCATGGTCCTGAAGCCGATCTCGGTGCTGGCGGACGTGCTGCCGATCCTCGGCGACATCGTCGAAATCGGCACCGGCATCGTGGCGTTCGCGTTCGCGCTCGTCTGCTCGCTGGTGACGATCGCGGTGGCGTGGATCTTCTACCGGCCGCTGCTGGCGGTGGTGCTGCTGGCGATCGCCGGCGGAATCGTGTTCCTCGTCTGGAAGAAGCGCCGCGCGGCGAAGCAGGCGTGAGCTGGTCCGAGAGGCTCAGGAACTTCAACTACCTCGCGTTCGCCGCGATGCTCGCGCTGGTCGCGGTGGGCACGGTGGCGATCTGGTCCTCCGGCAACGCGCGGGCCGAGGCGGTGTTCCACGGCAAGTGGGTGGCAAACCTGACGGCGGCTGGCGTGGGTCTCGTTCTCTACTTCTTGCTCGCGTTCGTGGACTACCGCAAGACGCTCTCGTTCTTTGCGCTGCCGGCGTATGTGGTTTCGCTGGCGTTGCTGGTGGCGGTGCTCGTCTTCGGCTCGACGGTGCTCGGCGGCAGGCGGTGGCTCTGGTTCTTCCAGCCAAGCGAAGTCGCCAAGCTCTGCGTGGTCGCACTCGTCGCATCGGTGTTCGGCGCGGCGGAAGGTCGCATTGCCGCGTTCAAGGACTCCTTCCGTGGTTTTCTCCTCGCGGCAGTCATGGTCGGCCTCCCGTGCGTGCTGATTCTCGCCGAGCCCGACCTGGGGACGGCGCTCACGCTGGTGCCGGCGACGGCGCTGATGCTCTTCGTCGCCCGGGTCTGGCGGCGCGGGCTGGTAATCACGGCGGCGGTGGCGGCGGTGGCGGCGCTGGCGGTGCTGGGCGCGGTCTACGAGGCGGAGAAGCCCGGGGTTGCGCCTGAACGCCGCGAGCGCATCTTGAAGATGCTGCCGCTCAGGCCGCACCAGGTGAAGCGCGTCAGGGTGTTCCTCTTCCCCGAGCAGGATCCGCGCGGGGCCGGCTACAACCTGATGCAGGCTAAGATCTCGATTGGCTCCGGCGGATTGACGGGGAAGGGGATCGGGAAGGGCGAGACGAGCCGGCTCAAGTACCTGCCGCCGGCGATTTCGATGAACGACTTCATCTTCTGCGTCTGGGCGGAGGAGACCGGGTTCGTCGGCTCCGCCGCGCTGCTCGTCCTCTTCGCGCTCCTGCTGGTGCCGTGCTGCTGGATCGCCTTCGTCTGCGAGGACGGGCGCGGGCGGCTCTTCGCGCTGGGCTTCGCGACGCTCGTCTTCGCCCACGTGTACATCAACCTGGCGATGTCGATTGGCTTGGTGCCCATCACCGGGCTGCCGCTGCCGTTCGTCTCTTCGGGGCGCACGTTCCTGGTGGTGGTGATGTGCGGGCTCGGGCTGGTCCAGAGCGTCTCCATCTACCGCCGTTCACCGGTCCACACGTTCTGAGCGGTTGCAAAGTGGCGCCACGATTTGGTATAATTTGAGGAAATTCGGCGACGGATGCTCGCCAACTCGGAGAAATATTTCAAAACCAGACAAAAAGAAAGGCAGAGACAATGAAGATCAATCGTAGAAACTTCCTGCTCGGTTCGGCGGCCGCGGCCGCAGTAGGCGCCGCCTACGGCAACACGCCCGCGCGTCCGCGCAAGGAGGGCGAGCCGCTCAACGTCGCCTGCATCGGCTACGGCATGCAGATGTGGTCGGCGCTGCTGCCGCAGCTCGTCGGCACCAACTCCGGCATCGGCGGAGAGGTCGCGAGCACCTATTCGCTGCCTGACCTCTGCCGCGTCACCATGGTCTGCGACTGCGACAAGATCCGCGCCCAGACCGGCGCGAAGCACGTCGACGAGGAGTACGCCAAGCGCGTGCAGGAGCTGAAGGACGGCAAGGCGTTCGTCAAGGACGCGAACTGGCCGCAGCCGGCATGCCGCTGGTGCACCGACTTCCGCGACGTGATCAAGGATCCCTCGATCGACCTCGTGGTCATCGCCACGCCGGACCACTGGCACACCTACATCGCCGTCGAGTGCATGAAGGCGGGCAAGGACGTCTACTGCGAGAAGCCGCTCACCTACAACGTGGACGAGGCGCGCAAGATCATCGCGGCGCAGGCGAAGTACGGGCGCATTTTCCAGTGCGGCTCGATGCAGCGCAGCTGGGAGGTGTTCCGCACCGCGGTGATGGTGGTGCGCAACGGAATCATCGGCGACGTGATGTACGTCGACGCCAACTACGGCACCAAGGGCAAGCTCTCCGGCACTTCGCACCCGATGCGCTTCTGGGAGGACCCGGCCGACGCCGACAAGGAAAGCGTCCCCAACCCGAACGTCGACTGGGACATGTGGCTCGGGCCTTCCATGTACCGCCCCTACTCCAACCGCCTCGCCCCCGCTGACTACGAGAACCAGAACCGGCCCGGCGTCCACAACTGGTACCCGATGTTCTGGCGCTTCGACGACCAGACCGGCCTCGGCTACAACGGCGACTGGGGCGCACACCACCTCGACATCGCCCAGTGGGGCCTGGACGAGGACAAGGGCGGCCCGTACCGCGTGATCCGCTCCGAAGAGCCGTATTCGACCGATCTCTACCACGGCGGCCGCCGCCAGTGGGGCATGAAGATGCTCTTCCGCAAGCCCTACGGCGACGTCGAGCTCTACCACGGCCCGTTCGGCGTGTGGGGCACGGTGTTCTACGGCACCAAGGGCGTCGTCGCCGTCAACCGCGGCAAGATCGCGGTCTGGCGCGGCGGCCTCGTCAAGCCCTCAGCCGAGGTGCGCAAGGGCCTCGACGAGCTCCAGAATGTCGCCGGGCTCGAGCTCGTCGCCGGCTATACCGGCAAGGACTACGGCACCGACGCCGCGGTGAAGAAGGACGCGGGGCTCGAGGGCACGATCGCCCAGATCGTCAAGGAGTTCGACCTCGACAACGCCAAGGTTCAGCTCTACAAGTCGCCCAATCAGGTGCGCAACTTCGTCGACTGCGCGATTTCGCGCCAGCCCACGATCTCGCCCGCCGAGGTCGGTGCCCGCGGCGCCGTGCTCTGCCAGCTCTGCAACATGAGCTACGTCTACGACACCGGCTTCGACTGGGATCCGGTGAAGATGGACTTCGCCAACGGCACCGGCAAGGGCATCTCGCTCAAGCGCGACTTCTGCCGCAACGGCTGGGAGGTCGTGGTCTGATGAAGCAGCCCATCTGCATCGTCGCCGTCTCGCTCGCCGTCATCATCGCCGCGGTCTCCGTGGCGGTGGTGAGCGTGAGCCGCTCCTCCGCCGCGCGCTCCGCTGCGGAGGCAGAGTCCGCCGCGGCTGACAAGGCGGAGGCGGAGGCCCGCTCCGCGCGTTCTGCGGCCGAGGCTGAGGCGGACAAGCGCCGTGCGGCCGAGGCGAAGCAGAAGGCAGAGGAGGCCGCCCAGGCCAGGGCGGAGGCCGAGGCCGAGAAGGCCGAGTTCGACGCGAAGACCGCCGAGGAGAATCGCCTCGCGGCCGAGGCCGCCGCGGACGAGGCGAGGAGTCGCGCCGACGAGGCGAGGAGCCGCGCCGCCGAGGCGAAGGCCGGGGCCGCCGCCGCGCGCGATGCGAAGGAGGCAGAGGTCGCCAAGGCCGCTGCCGAGGAGGCGAAGGCCAAGTCTGCCGCGGACAAGCTTGCCTCCGAGCAGCTCAAGGGCGAGAAGATTCTCGCCGAGGCAAAACTTCTGGAGCTGAGGCGGATCGACTTCGAAACTCTCGAGCGCGAACTCGCCGAGTGGCGGCGCGACCTCGAGGAGCGCGAGCGTGCGCTGACGCCTGAGAAGACGATTGCCGACCTCGCCTGGGCCGGCGGGCAGGAGGATTCGGTGCTGGACGAGAACGGTAACGTCGCCAAGAAGACGAAGGAGCCATATCTTGCCGAGAACGACCGCACGCTGCCTCGCCCGTCCCGCGAGCTCGCGAAGGTTGAGCGCGAGATGCGCGAGGGGTTGGCGGCGGAGACGGAGAAGTCGCGCGACCGGCTCGTCGCGACGCTGGAGCGGCTATATGTCACTGCCATCAAGGACGATCGCGTTACCGACGCCGACTTCTACCGCCGCTCGATCCTCTCGCTCTCCCCGGGCTGGAAGCTTTCTTCCGAGTCCGCCGAGGACGCGGCCGGCAATCCATAGATTGCTTCCACACTTCAGCCCCGAATTATGATATAATACGCAGTTAATGTTCGGGTTTTTGAAGAAGCAAAGCAAGGGACCGGTCGTCTACGAGCGGTCCAAGCACTGCATTTCCAGGAAGAACATCGACCCGGACGCGCTGAAGGTGCTTTATCGACTCGATTCGCTTGGCTACACCGCCTACCTCGTCGGCGGCGGCGTGCGCGACCTGCTGCTCGGCCGCAAGCCCAAGGATTTCGACGTCGGCACCAGCGCGACTCCCAACGAGGTGAAGCGCGCGTTCCGCAACTGCTTCCTCATCGGCCGCCGCTTCCGCCTCGCGCACATCCGCTTTGGCGATAAGGTGATCGAGACGGCGACCTTCCGCCGCAACTCGCAGACGGTCGGCGAGATCATCGAGCACGCCGCCGAGGGCCCGTTCGAGGACAACACCTTCGGCACCCCGGAGACCGACGCCTACCGCCGCGACTTCACCGTGAACGGCCTCTTCTACAACATCAAGGACTTCTCGGTCATCGACTGGGTGGGCGGGATGAAGGACCTCGAGGGCAAGGTGATCCGCTCCATCGGCGACCCGGAGATCCGCTTCCGCGAGGACCCGGTGCGGATGATGCGGGCGATCAAGTTCTCGTCGCGGCTCGGCTTTAGGATCGAGCGCAAGACCGCCGCGGCGATGAAGAAGCTCCACGCTTGCATCCTCTCCGCTGCAGTGCCGCGCGTCTGCGAGGAGGTGTTCCGCCTCTTCCCCTATGGCTGCAGCGAGGAGGCGTTCCGCCAGATGTACGTCTACGGGCTGCTCGGCGACCTGCTGCCAGACCTCGCGAAGTTCATCGACTCCGATGGCGGCAAGAAGTCCATCACCTTCAAGTATCTCCAGGTGCTCGACGAATACGAGCGGATGATGTCCGCCAAGGGCTTCGAGGTGTCGAACGGACTGCGTGCGGCGGTTTTGCTCACCGGCCTCTTCCGCCGCGAGCGCAAGGACGGCGCCGGGCGCAAGGTGATGCAGACCCTGCACGGCGCGCTGAAGACGCCGAAGTCGGTCTATTTCACCGGAGTGCTGCTGATGGAGTCGATGAAGCGCCTCGCCCAGCCGCCGTCCCGCGGCAAGCAGCGCTTCGTCCACAACCGGGATTTCCTCGACGCGCTCGACTACAACCGCATAATCCTGCGCGCCGAGGGCAAGAGCGAGAAGACGCTCGACGAATGGGCCGACCTCTACGAATCGAAAGGAACGAAAGAATGAACCTGATAGACCTCAAGAAGAACCCCGAACTCATCCCCGTCATCGAATGGTGGGAGAAGGACGGCAAGCAGACGGTGATTTGCCTCCTCGTGGCAGTTGCCGCGGTGGCCGGCTGGTACGGCTGGAAGCACCACCGCGCCTCGGAGCGCGCCGCGGCCTCCGCCGCGATCGCTGACGCCACGGCCCCGGCCGACCTCGAAGAGGCAGTCGCCAAGTTCTCTGGCTCCGCCGCCGAGCCTGCGCTCGAGATCAAGCTCGCGAAGAGCTACTACGACGACGGCCGCTACGAAGAGGCGCTCGCCCGCTACGAGGAGATGTCCGGCAAGGTGCCGCCCGAGTTCGCTGACATCCCGGTGGTCGGCAAGGCGATGTGCCTCGAGGCGCTGAAGAAGTTCCCCGAGGCGCTCGAGGCCTTCGACGGCTTCGTGGAGGCCAACCCAAAGAGCTACCTGGCGCTCACGGCGAAGCTGGGCGCGGCGCGGTGCGTCGCTGAGTCCGGCGATTCGGCGAAGGCGCTCGAGCGCCTCGAGACGCTCAAGAAGGAATGCGAGGGCGACGAGGTCGCCAAGAGCAGGGTGGAGGCAGCCGAGAACGCGATCAAGCGGCTCGCCAAGGAGCCGAAGGAGTGACCGCGGCGGTTGAAACCGCAGGGCTGAATTTGGTATAATCCGCAAAACTACGAAAGGTAAAAAGGGAAAATGACTATCTTC
>Ga0310786_10007174_pt1 | contig 14604 bp, 7 predicted proteins | sample AusTroGonzalo_MG_FD_203881 | JGI IMG/M metagenome (GOLD analysis project Ga0310786, IMG submission 203881) | Bovine rumen microbial communities from tropical cattle in Woodstock, Queensland, Australia - Gonzalo_03 (v2) (version 2) | ecosystem: Host-associated > Mammals > Digestive system >... | reverse complement strand
ACAGCCTGGCTGCACCCAAAAACTGCTAATACTAACTAAAACTATTATTATAACTAAAACTAATCTTCATCGTTCCAAAGAGAGTTGGAGCTGCGTGAGAGGTAGTCACTGGTTTCTTCATTACTGACATCAGTCTCCATAATGCCTGTACCGCTAACGCCAACGATTCCGCTTGTGCATACCATTTCCTCGGTTTCCATGACATGAATGTTCATGAAAGGGGGCATATAGTTCTTCTTCATTGTAAAGCGATTTTATTGGTTATTTCATCAATACTTTTCTCACAGTACCATCAACATTCTTCACAATGTTGAAGCCTTTGCTAAGAGTCTTCTGCTGCACACCACCCAGAGTATAGACAGTACCGACAGAAGCACTGCCATCAAAAGCGACAAAAGGTTTATCAACAACTGTAGCCTCACCGTCAAACAACATACGGAAGGAACGGGCAGTAGTCACAGCACCTAATTGCAGGTAAGCCTTATACTGGTCGATGCTGGTACCTGAGAACTTCTTGAAGCCCACGCTGTTGTCGTTGAGCGAAGCCAACACGTAGATAGGATCGGTAGCCGAAGTGCTGTCATAGCCTGTCAAAGCGCCGTCGGCTGTGCCTACGAGCATGTTGCCTGTCCAAGAACCGGGCGTCATCGACTTCTCAAAGCGGTAGAGGCCTTTCACACCGTTGAACAGGAAGCCCTGCTTGGCAGGGATCACCTCGCCAACCTCCACCTTCGTCAGCGTCAGTGTACCTGTCTCGGCACCATCTTCATAACCTGAGACGTAATAGACACAAGTACCATCGGGAACCACAGCGGGATAAGGCAGCGACATCGAGCCCCAACCGATAGCGGTCACGCGGTTATATACACCGGCACTGGCAGGCACAAAGCGCAGGGCATAGACGCGGCAGGTCTGGCGGCAGTCGAGCACAAGGGTGCCAGCGGCAGTTACCTCATATTTGATTTCCTTAATGTCAGAAGATCCCGTTGAGGTAGCCGAAGCGGCCTTAGTGCCCTCATAGTAGAGGTCGAGGGTGCAGTCACCAGAAGCATCCTTGCTGCTGAACAGCACAGAGAACGTGCCAGGCACTGCGATATTTGCTGCTAAATAGTCACCGCAAGTGGTGTTATTAGCCGTGGTGGAAGCATTGAGCGTCCATCCGCCACTATAATCGGCATTGATATAGAGGTGATTCGTCCAATTAACGGCTGTGCCATCACTAAAGGTGGCAGAACCGTTGCCTGACGCCTTGTAGAACGAGCGGTTTTTCGATCCGCTCTGTCCACGTCCATAGAGTCCGTTGAGCTGTTGCACAACACCATCATTAACAGGTGTTGTCATATTTCCTGTGAGCCAAGTTGTCTCCTGAGTGACCACCTCGTCGTTGCCAAAGAGGGCGTAGGCATCGATGAAGTCATAAGCCACAGTGGCAGGAGTGAGCTTCACAACAGCGTAGTTTGCCATTACGTTGGCAGCAGGCACGCTAAGAATAGCCTCCTTCCGATAGACTTTCGTGGTACCATCGGCCTGAGCGAACTCATCGCCACTAAGGATATACTGGGCATTCCCCGTCTCCGTATTGTTAGCAAGCGGCTTGTGCCAAGCCAAAACGGGCTGCAACAGGTTCTCGGCATCCACATCAGATGTCTGCGTATTATCAATCGTCAGCGTATAGGTCTCGTTGGCAGTACCTTTCAACAGCACAGCCTCACCCTTACCGATGACAGTAGCCTCCACCTTCTTCGTCACATCGTCATCGATATCGCCAGGCAGCAGGGCGTATGCCTCCAAGCCCTCGGGCAACGTCAGCGGAGCCAGAGCGATATTCGTAAAGGTAGTATAGCCGCTAGCATTCATCGTGGCTTGACGCAAAGCGGTATTGTCGGTGGTGGGAACGAAACGCACACTATAGACATTACAGGTCAGACGAGCATCCAACAAGAACGTGCCTGCTACAGTTGAAGTATATTTGAGTTCCTTAATATCACTCGAGGAAGATGATGTTACTTCATTAACTTTGCTACCATTAAAGTATAAGGGCAATGTACGTTCGTCGCTTCCTTGAGCACTGAACAGCACATAGAACGTACCTGGATAGAGCGCATTGATGGCAATATAGTCTTTTGAATAACCATCACCAGCCAACACCGAAGTTCCTATGGACAACGAATTAACCGTATTATCAGAGTTCACACTATGTGTAAAATACCTCGTACAATTCACCTGAACATCATCCGAATAGGTCAAGGTCTGAGTTTTAGAGCCAACACTCCACCTACGGGTAGATGTAGAGACACCTGAATAATAATACAACCCGTCCTTCTCACCAACAACCGTATAATCGGGCAATGTGCATTGTGCCAAGTCCCAAATCTTCGCATCGGCAACAACTACCTGAGTCTTAAAGTCACGTCCACAGTCGGTTTCTGCATCTGCCTCCGGCTCATCGAATGTCAGCGTACTGTTGGCGCAGTGCGCAGCACCATTGCTGATGCTGAGGTACGCTGAGCCAGCAGCTACGTTGACGGGGGTAGAGACCTTTGTAAACTGCTTATTGGCGAAGGTGTAGTTAATAAAATCATCGCCCGAGGTCTCTTCTATATCATCAGTAGTTTGTTGAGCAGTCATATCGTTCTCGCCCTCATACTCCTGTGGTGTCCAGGCGAAGGGCAGCACATATTCGGTGCTGGGAGCGCCTTGCAACAGGGCTGCCGTACCCTTATCCACACCTAAGAGTTGTGTCATATCCACCTTCTCGTTGCTTTCTTCAGAAGGAGCCACAGCCCAAGCCGTGAGTCCCGAGGGAAGTCCAAGATTAGCTCCCGTGACATTGCCGAAAGGCGCATAGCCATCGGCATCGGTAGTAATGGTGCGCTGACTGGTACGGTCGGTGGTAGGTACGAAGCGGGCACCCCACAACTTGTATTTGTCGTTGGTGACGATATAGTAAGTACCGGCGGACGTAGCCGTATAGCTTATCTGCTGTATGGCATTGGCCGTTTCGCAGACGGCCTTACCCACTTCCTTACCGTTAAACGACATGCTGACATACTTATCGACAGTCTCTATGGCAACATTGATGGTGAATGTGCCTGGATAGAGCACATTCACGCCGAAGCAGTTGCCCGATTGGTGCGAGGCATTCCAGTCAGCTGATACAGATGCCGCATCTGTCTGACTACCTAAGTTGCAACGCACATAGCTCGTAGCACTCTGCACATAACTGTCAGGATAGGTCAGGGGCTGAGCCGTTTGTCCTGTAACATACTCAAACCTGCGCTGTGTGCTACCGCCACCATGAAAGTACATGCTGTTCACAATCTGCGAGCCACTGTAAAAAGATCCTGATTTACTGTCGAAGTCCCATGTTGTGGTTGTTCCTACATATTCATCGGTTCCGAAGTCGCTGTAATCCACCTGTGCATACTCCACGTCGAGCTTTTCACCGCTAATGATGCTCTCGTCAATCATGCGGTTGTAGAGACGTTTTCCAAAGAGTTCTGCCGACGGTGCATCGAAATGTTTCGTGTCCGAAAGCATCGTTAGGTCGCGCAGGTCGATGACGTGGAAGTTGGCATCCTCGTCCTCAAGAGTGAAGAAAGCCTTCTCTACCGTTGAGTTCACCAAAGAAGAGGCGTGGGGGATGGTGCCGCAGAAGAAGGGCAGCGAAGCATACTTGCTCTCGCCCGTCTTCGTGACCAGATGCTGGCGCACGTAAGACACCATTGCCTTCAGGTTCGAATAGTAATTACCTGCGGCATTCTTATCGCTCTCGCCCTGATGCCAGATAATGGCCTTGATGTCGGGCGTATCGCCTTGAGCCTTAATAGCGTCGATAGCGGCATCGATATTCGCAATCCAAGCCAACAGCAACGACTGTCCGTCGTAGGTAGTGCCACCCTGCTCAAACGTCGTTCCTGCTATTGACGTAGCAGCAAGGAAAGTGGGGTCGGCGCTCCAGTGGTAACCACTACCATATTGCGGTAGCCAGGCATTGCTATGACTCGATGGCGAGTTGCTAACACCCGGGTCTATGCTCGTACCGCCGCAGCTGGTCTTCGCCACGTAGAACGTCTCCTGCAGTGCCTGACCTATATAATAATAGGTGACGGCATCGTAAGCCCAACGACTGTATTGACCTGTCGTTCCGCTGGTAGGGAAGTACGGATAAAACTTACCGAGGCGGCTCTCTTCGTATGGCCATTGATTGCATGCCAGACAATAGTTGTTAGCACTCTGCAGATACGCAGGAAGGGTTGAGGCCGTGAGTCGCCCGTCGGTATTCGACTGTCCACCCGTCAGGAACAGTGCCTTCGTGGCGGCCATACTCATTGTGGCTGTGCCCATGAACATGGCTGCCAGAATGATCATTCTAAAAAATCTTGTATTCATACTTCCTTATTTGTTTTAGTTTTTTCGTTACTGAGTGCAAAGATACTGAAAATACAGGTATCCCCTACCCCGACATTCGTCCACATTCTTGTAAATCCGTGCGAAAATGATCTTTTCTTCCCTTCTTTCGATGTTTGATGCAAAAAAAATGGGGAGCGCCATCATGTGCGCTCCCCACCTACTATAGGAGTATTGTAATTATGAGATTATTACTTTACAAAGAACTTCTTACCGTTCTTGATGTAGAGACCAGGCTTCGAAGCGTTGGCAACACGTACACCGTTGATGGTGTAGATAGCTGCATCGTTCACAGTCTTGTTGATGTTCTTGATGCCAGTCTCAACCCACTCGGTAGCCTCAGCCCAAGTAGCAGCTGTGATGTCCTCTTCCACGTCAGCAAGAGCATACTTCGAAATCTTCAGGTTGTCGAACCAGCAACGACGATCCTTGTTATTGTAGTTGCTTATCAGCACAAACTTCACAATCTTCTGATCCTCGATGTCTGAACGGAACGGCATCTCCTTACCCTCGCAGATACCATTCTTGGCATTGTTAATAGTTCCCTGAAGAGTCTTGTTCTTGTAGTCAACAACGAGGGTATAGGTAGTTCTGTTGCTTGCGGCAGCAATGGCAGCATTAGATGCCGAACTTGACCCCACACCAGAGGCGTATGCCAGAATGTTCATGCCCTCACCACCATTTGACAGCACATCGTTGAAATCGTTGTAGGCCAGCGAGCCATTGTAACGGTTCAAAGAGAAGCCTGCCACACGCTCACCATTGGCATTCTGTAGTTCAACACCGGCATTCTTACCGCTTAGGTTGCCATGATACATATCAAAGGTGAAGCTCATAGCATCTGACTCACTGGGTTGGTTAGCCTCGTCAAAGTAAACAGTCGCCTGACCGTTACCTACGCGAAGTACATCCATATATTCCTCGCCAACACCCAATGTATAACCTGTATTCGTATTATTGTCCTCTTCATAAGCTGCAAAATACATACGTCCAACCTCACCAGCGATATAGTATGGGTTAGGTGCATCTTCTGCTTCATCTGCGGTGAAGGTGTTAGAGAAGTCAATATCAACAAATGGCTTGATTCCAACCGATGCCAGGAACGTCTCAGTGGCAGCATCCAACTTGAGCTTGGCATCAGCCAGCGTAGTAGAGTCAGCCACACGAGTAGCGTCGGTGGTAGCAGCGCGTACAGTTGTCAGCGTGTTCAGTGCCTCAAGAATAGCGGTCCTGTAGGTCTCGCGGTCGCCCGTGAGGTAGGCACCCGTGTTGCGGGTCTTCTTGGCAGCATCGATAGCATTGCCCAAATCGGTGATTACTTGGTTGGTAGCAACAATCGCATTGTTGGCTGCTTGGTAGCCACGCACGAGCTGATAGGTCTTGCGGGTAGCCTCAGCACCTTCCTCAGCAGGCTCATTGTATTCATCAAAGCCCTGGTATAAAGCCCAGTCGTTCAGCTCTTCGGTTGTTGCAACACCAGCGTCAGCACCATCGGCAGTAGCCCAACCTTTGGCACGCTGAGCCGTGTAGTAAGGCTCCAAGCGGTCGCGCTCAGCCTTCAGCTCATTCTGTCCCCAAGGATAGTTGGCATTGTCAATCTTGTTGTGTACAGTCTGACGACCGTTTGTAGCAGCATTCCACTGGGTCATATAGGTCTTGAAGGACTGAATGTGCTCAACATCAGTGATAATATTCTTATTGAATGCACGCACGATGGTGTTACGCATGAAGAAAGCACCGCCACTGCTCACGCCAGGCCAGTAGATGCCTGCATAGAACTGTCCGTCTTCTTTCACCTCGGCAACCATGCTGAAGCGCTGATACTCCTCACCCTCGATAGCATCAGTCTTGATGGTATCGGTGCCGATGAACATCAGACAGCTGTCGGTCTTCAGGTTGAAAATCGGGTTGGTAGGCCAAGAGGATTTGTCGGTATTGGCATTACGCACCTCACAGGTGAAGAAGTATTTGCCTGCGGGGAAGTCCTCGTGATAAGCCTTGTAGGTTGCAGAGTGTGCATAGCCGTTCTGAATGGCAGAGCGGAGCGCATCAGGTTCGGTGTTCAGGTGTCCCCAGTTACCACTCAAGTCAAGCTTGTACCTTGAAGCGCGGCTTCCGATACCAGCACGTCCATAATAATCCTGAGCAGCGATGTCAAGTCCAGGAATCAGGGTCTTTGCGTCAACAGAGGTCACGGCAAGATAGGGTTCGAAAGCCTCGCTCTCGAAGCTCTCCATCATGCTCTCGGCCTGAGAGGCATCATCCAACTCACCGCTGGCTATCATACCCTCAAGCGCTTCGATGATGCCCAGCAGGTTAGCCTTGGCATCAGCAGCCTCGGCAACGTTGAAATGAGGATTCTCCATCAGTTCCTTGGCAAGGGCGATACGGTTCTCAATCTTGCGGACATCATAGACCTCAGCAGCTTCGTGAATCTCGATATTGGTGAACTGAATGTCGGCAGCAAAATTCTCGAAGTGCATGACCAGCTGCTGTCCGCTCTCCACAGTGGTATAGAACACGATGGTCTTCCACTCTCCAGCGGGATAGTTGGTCTGGGCAGCCACATTCACGACAGGAGCCTCGTCAGTCGAAGCAGCCTTGGTGAAGGCACCGTCGCCATTGAGGAAGAAGTCGGCAGCAGTAGCACCGGCAGCAGAGCCGCCCGTAATGATGGTGGTATAGCCGGCGGTAAGAGCCTTGAACTGGAAAGAAACAACATAGGTGCCAGGATCCAACGACCAGCTGTTACACAGGGGCATGTCGGCAGTAGCACCGAGGCTTGTAATCACATTTTCTCCGTTGGGGCCGGCAGCCTCAGAGACGCTCCACACTTCTTGATTGGGAGAGGTCTCCTTGTCGGCACCGTACCAACTGTTCAGTCCATCGGCAAAATTGCCGTTGGCAACCAAGTTTTCACCAGTAATCTTGAACCTCTGCGTGCTGTTGTAAGCATAGTCGCCCACATTAAAGGCAAACGATGTTGCTACACTCACCAAGGCAAGAGCTGCAAAAAGTAGTCTTTTTTTCATAATGCTTAAAATTTAGTTATTAATAATAAGAGGTATTTCTTAATTTGCAAATCATTCGTAGTAGTTGTCGGGTGCAAAGTTACGGTTTTTCTTGATACGAAACAAAAAAATAGAGGCGCTTTTTTTGTCAATCGCCTCTATTTTTTGCTCAACCAAAGGAAAATGGCTATTTCACAACCACTTTTTTCACTTCAGAACGCTGTCCGTCGCGCATTTTTATAGTGAAAGTGCCTGCGCGCAGACCTTGCTGTCTCACCATTGCAGCAGCCTGTGCCTTGGTGGTTCGGAACGCAGCCACCTGCATGCCGCTGAGCGAATAGACCTCACAGTCAACCTCAGCGTCGGAAGCAATCTTTCCGATACCCGTAGGATCGTCGGTGACACGAAGCACGCCCGTGTTCTGTGTCAGGCCAGAGACATCCCAGTATAGTCCATCGGGCAGGGCGGGCAAGTCGTAGGAAGGAGTCCCGCTGAAGGTATTGCTGACATTCCAGAGTGTCAGTTCGTCGCCCAACTTCGGCGTATAGCTGCTGTTCAGCACCACCTTGACCGTTCCGTTCAGGGTCAGGTTCTTCGTATCGAGGAGCGAGTTCTTCGTGGTGTTCTTCAGGAAGGTTACCACTGCACCGTTATTGATATTGATGGTATTGTTGCACTTGATGGTACCTGGTGTGGTCTCCAAAACAGTAGAGGCACACGGAATGAGTTCGGCGCCACTCTGAACGACGAGCGCGTTGAGCAGTCCCTGTCCCACGATACGGCCTTCCTTGCGAACGGTCGTCGTATAGGCACCATTGACAATGGTTGACAACTTCGTATCGTTGAACGTCACGGTACCGCCTTCTACGGCCAGCGCACCATACATATTGCCTGCCGTCATGGTCATCTTACCTGCGCCGCGCTTGGTCAGGGGCGACGCACTCTTTGCGATAGTGCCGCCATAACCGTTATCACGCTCACTGGTGACACCCACTTCGGTAGTCAGCGTGAAGTTCTCATCGCAATCCACTATCCACTGTCCGCTACCGGTAAGCGTGCCCTTGCCTGCCAGTTTCTTGACGACAATCGACCGACCGCCATTGGTCACATAGACCTTTTCATTGACGCTCAGCGTAGCATTAGGCAGTCCGTTGGTGTTCCGATACTCCCAGCTGGGGTCGTACGACTTCTTGTTCTGGCGGTTTTCCTTGCCTGCCACGATAGTGCCGGCAAACTCGCTCCAGTCTCCGTCGAAGTAACAACGGACACCACCTGTATAGACATTGAAGGTGCCTTCGCCCGTCAGTGTGCCCTGATAGACGCCACGGAACGATGCGTAGAACGTTCCGCTCTTTCCTTTCGGCACGACAAAGTTTGAAGTATTGGTCACACCCGAGCCGCCTTCCATGTTGGCACCCCATACCGTACCGCCCTGGAATTCCACAGTCTTGGGCAGCATATCGATATTCGACGAGGAGTAGTTACTGCTTACGGTACCTGTCTTGACAACAAGCTTCGAGTAAGTATTGGTTTCTGTTCCCGTCTGCATGGAACCGGCACCGGTCTTGTTGATCACGGCTCCACTACCCTTGATGGCCTTGTTGAAGATGACGCTCTTGCCCGAGGGCACATTGATGGTGGTCTCGCCGCTCACGGTGAGGCTCTGGTCGGTAATAATCACACCGTTGGTCTCCAGGGTGGCCCCGTCGTTCAGTTTAATAGCCGACGACACACCGCCCAGCGAGCCATAGGTCTGACCCGAGTTATTGGCGAGCATGGCTACGGAGAGTGTACCGCCATTGATGGTCGTAGTGCCGGTATGGTTCCAGTTATTGATAGTCACCTTGGCCTTGCCGTTCTTCGTAATGGGACCGCCACCCACGATGCTGTCGCCGCTGAGGGTATATGCCTTGGTCTCGTTGTTGAAAGTCACGTCGAGCGGACTGACAGCACCCTTGATGACCACATTGGCCGAGGCGGCATTGTCGTCGAACACCACATGGTCGCCCTCTGCGGCATAGGTAGCCTTTCCGTCTTCAGTGAGGAATGCCTCGGTGACGGCCTGCTGCCATGTGTTCAGGGCTGACGTGCCGTTCCACACGATGGTTGCTGCCGGGCGCATATCTTCAATCACCACTTGTAGTTTGCCGTCGGCATATGCCAACGAAGCCTTCTTGTTGGTTCCGAAACCTTCGAGAATAATCTGTGAGAGGTCGCCTTTGATGCTGCCAACGGTTCCGATAACATAGGTGCCTGCCTCGATGTCGCTAACACCCGTGAACTGTAGCACGGGAGCCTTGTAGCGCGGGCCGTAGTTCACCCATTCCTCGGAAGTCTTGGCCTCTATCGTCAGAGAGGTGGCATTCACCTGGTCGAAGCTGCCACCGACAAAGTCGATGACCACACGCGAACCGAAGCCCAGCTCAAGACTTGAGACGGTGATGCTCCCCACCTGATCCTTGCCGGGATAGATGGTGGCATTATAGTCGGCCTTCAAGCCACCCATGAACTGACCTCCATTCGAGATGAGGGTGGTGTGGCGATTCAGCCATACGGATGACGACTGCATGGTTCCGTCAAACTGCAAAGTGCCGGCCCATACGTCAGTATTACCCGTATGCTTCTCAACGACGTTGGGCAGTACGAGCACGCCCTCGCCCTGCTTCACCAGACGGGTGGCACCTGCGAAGGCACCGCCAGTCAGGGTCGTCGTATAACTAATAACGGTACGCGCGGGCTGTTTGGGCGTCGAGGTCGTAGCCTGCTTGGAGCCTGTTCCCTGCACCCAGGCAGGTGTGTTGACATAGAGCACCCAGGGCGAAGCCCCCTCGGCCACGCTGATGGTCTTGTCTTCATAGCCCGACACCATCAGCTGCTCGCTGGCATCAGTCGAACTGATAGTTGTACCCACCTCTGTACGCCCTTCGAGCGTCAGGGCTGGTGGTTCCTTTGTAATACCTTCGAGTTCGCCGAGGAAGAAGCTGGGGTGAGGCGGTTGGTTGTAGCCCACGCTCTGCCAAGTCATGCCATTGCGATACTCATGGTCAGCCCACAGCGTAGTGATACCCCAGGGAGAAGGGTAGCTGGTGGTCTGGATGCGCAGTGTGTTCTCGCCATTACGGGTCACGATCTCCTCGCGCCAGTCACCAATGATGTCGCCCAAGAAGCCGGGATTGTTCTTCGACGAGTTGTTCAGCTGACCAGCACCCATCCAACAGCGACCGTTGGCATAGCTGCGTCCCGTGCCCACCTCAGTTTGGCCGGGAGCCTTATACACACAAGGCGCACGCTCCACGCCCGGAGAGTCCATGAACTCGTCGAGCAGGTCGCCGTCCCAATAGACGCGCATGTTCATATAATCGTCATTGGCCATGTTCATACCGCCAATCACCTTGTCGGCCACCAAGCTAATCACATCATAGCCAAAGGTGTTGCCAATGGCACCGGGATAGGTATTCTGGAAATTACCAGCCATGCAACGACCATTGTCGCCACCGGTACCAGTCGTGTAACGGAGCGTCGATGACATACCGTCGGTATAGGCGATGCCGGGCACGGCAGCACCCTCCAAGCAGACGAACTGCTCCAAGCCCCAACGGTAGGGGTCGAGGTCGCCGCAATGCTGGGCATCGCCGTGACCGAAGCCTGTGGTTGAGAGTCCGAAGCCCGTATCGTCGATAATCATCGAACCGAACACAATCTCGTCGCGTCCGTCCATATCGACATCGGCGATGGCGAAGTTATGGAAGCCGTTGCCAAACCAGGGCGAACCGCCCTGATAGCAGTTCCAACGCCAGAGCTGGGTCAGCTCGTGCGTCTGCTTGTTCACTTCCAGCGCACAGAACTTATGACGGGTATAGCAGCCACGGCCCAAGAAGATGGCGGCATTACGACCGTCAAGATAGGGCGCACCGAAATAGTGCTTCGTGGCGCGGTGACCCGTATCGTTGGCGCCCCAGACCGAGGCGTAGTCGCTCTCGCCACTCTCGAAGCGCGGCAGCGGATAGGCCATCGGCGTCCAGTTCTCAGAGCCGTCCCAACCGTAAGGCTCGCCCGTCTCACCATTCAGGTAAAGCAGGTACTCTGCACCCTCTTTCGTATATTCATCGCGGGGCGCATAGTAGTTCATGTTACCGATATTGATGGTCTTGCCCGTAGCCGTATGGATAATCATATTGTCGGCACCGCGCATCAGCGCCTCGGCTTTTCCGTCCTGATCCCAGTCGTAGAGAATAAGGTCGAACTGCTCGTCGGGGCCTGCCATGAGGTTCGGGCCCATGTCAATCCACCACAGGCGGGTGCCGTCAATCTTATAGCACTCGTGCAGGTTGAAATGCACCTTGTTGGTCGATGCCGTCAGGTCGCCCGAGTCGTTGCGGCGCTTCACGACGAGTTCCATCTGACCGTCGCCATCGACATCGGCCACCGAGCAGTCGTTGGGAGAGTAGCCTGTAATGGTCTTGCCGTCACGACCTACGACAGACTTCAGGGGCACGTCAATATACTGATGGTTCCATGACTTCACGCCTTCGGAAATCAGGTCCTTACGCTCCTCGCCACGAATGACGGGAACAATCTGATAGGTCGCCGTCTTCGAGCCGCTGGTATCCTCATAGTTCGAGACCGTCAGGTTGGAGGCCACCTTCGTGCCGTCGCGATAGACATTGTACTTCGTGTCGAAATACTCGGTTGGCAAGATGCGCCAGCTCAGGAAGATGCCGCTGCCCGATACACCGTAACGTTCATCCTGACCGTCCTTATCACCCTGCGGAATAACCACAAGGCCACGGTTCAGCTTATCGATCACGCGCTGTGCATGCGTGCCCGAAACCGTTATTGCCAAGAGGGTCAACAATAAAAACTTTTTCATTTGCAAATAAAATTAGATTAGTCGTTTTTTGACCTATTTGTAGTAAAAGTGCTGCAAAAATACGAATTATTTATCTTTTCTGCAAATGAATTGTCACAAAATACAGCTAAAAAACAAATTTTCAATAACATGTATGTCGATACGCTTGTGATATGGGTGTCTGCTTGTAAGGCTTTCTCGATTTAACGCAAATTGTCAATAGATGATCGCAGTAGAACGGTCACACCACGGGCAGCCTGAGCACCATAGACCAGGGCCGACTCGATGTCGGCGGTCTTGCTGGGGCCGCTGATGAAGGTGCCGAACTTGTACTGCTGGAAGTACTTTTTAGAGGCGGCGATGCGCTCGTAAGCCTCATGCATGTTGCTGACAATGGCATCGCGTCGCAGCACGATGATCAGTTGTTCGGAGGCGAAGCAGATGGCCTTCTCCTTCATCGTCTGGGGAATCCAGATACAGGCATTCTCGGCTACGCCGATGTGCCCTTCAATCACGCCCACGTCCACCTTCATCAACTCCTGTGCTTCGGCCACCGTGTCTGGATTTATCTGAGCCTCCACGCCGGGCAGGTTGCTGGCAATGATGGGAGCGCCTCCCCCTCCGCAGGAGGGAAGGGCGTTTGCAATTGACTGTATGACATCGTTCAACTGCTCACCCTCTTTCAGTTCAACCACTTTGGCACCAGCCGTAGTGGTGGTCTTCTGAATGAACTCGGCGATGGGGTCGGCATAGCTGATGGGCTTGAGGTGGTCAAGCTGTGGCATGTCATAGGTCTCGCGGGCGTTCTGGCGCAGCTGTTTCAGTATTTCTTCTCTTGTGCTCATAGTTTTTTCTCCTTCCATAGTTGGTGGAATGATTTCGGGGGGAACTTCATCATCTGGTGTCCATAGGCCCACGGGTTCAACTTCAGGTTCATGAGGGGTGCGGGTATCCAGTTGGCCATCGGCGACAGGCGCAGCACTCCGGTATAGACGGCAGGATGGTTGAACAGATAGCTCATGGCCTGCGACATCATTTTCTTCGAGGTATTGGCATGACCCAGCGATTCCAGTTGCTGTCGCCAGCGGTAGATCTGTGTGGAGAGATCCACTTTGACGGGACACACGTTCTCGCACGAACAGCACAGCGTACAGGCTGACACGTTGTCGTAGTACTGATGCGGGTCGCGTAGCATGCCCAGGTTCACTCCGATAGGGCCTGGAATGAAGTAAGTGTAGCTGTAGCCGGCTGAACGACGGTAAACGGGGCAGGTGTTCATACAGGCACCGCACCGCATGCATTTCAGGGTCTGCCAGTGTTCATTGTTGCCCAGGATGGCACTGCGTCCGTTATCTACGAGTACGATGTGCATCTCGCCGCCTGGACGCGGGCCGCGGAAGTGACTGGTATAGACGGTTGTCTCCTGACCAGTACCGCAGCGGGCCAGCAGTCGTTGGAACACCCCCATGGCCTTGTAGTTCGGGATCAGCTTTTCTATACCCATCGACACGATATGCAGCTTGGGGATGGAAGTGGACATGTCGGCATTGCCCTCATTGGTACACACCACCACATCGCCCGTCTCGGCTATGCCGAAGTTGGCACCCGTCATGCCCGCATCGGCCTCGGCAAACTGACGGCGCAGGTGCATCCTGGCCACAAACGTCAGGAAGGTGGGGTCGTTCTTGTCGGTGGTGGAACCACTCACCGCTGTATAGCCCTTGGCTATCTCGTCGAAGTCGGGTATCAGCTTGCGGAAGGTGTCGCCTATCTCTTCACGGTGCACGTGCAGGGCGGGCATCACGATATGGCTGGGTGCCAGCTTCATCATTTGCAGGATGCGCTCGCCCAGGTCGGTCTCCACTACTTCGATGCCCTCCTGTTCTAGATGCTCGTTCAAGTGGCACTCCTCGGTGAGCATGCTCTTGCTCTTCACTACTTTCTTCACCCCGTGCGAGGTCAGGATTTCTTTCACGATGCGGTTGTATTCCTCGGCATCCTTTGCCCAGTGTACGTGTACGCCGTTTCTGACGGCATTCTGTTCAAACTGTTCCAGATAGTCGGCCAGATGGCTCACTGTGTGCTTCTTGATGAGGCTGGCAGCCTCGCGCAGGTCTTCCCATTCGGGCAGGGCTTGCGACATGCGGTCGCGCTTCTGTCTTACGCCGAAGAAGGTCTGGTCGTGACGGGTGACCACCGCCTCGTTCTCTAAATATTGTTCAGCCGCTATTGAATGTCTCGTGCTCACCTTTGTTATTTACAATTTGACAATTTACTATTTACGATTAAAGACCGCCAGAGAGGATCTGGGCTACGTGAATGAACTTGATGTCG
>Ga0310786_10007173_pt1 | contig 14606 bp, 8 predicted proteins | sample AusTroGonzalo_MG_FD_203881 | JGI IMG/M metagenome (GOLD analysis project Ga0310786, IMG submission 203881) | Bovine rumen microbial communities from tropical cattle in Woodstock, Queensland, Australia - Gonzalo_03 (v2) (version 2) | ecosystem: Host-associated > Mammals > Digestive system >... | reverse complement strand
GTCCTTTCAAGTCGTAGAACTGTGTCCAAGGGGCAACCAACAAGAAATTCTTTCCATTTCCTTCGATGTCTTCAACCGTCACATACTCATAGAGTTGTGGAGTGTCTGGACGCATCTTGAGCCATAGTAGATTATTCGCCTCAGTCACTTTGATGCGACGCAAGATGATGTTGTGGTCATAGACAGATTCGCTGCCCAAGGTCAGGCAACCATGACAGAAACCATATTCGCAATCTTCGATGATAATGTTTTCGTTACCTCCATCACCAATCATCTCTGGAAACTTGTTGATGTCGATATCGTTATAAGGTGTTCGCCAATAGTCGGCATAAGGACCTTTGCCTCCCTTGATGGCAATAGCATCGTCATTGACACTCATGTAACAGTTCTTTACCAATACATTTTTCACCACGTCCAGGTCGATGGCATCCGTACTGGGTGCTTTGACGGGTTTGGCTGGAGAAGAGATGTGCAGACGCAACAACTTGACGTTCTCACTATTATATATATGAGTGGTCCAGAAGGCAGAGTTTTGTAGTTTTACTCCGTCTATCTGCACATTCTTGCAATTGCTCACATAAATCAGTCTTGGACGTTGTTCATCCTTGTTGGTGCATTGAGGATTCCAACTTCTGCGTTCCCAGAAATGTTTCCAGAAAGTGAAACCATTGCCGTCAATTGTTCCTTCACCTGAGATGGTGAAGCCGTTGATGCCGTCTGCATTGATGAGCGCAGAATAGTAGAGGCAGGTTTCCCCCTCGATGCGCGTTTTCAGAATAGGGTAGTCGCTGGGGTCATTGCTGCCCATCAACGTACCTCCATTGTAGAGATGCAGATGCACTCCTTGCTTGAAGAAGAGGGCACCAGTCATATACGTACCTTCTGGAATCACAATGACACCTCCACCTTCTGCTGCCACTTTGTCAATCAGTGCCTGCATCTCAGCGGTATGGAGTTTTCCGTCATTGACAACGCCATAGTCGGTCACACGATATGTTTTGCCCAAGGTCGTGATGTCAACGGGTGTAGTTTGTCTGAACCAATCACCTATTTCAGTACCATCAGGCCATTGGTCTATTGTTTTTTTTGCAAAGGATGGCATGCTCAGCAGTGTGCATGCCATCCATATAAGGAATGTCTGTTTCATTTTATTCGACAAAGATTTTCTTCACTTGTCCATTACTGTATTTGACGATGTTGAAGCCTTGCTGAAATGCATTTAAGAGAATCCCATCCATCGTATAGATGCCTACAATCGTTTCGTCAGAGGTGTTGACTGCGCTGATGCTTGTCTCAATGGCCTTTTGTTGATAAGCAGCCAACTCGTCTTCGCTGAGGATGATCCATTGCTGTGTGGTTGCCTTATCGCTGAAATCAAATGCTTCCTGCGGGATGCTGCCATATCCTCTTCGGTTGGAGAAAGAAGCGGCACTCATTGATTTGAAACTGGATTCACCCCATGTGAACCAATAGCCATGTGTCTTGTTCTTCTTACCCTCTATATTGATGGTAACATCTGTGCGGTCAGGCATCAATTGGAACTTTTCAGCTTTCGTTGGACTCGTCTTCAGCACCTTCACTTCGAGATTTCCTGAAGTAGGGTGGGTGAGGTATTTGCCTGTGGACGCATTCTTGAAAGAATAAAGACAGCTCTGTGGGTCAAATTCCATATACCAAGCCGCAGAATCACTAAGCACTTCTTCTGTCAGCAATGGTTTCCAAGCAATATCAGTGCTGGCGCGCTGATAGAGCAGTCCTTCGCCTAATCCACGATCTTTATCCTTGTTCATCAAGTAATATTTCTTGTTATCGTCGAAGTTGTAGGTGTAACCAGCGATACCATTTTGGTCAGTCGTGTACCAGTTGCTTGCTGTGGGTGGAAGACCGTCAATGAACAGGCCATGCAGAATGCACATGCCACCGATATATTGGAGTTCAGAATGTTTGTCTTTTTCTGCACCATTCACTAGCCAGTCATAAGAGATGGTGGCGTTGGTGATGGAGGTGTTGGAACTGGTTCCCCATCCATGCACAGCATCACCTGTGAAGAAAACTTCGTCACCATAATAGTTCTCCAAGAAGTGCAGCACATCGTTTGCTTCACGTCCCAACCACTTGCCGTATTTTCCTTGATTTTCACGGGTGTCCTCACATTCATTCCATCTCACGTGTTGTCCCACGCCCACACCATGTCCTGTCTCATGCAACACAGTACCAATAGCTTGGTTTCCTGCATTGGGGCCAATACGCATCCAACCTCCATAAGAGCAATCGGCTGTTGGAGTTTCGGCTCCGTAGTTACCGCTCAGATGGAAACCCTGGATGCCCGTCCATTCATTGAAATAGTCGATGGTTTGCTGGATGGCTTCACGACATCTTTGGTTGGCTGCAGCATCAGGTGCTCCTTCATTCCACGAACCTGTGCAGGTACCCTTGGGGTGCGTCACGATTTTCACTTCATCTCCGTATGCCACTGTGTAAGTTTTGTTCATCACGTAAGGACGAATATAATAAACGGTGGCAGGTTGCAAACCCTTGATGTGGAAGATGTAACCCTTCAGGTCAAAATATTTCGTAGTGCGTTCATCCAATACCGTAGGGTTGTGTTCTGTACTCCAACATACACCACGCTCTAATATATTCGAACCCCTCATCGTAGCACGAACCAATGCCTGTGTCGCTCCTGTTGCCACATAATGGTTGGTGTTCGTGACAGCAGGAGCTGTACCACTACCAGGTGTGGCATTTGCAAGGTTCTCCGCAAACTGTCCCTTCTCTATGGTCTGGTTCAAATCTTTCAAAGCCTGCTGAATGTCATTGTCTGCAGAAGTGTCCGTGATCAGGTTTCCTGCATCAATGGCTGCCTGAAGGGCTGTTGCAATATTCGAGGGGATGATGTCTATTTGAATCTTCTCTGCTTCTTCCAGCAGACGATGTACCTCATTCGTCAGCGTGGATTTATCCACTTCTCCCACCTTTGAAAGACGGAAATTATCGACGGCAATCCAGTTGCCAGTGGCACCATTGGCTACGAAACCAATCTCCACCTCGCCTAAGATGTTGGTGAAGGTGACAGAGTAGTCTCCTGGTATATCGACATCAGTGGTCAAGCCACCTGCATAGATGTAGGCACCAGAGCACTTCTGGCTGGAAGAACTTTGGTTCAGGTTCTGGGCTGCAACGGTGAGTTTGTATATCCCAATCGGCAGTTCAGTGATGGTTTGGTAGATGCTGCCGTTTCCCACATAATTGCCTGTTTGAACCCATTTTTCCATATAAAGACTGCCCGATTTCTTGGTGAACGAGCTGTTGCCTTGTGATTGCAAGTTTTCGCAAACCCAACCGTTGGTTCCGTTCTCAAAGTTGGGATTGGTGATGTACGATGTTCTGTCTGTGACTGATTGTGCCTTAGCACAGAAAGCCAAGAGCATCAAGATGTTAGTTAGTAATAGCTTTTTCATATTGATAAGAGTGTTAATGATTTCATAATTCAAAAGCGGTCTCCAATGCCAGTTTCATCATCTCTGTGAAGGAATTCTGACGTTCCTCTGCAGTCAGTTCCACATGGCTGACAAATGAGTCGCTGATGGTCAGCAGACAAGCCGCCTGTTTCCCTAACATATTGGCATTATGGAAGAGGGCAAAACTTTCCATCTCCACACAATCGCTGCCCGTACGTTCGGCAATATCTTCCCAAGTGCCTTGTGAGGGGTCTGAATAGAATACATCGCTGGAATGCACCACACTCATCTTCAAATCAATACCCAATTCTTTTGCTTTCCGTTGGATGGCAGCATTCAGTTCAGCACTGGGTTTGATGCTTTTCCCTGTCACTCCTCCCTGCACTTGGGCAAAGGTGGAGGCGCTCACAGCACGCTCAGCCAGCGTCACATCCATCACGTTCAACCAGTCACGATAGCTGCCTGCAGAACCGATGCGGATGATGTTCTCCACATCATAGAACTTGAACAATTCGTAAGAGTAGATGCCAATGCTGGGCATACCCATGCCGCTGGCCATTACCGATATTGGTTTCCCCTTGTAAGTGCCTGTATAGCCCAAAACATTACGTACAGAAGTGACCAATTGTGGGTCAGTCAGGAATGTCTCAGCAATGAATTTTGCTCTTAAGGGGTCGCCAGGCATAAGTACAGTCTTGGCGAATGCGCCCTTTTCCGCTGATATATGTGGTGTAGCCATGTTGTTGCTTTTTATTTAACCAGTATTTTGATAGATTTCCCGTTTGCCTTAATCACATAGATACCAGGCGAAAGCACTGTGTCTGATGCCAATGGTGTTCCTGTGATGCTGTAGATGCTGAATGAAGTGGCACCATCCACATAGACGCGACCATTCACGACACGTGGTTTGATGGAACGTACAGCTTCAATGGCTGTTGGTGCAGAGCCGCCTTCCTTGTAGCTCGCAAGAGCCACCCAACCCATCTTGTCTCGATAGGGCTCCTCTGTGGTGTTCTTGGTAATCGTATTGTCGTCCACAGTCAAATCTCGGTCAACGATACGCTTAATCTTCACGCCTGTCGTCCATGTGATGTCCTCCACCTTGGTTGTCACGTTGGTGCGACGCAACATGCTGACAGCAGGGTAGTTGTTGGTTTGCAATGCTGTCAGGATGGTGGGCTGATAGAGGTAGAGCTGTTCCATCTTGGTGGAGCTGCTGGCTTCATCATATACAGGAATGTACAGGTTGTTCGATTGTGCTGTGATGCCATAGATGTCTTCATCGATGCCGTTGCCTGCAGCGATGAGCAATCCATTCTCTTCATCCATGAATCCGATACCAGGTGTGATGGCCAGGTAGCAGACAGTTTGGGTACGAGACACTTTCACACCCGTAGCCTCTTCAGGATAGATGATGAATTTGAAGCCTGTATTGGTGATGTCGAACACTCTTGTGCAATAGACAGAATTCGAGGACGTGGGTTTGCGGATTTCCGTCAAGACCACAGGTGTCACACCCTCTGGGAATGGCTGTGCAAAGGTCACTTCCGTCACCTCTGTCCAGTTGTTTGTCTTAGGCGTCAGAGACTTGGCTGTTCCCACCTCGCAATCCAGATCACCATATTTATAATTGCCCATCGGAAGTGCCATGAAAGTAATCTCTTCGTTGGAGCTAATGCTGCCCGTGTTGTCTGTCCAAGGGAGCATCTGACAAGAGAAGTAGTCCTTTGAATAGTTGTTGGCAATGAAGTTACCTGCATGGAAAGAAGAGTTCTTGTTGGTCAAGGAGCCCATGAACATACAGATGCTGGTAGCCTTCTCCACATCAAGCGCTGTGGTATATTTGATGTTGCTCTCCTCTGTGGATGAGATGGTGACAGTACCATATTGATATTGGTTTGTACCTAGTGCTGGTGCCACGTCAACCGTCACTTCATTGGTGTAGCGTGACTGGCCATCTGTGTCGATGTCGCAGATTCTGTAGGTGACGGCTCCTGTGAGTTCTTCCACGTCGTCTGTAAAGGTGAGGGTTCCGTTCTCGTGTAGTCCAAGATCTTCTATTGTTTCATATCTGCCTGACTTCACTTTTCTCTGTACACGAATAGAATTACTCTGTTTGGAGTTATTGTGTGTCCAGCTCAGTGTCACCTTCTTGGTGGCAGTGTTATATTTCGTAACCTCAAGATTCTGTGGGTCTTTGTAGGTCCAAGGCATGAAGTATTCATTGGCATCGTTGTAGGCAAAGCCTGAATGATAAGTTCCCAACACTTTACCGGCATCGGTCAGCGAACCACCAGCTTCAATCTGTCGTTTCACTTCCACTGCATTATAGACAGCGAGACGCTCCAGCCATTTGTTTTCAGATTTGTCAGCACGAACGAGCACGTCCTTCAACCACACACCATTCTTGTACTGGTCGTTGCCGCTTCCCCATGAATACCATCCTTCAGAATCGGTTGTGAAGCCACCTTCAGTCGTCCAGTTGGCACCATTGTTCCACTCCGTCACCCATACAGGGAGACCTGTCACATTGTGGAGTGCCCAAAGGCGGTCGATGCATCCTTGAGGACTCTGTCCACCGATATAGTAGTGAGTTGCCACAAAATCCACACGGATATTGTTTTCACGACACCAGTTCACATACTCGCTGACCCATCCTGTATTAGGATTGCAGCAGGCGAAAGTACCAATACGCTTTCCACTATAGAGGAAGTCTTTGGCCACATCCACCAGCGGATAGTCACCATGCTTTTCGCGTGGGTTATCAGGAATACTGGTCACATACGTATAGACCTCGTTGCCGCCACTGGTGTTGTCAGGCTCATTCTGTCCTAAGACGTGAGTGCAGGTGTTGTCAGACGCATTGATGTTGGTCCATGATTCCCACGCACCTTTGTAACCGTTGCTGTTGGAGTTTCCTGCCTCGTGGTGACGCTGAGGCACATATTCGAAGTCTGTCTGACTTTTGGTGCCAGCTCCCCAGTCATAGAACCATGAAGCGTTGGTGCCTACCAGAATGTTTTCTGCTCTTGCATCACTCATACCGAGCTTCGTGGGCCATTGCCATTGGAAGATGCGGAAGAATCCCAATTTTCCTGCCAGATACTTGTTCAAGGTGATTTTTCGGTCAGCACTATTAGCAATGTAGCAGTGGCTATAGCCTGTACCATTGGCTTCGTTGGCAACGGTACACATATAACCTCGTTTCAGGATGAAGGAACGGGCTGCATCTTTCCAAGGTCCTGAGATGTTGCGACTCGTATTGTTGTAGCTGCCAATCACCTGGGTACAATTGTCATCGCTGCACATCACCACTGGATAGAAGGGTGTGCCATCAGCATTCTTGTTGTCGCTGTGGGCAAAGACGATGGTGCCATGACGGTAGATGCTCACGCGGGCATTGGTGCCATTGACCAATGCTGTGCCATTGGCTGTGATTTTCTTGAGATATCTGGAAATGACCACAGAGGGACGTATGTTCTCGAACACGACCGTCGCATCAGGGTTTTGGATATCAATGCTGCCTGTTGTGGCAAAAGGAGCATTAGAACTCGTGATCGTATAGTCAACTGCCTCTGTCAGGTTGACAACGTCTGCCACTTGCTCTACGGTCTTCACCTCATTTTGTGCATTCGCCAGAAGACTGATGGCCATTAGCAATGTAAAAGTTAATCCTTTCAGTTTCATAGGTATAGTGTTTTTTGTTTATTGAATCTTATTGATAGCCTATTGGGCTGTATAGAAGTCTGTGATACGCTGGATGGCTCTGGTACATACAGGACAGAAGTCCTCCACCTCGTTGATCTTCATGCGACACTCCTGTGCTGGACGATAGCAACCCTTACTCTGATAGCCAGCACCTTCAAACACACCCACCACTTGGGTGGCTTTGTTCAGAGCCTCCATCGCCTTGGGGTCGTTCTTGTCCACTTGTTTGAAGTTGGGCACCTTCGGGTCGAGTGGGGTAGGGATAGGCTGCTTCTTGGGCATCATGTCCGCCCACTTCGAATCAAAATCCTTGAGGGTGGTGATGTTGGGTTCCCAAGGTTCTGTGTCAGCTGGATACCACTCGGAATCCATATCGTCGTAGGCATATTCGTCCGCAAGACCGGCATAGCTGTGTCCGAACTCATGCACAAGCACTTCTTTGAAGGTGGGGTGATCACTGGTGAAGCACGTCACCTGATTATACACGCCACCACCTCCGTAGGTGTCTGAATTGACCATCACCAGAATGTGCTCAAAAGGTACACCCGACAGCAAGTCATACACCTTGTGCATCTCCTGTGTCATCAGGTAGCGGTCTGTGTAGAACGTGTCGTAGTGGCTACCTGCAGGGCTGGTGTGCCATACATCTCTGTGTGGGACGCTGGGACCTGCCTCTTGAGAGGGTGCAGCAACAGCCACCACATTGAACCTGTTCTTCATCGATTTGAAAGGTTCTCTCGCAAACAGGGCATCCACGACTCTGTTGCAGTCATGATAGAATTTGCCCATCTGTGCTTCCGTATATCCTTCAGCCACGATGGCGAGGTCAACACATTCTGCGATATTGACATCGTTGAAGGGGTCGTATGTGGAGGCGATATAATTGCGTCCTTGACCACTGCGAGGTTCATTGTCAGCCCTTGACCCTTGCTGGAGAGACGAAGATGCTTCTTTCCCCTTCCAGACATAGTGGAAAGGAATCCCGTTGTCACCAATCTTTCTGATGAGAACATCTTTGGGGTCAACAGTGTGCGTCATTTCTGTGGTCACAGCCCGATGGTTATTCGTCAGGGTGATGGTCACATCAATCGGCTTCTTGGGGAAAGGAATGTTATACGAAGTCTCAAAAGCCTTGTCCACCTTCTTGGCTTCATCATATTGCAGCCATTCCTGGAACAGCGTGGAGAAAGTCCCCACATAGATGACCTTCTGTGTGTCGTGGTCTTTCACTGTCAGTTGCCCATTTCCGTTCAGGAATTTTTCTGCCAGACGATTCCTTCTGCCAGCCCATTTGTCTTGTTTCTTCAGTTCTTGCAGATAGATGTGCTGTTCTTTCACATTGCCAGCAAAAACATAGTCGAGGCGCAGCGTGGCATCCTCGAAATATTCTTCAAAGGATTGTGCATGCAGCGGAAGCATGCAGCATAAAGTTAGTATAACTGTTAGGTATTGTTTCATAGGTTAACCCATTTGGGGTGTTGTTTGGGTACAAAGGTAAGTAAAATAAATGATGTGAAAGAATAATTGGCAAAAAATCTTCCACATCATTTATTATTTATACCTTTTTCACAGGGAATATCACAGCATTTTGTCTTGTAGGAATTGCCCTGTATAGCTGTAAGCACACTTTGCCACCTCTTCGGGTGTACCTGTCACCACCACATTGCCACCAGCCTGTCCACCCTCAGGACCCAGGTCAATGATGTGGTCAGCACACTTGATGATGTCCATGTTGTGCTCGATGATGAGGATGGTGTGTCCACGGGCAATGAGGGCATTGAAGGCATCGAGCAGTTTCTGGATGTCGTGGAAGTGCAGACCTGTGGTGGGTTCGTCGAAGATGAATAGGGTGGGCTCGGCCTTCTCCTGACTGAGGTAATACGCCAGTTTGATGCGCTGGTTCTCTCCTCCCGACAAGGTGGAGGACGTCTGTCCGAGTTTGATATAGCCCAATCCCACATCTTGCAGGGGCTTCATCTTCTCCACAATCTTCTTCTGCTTGTGTTGGGTGAAGAACTCAACAGCCTGATTGATGGTCATCTCCATCATGTCGTAGGCATTCATCCCTTGATACCTCACTTCCAGGATGTCGTTCTTGAACCGTTTGCCATGACAGGCCTCACATTCCAGCGTCAGGTCGTTCATGAACTGCATCTCCACTGTGACCGTTCCTTCTCCCTTACACTCCTCGCATCTTCCTCCTTCGGCATTGAACGAGAAGTAAGCGGGTGTATATCCCATCTGCTTGGCTAATTGCTGATTGGAGAGGAGTTTGCGTATCTCATCCCACGCACCGATGTAGGTCACAGGATTCGAACGGGATGACGTGCCGATAGGGTTCTGGTTCACGAAGTCCACGTGCTTGATCATGTCCATATCACCTCCCAACCCCGAGAACAAACCTGGCTTCTCCGCACTTTCTCCCAAGTGACGCTTCATGGCGAGATAAAGGATGTCTCTCACCAGTGATGATTTGCCGCTGCCCGACACACCCGTCACACAGGTCATCACATTCAATGGGAATTGCACATCAATGCCCTTCAGATTATTGGCACGTGCATTCTTCACCATGATGTAGTTGTTCCATGGACGACGGCTCTCTGGGATGGCAATCTTCTCTTTGCCAGTCAGATAATCAATGGTGTGAGAACGCAGCTTGAGCCCCTTCTCCTTCGAGGTCGGAGGCTGCCCTGCATACATGATCTCTCCTCCCAATCTTCCGGCATCAGGACCAATGTCGATGATGTAATCAGCGGCTCGCATGATTTCCTCGTCATGCTCCACCACCACCACCGTATTGCCCAACTGCTGCAAGGCCCGCAACACATGAATGAGCCGTTGGGTGTCCCTCGAATGCAAGCCGATGCTGGGCTCGTCCAGAATATACATGCTGCCCACCAAAGCAGAACCCAAACTCGTTGCCAAATTGATGCGTTGGCTTTCGCCTCCTGACAACGAATTGCTCAGTCGTGACAGCGTCAGATAACTCAGCCCCACATCCATCAGGAACTTCAGGCGGCTTTTGATCTCCACCAACAACCGCTTCGCAATCTTCGCCTCATGCTCCGTCACTTTCAGGGTGCGGAAGAACTCATGCAACTCGTCAATCGACAGTTCGCAGAGGTCGGTGATGCTCTTGCCGCCAATCTTCACATACTCAGCTTCCTTCTTGAGCCTCCTTCCGTGACAGGTCGGACACACCGTCTTGCCCCTGTATCGTGCCAGCATCACCCGGTATTGTATCTTGTATTGGTTCTCTCGCAACATACGGAAGAACTCGTCGATGCAAATAGAATGGTTGCCCCATTCATTCTCCTCATACACCCCATGCCACAGCACATCCTTCTGTCGCTGTGTCAGTTGACTATAGGGCGTGAACACAGGGAAGTCCTCATACTTGGCTGCCCTCCTCACAAATTCCTTCTTCCATTCCGACATCTTCTCTCCCTTCCAGCACACCACACAGCCGTCATACACCGACAACTCAGGATCGGGAATGACCAGACTCTCGTCAATGCCGATGATCTTGCCATACCCCTCACATTCAGGACAGGCACCCACAGGCGAGTTGAACGAAAACAGCTGGTCGGTCGGCTCCTCAAATTCCATGCCATCCGCTTCAAACTTCAGCGAGAAAGCATATTCCTTTCCATCCTCAAACCGCAAGATGCATTGTCCGTCCCCCTCATACAGCGCCGTATTCGCAGAATCCACCAATCGATTGAGGGTCGCCTTCTCATTCGCCACCTTCAGTCGGTCAATAATCAAGTAGACCCCCTCTGCCTGATAGGCATCTCCCCCTTTATGGGGAGAGCCATCCGGCTTGTTTTCTAAAGACTGACGCTCCGCACGGTCTCCCCATAAAGGGGGAGATGTCCGTAGGGCAGAGAGGGTCTTTATCTCCCCATCCACTTCCACTCGCTGGAATCCGCTCTTATAGCACACATCCAGCTGTTCCTCCAGCGTCCTGCCATTTCTCACCACCAAGGGCGTCATCACCATCATCCTCGTCCCCTCCGGATACTTCAGCATACACTCGATGATGTCGTCCGTCGTGTTCTTCTTCACCTCCTGACCGCTCACTGGCGAATATGTCCGTCCAATCCTCGCATACAGCATCCGCAGGTAATCGTAGATTTCCGTGCTGGTGCCCACCGTCGAACGTGGATTCCTGCTGCTCACCTTCTGCTCAATGGCGATGGCAGGTGAGATGCCCTCGATGAAGTCACACTCAGGCTTCTTCAAGCGTCCCAGGAACTGCCTTGCATAGGTCGATAGGCTCTCCACATACCGCCTCTGCCCCTCAGCATACAACGTGTCGAATGCCAGCGACGACTTGCCACTGCCACTCACACCCGTGATGACCACAAACTGGTTGTGTGGTATCTTCACGTCAATGTTCTTCAGGTTGTTCACCCTCGCACCTCTCACGCTGATAAAGTCTTTCAGCTCGGCACGTTTCTGCACTATCTTTCCCATATCGGAGGGCAAAGGTACGGAAAATAATTAAGAGTTAAGAATTAATAGTTAAGAATTAAGAGTTAAGAATTAAGAATTATGCTCTTCAGCTTGTTCCGTAGGCCAAAGCGTGGGGTGAAAAGACGTTTTTTCGGTCATCAATGAGCAAATCTTAATTCTTAACTCTTAATTCTTAACTCTTCCTTCATAAATCTTAATTCTTAACTCTTAATTCTCAATTATTTTTCCTACCTTTGGCGCGATTATGGTAAAGTGGACAAAACTTCTCCTCCTGACGGCACTGCTCCTGTGCGGATGTGCCGAGCGTCGCGACATCGTGGAGGTGACAGGGCAGGAAGACTTTCGTGAGGGTGACCTCGTCCTGCGCTGTGGCTACGGAGCCGAAAGCAAGGTGGTGACGGAGGCCAGCCAATCCATCTACTCCCACATCGGCATCCTCCACTACGACACGCCGACCGCCCAGTGGCAGGTGCTTCATGCTGTGCCTGGAGAGGCAGAACAGGGAGAACCTGAGTGGTTGAAGGCGGAATCCATCAGCGAGTTCTATGCCTCCGACAGAGCCTCATGTGGTGCGTGGATGCGTGTGGATTGCCCCGACAGCATCGCTGCTGCTGCTGCCCGATATGCCTTGCAGAAGGTGGAGGAACAGGTGGCGTTTGACAACGACTATCTCCTGTCCGACACCACCCGGATCTACTGCACCGAACTCGTCTGGCAAGCCTACCTCCATCAGGGCATCGACCTCAGCGAGGGACATCGCCACGAGGTGCCCACCGTCTTCAGCGCGGATGGTGCGTGCATCTTCCCCTGCGATATCGAAAAGAGTACCAAAATTCTATATGTTAAACCTTTTAAAACCAAAACGCAATGAAGAAAATTCTTTCTGTTTTGAGCCTCGCCCTCGTGGCATTGGCATTTGTATCATGCAACAGCAACTCTCCCGAAGCTGTGGTGCAGGAGTATGTAGCAGACCTCCAGGCAGGTAAGTATGAAGAAGCCATCGACCTCTTCTACTTCAAGAAGGAGCTCACCGAGAGCGACAAGCAGCAGTATGTCAGCATGATGAAGGACAAATGGGGTAAGGAAATGGAGAAGAAGGGTGGCATCACTGGTGTGGAGATTACCGACGTGTCCGTAGCTGAAGATGGCAATACCGCCAATGTCAAGTACATCTTGAAGTATGGCGATGGCACATCCAAAGATCAGGACAGCAAACTCCTCAAGGTGGATGACAAATGGAAGATGGAGTCAGGCAAATAACCGCCCCACGCAAAGTTTCCATCTTTGACAGCTAACCCTCTTAAACACAAAGAAGCCTCTCCATCGTCGGAAAGGCTTCTTTGCTATTGCTTCATGAGTTTCTCCAACTCCGCATCGGATTTCCCCTCTAGCTCATCAGGTTTGTAGAACTTCGTGAGCATCGTGGCAAAGACCTTGTTCTTGTAGAGGAAGACAAAGTCATAATAGCCAGGATTCCACTCCTCGGGATGCAGGTAGAACGAACCCCAAGAGCAAGGCTCCTCCGCATCCGGGTCCTTGTTCAGTTCACAAGTCTGGCAATACCCATCGGTCTCGTCATTCAAGGCATTTTTCAGGTAGAAACCTTGGTCGTTCTTGTGCTGGAACACCATCACCTTGATACCAGTCTCCGCACCTGTGTTGGGATAAAACGTCACCCACTCGTCCAATTCAAAAATAGAACGGATACCCTCAGCGGCATAAGGTTTCGCGTTGAAAGCCTCGCTGACACAACGGTTGCCAGCCACGGTCAAGCCATCCATGATGGGCTTTTCTCCCTCTTTGAGATTGACGAAATTGAGTTTGCCAAGCACCATTGTCTCTTGTGCTTGGGCAGTGTTGTTGCCGATGACTGTCAAGGACAGGGCAAGTACTGCCATGAAGCATAAAGTCATTCTTTTCATATTATATTGATTTGTTTGACAGTTGCAAAGTTACATCCTTTTTCCCTCACCACCAAACTCTCACCCCATTTTTTGTTTTATCACCATATCTCACTCCACTTTCTTCATTTCGAAGGTGACGGTGAAGGTCGTTCCGTCCTCGTTCTGTCGCAGGGCAGTCCAGTTCATCTTGTCGCCGTCGATGGTGATTTCCCACCACTCGCGGTTCTCCACGCCATTGTCCACCCAGCGCGTGCAGAGCAGGTTGCCGTCCACGAAATACTCGTTCAGCGTGTTCCCAGCGTAGGGCACCCAACTGTCACCGTCCTTCACATAATAGACGTAGGTGCCGTCAGCCTTGTACTCCCAACGATGCTCCTGCCCGTCGTCAAACGCAGAACCCTCACTGGTGCAGCGACCCTCCCATGTGCCGATGACGGAAGCCTTGTAGTCGGTGGGGACCTTCGTGAGGCGGATGACATCTTCATAAGCAATCATCACTTTGCCGTCCATCGTCACGGTCACTTTGCGGTTGGCGGTGAACTCGCTGCCGTTGATGGCGGTGACGGTGAACTCGTGCACCGTTGTCTGGTGCTCGGTGCCATGGAACGTGGCGGTTACCTTATTGCCGTTGATGGTGACGTCGCCTTCCATTTGGTTAGACCATAGAGTACCCAATTTCGGGCGAGTGTTAAGCGATGCGCTCCTGTAGGCTTTGGTGGTGGATATAAAAGTGAAAACAATCTTCAGGTCGGTCGGCGCGGATTGTCCGTTGACGTCGGCCAATATCCACTTCCCTATAATTTTCTCTTTCACATTCATTTCGCTTCCGCTCTCGTTGTCATCATTACTGCACGAGGTGAGCATTGTTGCGCCGCAGAGGGTGAGGATGGTGGTCATCATCCAAAGAATTCTTTGTTTCATGTAGTTATAGTTTAGATTGTTATTACTTGCCTTGTTCGATTTAAGTTTCAGTTGCAAAGATAACTCAAATCCACAACACCACCAAAAAAATCCCCCATTTTTTTCGAGAGCGGTCTCGTGGTCTCGCGTCTCG
>Ga0310786_10007172_pt1 | contig 14608 bp, 11 predicted proteins | sample AusTroGonzalo_MG_FD_203881 | JGI IMG/M metagenome (GOLD analysis project Ga0310786, IMG submission 203881) | Bovine rumen microbial communities from tropical cattle in Woodstock, Queensland, Australia - Gonzalo_03 (v2) (version 2) | ecosystem: Host-associated > Mammals > Digestive system >... | reverse complement strand
AATGGTGTCGAAAGCCTCGAAATAGGCAATCCACTTCTCGATGAAGTCGGAGGGCACGATCACCATCGACAGTCCGAGCAGGTCCTTGATCTGTGTGGTGAAGATGGTCAGGGCGATACCCGAGGTGAAGCCCACGACGATAGGATATGGGATGTACTTGATGATCGTGCCCAGATGGAGCACACCGAACATGATGAGGAACACGCCTGCCATGAGTGTGGCGATGGTCAGCCCCTCGAAGCCATACTGTTGGATGATGCCGTAGATGATGATAATGAATGCACCGGTGGGGCCACCGATCTGAACCTTCGATCCACCGAAGACGGAGATGATGAGACCGGCAACGATGGCGGTGATGATACCCTTCTCAGGGGTGACACCCGAGGCGATACCGAAGGCGATGGCCAGCGGCAGGGCAACAATGCCCACGATGATACCAGCCAGCAAATCGGTCGTCAGCTGCTGGCGGTTGTAATGCCTAAGCGCCGAGAACAATTTCGGCTTAAATGTTAACGTTGTTGTCATATTTGTCATGTTATCTCTGAAAACAGCGTGCAAAATTACTAAAAAAGCTAAAATTCGCTTTCAGATGTTACAACTTATTCAAAAAAGGTGTAATTTTGTTGCCGAAAATCAAGACCATTTTCGTTTAATTTAAAAAAGAAAGCATTATGAAGAAAGTATTATTTGCAGTGTTGGCTATGATTGCCATCGGTTTTGCAGCATGTACGAACAAGGCTCAGGCTCCCGCAGCCGAGGCTGAAGGTGTTGATGTAGAGGCCGCAGTGAGTGAGATCACTTCAGCCCTGTCAGAGCAGATCGAGGCTCAGGACGCTGGTAAGTTCCAGGAGGTGCTCGCCGCCGTTCAGGAGAAGATTAAGGAGTTCGTGGGCAACAACCCCGAGGTAGCTAAGGAGTATGTGGCTAAGGTTCAGGATTTCCTGAAAGAGAATGCCGATAAGATCAAGGCTTTCGCCGGTGAGAACGAGGCCGTTAACAATATCATCAGCGGTCTGACCGCCGTTCCTGCAGAGGCCGTCGTCAGCAGTCTGTCGTCCGCCGTCGGTGCTGCCGGTGATGCCATTGAGGGTGCTGCTGAAGATGCCGCCGACGCCGCTGCCGAGAAGGCTGAGGAAGTGAAGGACGCTGCCAAGGAGCAGGCCGGTGAGGCTGTTGATGCCGCTGCCGACAAGGCTAAGGAGGCCCTAGGACTTTAATTCAATTGATAATTGACACCATTGATCAATAATGAATAAATTTCTTTTGTCACTGGCAGCTGTACTCTTGAGCATGGCTGCCAGTGCTGCTGAAACTAAGAAGACTTACACTGTAGCCGTCGTTTATGACGGCGCAAAGGCTACCGTCACTATCCCCCAAGAGATCAGCAACTATGTGAGTTGCCCCAGCGGTGAGTCGTCGCACGTGCATCTCATCCAGACCTCTACCGACACCGCCAATCCCGGCGAGATTATCTACTCGCTCAAGGGTAACACCGACAACGGTGAGTTTTACTTTATCGGTGAATACAAGGCCACACTGAAACTAGACGGACTGACACTGGCCAACCCCGACAGCTCGGCCGTACACATCAAGGACGGCAAGCGCATCAAGGTGAGCATCACCGACAAAACAATCAATACCCTCAGCGACGGCGTGGCCGACACCACGTCGAAAGGCTGTTTCCACTGCAAGGGCCATACGGAGTTTGCAGGCAAGGGTACACTGAATATCAGCAGCGTCTTCAACCATGCCGTGTACAGTAAGGAGTACGTGGAGGTGAAGAACTGCACACTGAACATCACCGGTGCCAAGAAAGACGGCATCCACTGTCAGGAGTATTTCCTCATGACCAGCGGTGAGCTGAATATCAGCGGTGTGGAGGACGACGGCATACAGGTAGAGCTGAAGGACTCCATACAGACGGGTACCCTCAAGGACCACGAGGATGAGAACAGCGGTAACTTCTACATGACAGGTGGTACGCTGACTATCAGCGATGTCGGCAGTTACTGTCTGAAGACCGTCGGTACCATCCAATACTCCGGTACCACCGGTAAGCAGAACTTCGATACGACGAATGTCCTGGAGAATGCATCCACCGCCATCAAAGAGACCGTCTTTAGTCCGTTGTCAGACCGTCCTGTCTATTATGACCTTAGCGGTCGCCGTATCGCCAAAGAAGCCCTACTGCCACGCGGCATTTACATCGTGAAGGAGGGCGGCAAGACCAGGAAGGAGATGAAAAGGTAAAAAGGTGAAAAAGTGAAAAGGTGAGAAGGTGAAAAGGTAAAAACAAACGTTATGAAGAAATATATCCTAAGCATGATATTGGCAGTGATAGCCATGAGCGGCTGTGCTGACAACAAGAAACAGGAGTCAGGAGACAGTAGTCAGGAGAACACTCCTGCCTCAGAGATTTCTACTGACTCCAGTCTCCTGACTACTGACTCCTCCTCGGATATGGCTCCAGACTTCACACTGAACGACCTCAGCGGCAAGCCCCTCACCCTATCCAGCCTGCGCGGCAAGTACGTCATCCTCGACTTCTGGGGATCGTGGTGCGGCTGGTGTATCAAGGGCATGCCCAAGATGAAGGAGTATTACCAGAAGTACGCCGGCAAGTTCGAGATCCTCGGTATCGACTGCAACGACCCTGAGGAGAAATGGAAGGCTGCCGTGGAGAAATACGAGCTGCCCTGGCTGCATGTGTACAACACGCGCGACTCGAAGGTGCTCGAACAGTACAATATCGAGGGCTTCCCCACGAAGATTATCGTCGGCCCCGACGGCAAGATCGTAAAGACCATCATCGGCGAGGATCCTGCCTTCTATGCCTTCCTCGACGAGCTGTTTAAGAACTGACATCAGCACCCTCGGCCGACGGCTGAGGGTGTCTGATCCCACATTATTAATATAACCAACAAACTTATGAAAGATTTACAGATGTACATTAACGGCCAGTTCTGCAATAGCAGCAACGGCCAGTGGATTGCCGTGTTGAACCCCTCCACGGAGGAAGTGATCAGCCGTCAGCCGGAAGGAACCATCGAGGACGTGAACCGTGCCCTCGACGCCGCCCGCGCTGCCCAGAAGGCTTGGGCCAAGACGCCAGCCATCGAGCGTGCTGGTTATCTGCTGAAGATGGCCGAGGGCATCAAGAAGCGCGAGAAGGAGTTTACGGAGATCATCATGCGCGAACAGGGAAAGACCCGCACATGGGCCTCGATCGAAGTGGGTGCCACTATCGCTTATTTCGAGTACATGGCCACCTTCGCCCGTCATATCGAGGGTGAGATCATCCCCAGCGACCGTCCGAACGAGACCATCCTGCTGACGAAGAAGCCTATCGGTGTCGTGGCCGGTATCCTGCCCTGGAACTTCCCGTTCTTTCTCATCGCACGTAAGGCCGGTGCTGCGCTGATTGCAGGCTGTACCATCGTGATCAAACCCTCACAGCTCACGCCAGAGAACTGTACCGAGTTCGCCAAGGTTGTCGCTGAGACAGGTCTGCCCGCAGGTGTCATCAACATCGTGACGGGTAAGGGTTCTGTCATCGGCAACGAGATGGCCGGCTCACCGAAGATCGATATCGTCAGCGTCACGGGTTCCGTCTCTGCAGGTGAGAGCATCATGGCTGCCGCCTCGAAGAACATCACGAAGGTGTCGTTAGAGCTCGGCGGCAAGGCTCCTGCCATCGTGTGCAAGGATGCCGACCTGGAGCGCGCCGCCCAGTGGATCGTCGACAGCCGTATCGGCAACAACGGTCAGATCTGTAACAATGCAGAACGCGTGTATGTGCAGAAGGAGGTAAAGGCTGAGTTCACGAAGATCCTCGTCGATAAGATGAAGGCCGTGAAGGTGGGCGACCCCTGCAAGGACGAGACCGTCGACATGGGTCCGCTGGTAGAGGCACGCGCCCTGCAGAGCGTGACAGAGAAGGTGAATCGCGCCATCAAACAGGGTGCCAGACTGCTCTGCGGTGGTGAGCGCGTAGGTACTACGGGTTACTTCTATGCCGCCACCGTACTCGACAACTGTACGCAGGACATGGACATCATCCATGAGGAGACATTCGGTCCTGTGATTCCGCTGATTGAGTTCGAGACCATCGACGAGGTCATCGCAATGGCCAACGACTGCGAATACGGTCTGGCATCGAGCATCTTCACCAAGGATCTGAATGTCGCCGTGAAGGCCTGCCGCGAACTGGAGTTCGGCGAGACCTACATCAACCGCGAGCACTTCGAGGCCATCCAGGGCTTCCATGCCGGTGTGAAGAAGAGTGGTATCGGCGGTGCCGACGGTAAGCATGGCGTCGAGGAATACCTCGTCACCCACGTCACCTACCTCGACACCTACGAGGACATGTAACAATAAAAATCCCTCGCCGATTGGCGAGGGGTTTTTATTAGAACTTGAATTTATAGGAGACGCCTATCATGTGACGATTGGGCTCAAGGTCGTCCTCATCGTCGCGCACATACTGATAGTAGTAGAAGGCACCAAGAGAGTGCTGCTTGGAGAGTTTCCAGTCGAGACCAACCGTATAGCGGATCTTCTGCAGACTCCAGGCATTGAAGAACTCCACGTTGGCGTAGGGCGTCAGGGCGAGACCCTTCTTGTCGTACTCCACCTGCAGACGACTGCGGAGCACGTGAATGTTCTTGCTTTCGTAGGTCTTCTCCTTCCCGTCGTAGGCATTGTCGAGATAGCTCCAGCGCTCGCTGACGGTGTACTCAGGGCGGTAGGTGTACTGCCAACGTTCACGCAGCGAGAACTTGAAGTCGCCAAAGAGTTTCTTGTCGAAGGTCAGCGAGACGTTGAAACGATGGCGTGTACCCCAGTACTTAGCACACTTCTTAGGATCGCCAGCATCGGCATCGCCGTCGAGCACCTCATCGTCTAACTCCTCAAAGTAACTGATGCGCTCGTTGTTGTCGTACAGCAATGTGTATCCGGCAGAAGCCTTGAGCCACTTGGTGACTTTGTAATCGACATCAAGACCGATGCTCCAGCGGTCGGTGGTCTTCGTGTTGTCGCGGGTACGCATCTCGCCTTCGAGACTGAGTGACCACGCCTTCGAGAGTTTCTTCTGAGCCTCCAGAGAAAAGTCGAGTCCGAAATCGTCGCCCTGAGCCACTGCTGTCAACGGCAGCAACAGCATCATCACTGAAAACAGTTGTTTCATCTTAAAAGTCCTTGAGTTGGTCTTTGGTGAGTTTCAGTTCATGGGAGATGTCACCGTCAGTGCGCTTGCCACGATAGCGGATCTTGACCATCGCCATGTCGCGGATGAAGTCGACAGAGCCCACTTCCACCTGGATAATCTTCAGTCCGAGACGCTTCTCAAGGTCGGCGATGAGGTCGGCCTTACGGTCGGGCTGGATAAGGTCCATCCTGTCGTACTGGATGATCTTCGAGGGCAGCACCTTCAGTCTCCACTCCAGGAGCCATACGGCCACGAGGAAGATGAGGTTGGTGATGATCAGTTCGACCATGGGCACACCTTCTGAGATGGCATTGACGAGCGAGAGGGCGATAATGACAAAGAGATAGGTCATCTCGCGTACAGGCATCGCATCCGTACGGTAGCGCATGATGGAGAAGATGCCGAAGAGTCCGATACCGATACCCAGCGACGTCTTGCCTTTCATCTCCTCGAGCACGAAGATCATGAAGAAGACGATGAAGAAGATGGCGATGGAGATGAGCATGAACGTGAAATAGAAGTCACGACGCTTGCTCTTCGGATAGTACAGGCGGTCGATGATAATACACGTGACAACGATGTTTATGACCAGACGGACAAGCATCGCTGAGAAAGACGGGGAAAATAACAATTCATTCATATGATTCAATATACTTTTTAATTATTCACTTTTCACTTCCAAGAATCTTCTCGATGCTACGCAGACGAGGCTTGATGCGATTACGGCGCAAGGCATCGTTAGTCAGGGCCGAGCCGATGCAATACTTCGAGAAGCCGTGGGGATGGATACGCAGCTCCAACAGACGTCCGAGGATGGGTGAAGGCAGGTTGCCGTCGCGCTTCAGTTCGATGATCACGATGTCGTCCATAGAACGGGTGCCGTCTGTCGTGATGTTGTGGAAACGCAGATTCGTGTCGATAGTGAGACGTTCGGTCTTGCCCTTGTTCACCAGTGTGATACGATCGAAACGGTTCTCCAACTGACAGGTGAGGCTCGCAGGATCATACTTCAGCCAGGCACGGATGAAATCGTCGTAGGCCTCATATTCAGCATCCTGACATTCGAACCGGATATCATACTGAGGATTAAGAGGGTCGAACTGTTCCATCGCCATGCGCTTCTTCTTCGTGCGCCCGTGGTTGTTCTTGGTCTTAACCTCAAGGAAGTTCAGGCCTGCATCGACGTATGAACGGATGCGGATCTTCTGACGACTGAGATGGCCCACCTCGTGACGGTTGTACATCGCACAGTCGTCCGTATCGAAATACATGGTGTAGTAAGGTGAGATGCGCAGTCCGCCCGTCTCCTGCACGAAATAGTCGTCACGGGCAATATCGAGCAGTCTCTTAAGCACAGGCACCGTCGTCACAAACTTGGTGTCGATGCGGTTCATCAGCCGGATGTCCTTCATCTCATCCAGCGTGATAGGCTCGTATTCCTTGAGAATGTCAGTCATGTGATGCGTCTCGTTTATGTTTTAATGTTGCAAAGTTAGGTTGATATCCTGATGGTTCAAAATTTATTCAGCGAAAGATGTCTTTTGTTCAATGAAACGTCAACTCCACGGGGCAATGGTCGCTGCCAAAGATGTCCGTATGGATCTTGGCATCCTCCAGGCGGTCACGCAGACGGTCGGAGATCACGAAGTAGTCGATGCGCCAGCCCGCATTCTTCTCACGGGCCTGGAAGCGGTAGGACCACCACGAGTATTTAACCTCCTCCGGATACTTATAGCGGAAAGTGTCAGTAAAGCCACAGGCCAGCAGGTCGGTAAACTGCTCGCGCTCCTCGTCTGTAAATCCTGCGTTACGACGGTTGGACTTCGGATTCTTGATGTCTATCTCCTCGTGGGCCACGTTCAGGTCACCACAGAGGATGACGGGCTTCTGCTGGTCGAGACGCTTCAGGTAGGAACGGAAGGCATCCTCCCACGACATACGGTAGTCGAGGCGCTTCAGACCGTCCTGCGAGTTCGGCGTATAGCAGCAAACAAGGAAGAAGTCCTGCATCTCCATAGTGATGACGCGCCCCTCGTGATCGTGCAGGTCGATGCCGATGCCGTAGCTGACGTTGATCGGCTCGTGCTTTGTGAAGATGGCCGTACCAGAATAGCCCTTCTTGTCGGCATAGTTCCAGTATGACTGGTAGCCCTCGAACGCGAGGTCGAGTTGTCCGGCCTGCATCTTCGTCTCCTGAAGACAGAAGAAATCGGCATCCAACTGACGGAATATCTCACTGAAGCCCTTGCCCTCGCAAGCCCTCAATCCATTCACATTCCAACTGACAAATTTCATCGTTATTCTGATTTGAGCGCAAAGGTACTAATTTTTAGTGAAGAGTGAAGAGTGAAGAGTGAAGAATTTGCTGCCGTCGTGCATATTTTTTTAATTCTTAACGCTTAGTTCCATATTTTTTTATATCTTTGCATCGAATTATAACCAAATACAAAGACAGGACGTGATGCTCAAAACGCTTACAGGCCAGATACGGGAATATCGCAACGCATCGATCCTCACGCCGATATGGACGGCGATGGAGGTGGTGATGGATGTGCTGATACCCTACGTGACGGCCTCGCTCATCGACAAGGGCATCAATGCCGGCAACATGGAGAACGTGTGGTTCTACGGAGCCGTGATGCTGGGTATGGCCTTCCTGTCACTGGCTTTCGGCATTCTGGCAGGGCGCAGTGTGGCCTACGCCTCATCAGGCTTCGCCTCCAACCTCCGAAAGGCCATGTACCGTAATATCCAGCGTTTCGCCTTCTCCGACATCGACAAATACTCCACCCCTGGACTTGTAACGCGTATGACGACGGACGTGAACAATCTGCAGAATGCCTATCAGCAGATTCTCCGTGTGACGGTGAGGGCTCCGTTCCGACTGATCCTGTCGATTGTGATGTGCCTGGTCATCGACGCCCGTCTCAGTCTCATCTTCATCGTGGCGATGACGGTACTGGGCTTCTCGCTCTACAATATCATCTCACGTGTGGCAAAGCTGTTCCAACAGGTGTTTTTGAAATACGACGAACTGAACCAGAGTGTGCAGGAGAACATTCAGGCCATCCGTGTGGTGAAGGCTTTCGTTCGTGAGGATTATGAGAACCGTAAGTTCTCAAAGGCTGCCGAGGGACTTTATAAATTATATGTACGCGCAGAGAGTCTGATGGCTCTCAACCACCCCATCATGAATATCGTGGTCTACGGCTGTATCATCGCCCTGTCGTGGTGGGGAGCGCACTTCATCGTAGGCGGCACGCTGACCACTGGTGAGCTGACCTCGCTCTTCACCTATGTCATGGCCATCCTCCAGTCGCTGATGATGCTCTCGATGATCTTCGTGATGCTCACGCAGAGTGCTGCCAGTGCCCGTCGTGTGACCGAGATCATCGAAGAACAGCCGGATATCGTGAACCCTGAGAACCCCGTCTATGACATTGCCGACGGCAGCGTGGAGTTCAGGGGTGTCAGATTCGACTATGTTTCGAGGAAGGAGGAAGGACACTCCACACTCCACACTTCACGAAAATCGGCGCTCTTCAACGTCTCCTTCTCTATCGGCAGCGGCGAGACCATCGGTGTGATCGGAGGTACTGGCTCAGGAAAGTCCACGCTGGTAAATCTGATTTCAAGACTCTACGATGTCTCTCAGGGAGAGGTGCTTGTAGGTGGAAGAAACGTAAAAGATTACGACCTCACCTCGCTGCGCAATGCCGTGAGTGTGGTGCTGCAGAATAATATTCTCTTCTCGGGTACGATCCTCGACAACCTGCGTTGGGGCAATCCGAAGGCCACTGAGGAGCAATGCCTCAAGGCTTGTCAACTGGCTCAGGCCGATGAGTTTATCCAACAGATGCCAGAGGGTTATCACACCTATATCGAACAGGGAGGCACGAATGTCAGCGGTGGACAAAAACAGCGCCTCTGCATCGCAAGAGCTTTACTGAAACAACCCAAGATCCTGGTACTCGACGACTCCACCTCTGCCTGCGACACAGCGACGGATGCCAAGATACAACGGGCCTTCCGTGAGGACCTGTCAGGCATGACGAAGATCATCATCGCACAGCGTATCCTCAGTGTGAAAGACTGCGACAGGATCCTTGTGATGGACAATGGCGTGGTGACGGGCTTCGACACCCATGAGAACCTGCTGAAGGACAATGCTCTCTATCATGAGATCAACGCCATCCAAAGTGCCGACCAAGGTGATTTCGATTCACCAAAGAAAGGAGGTGACGCATGAGACAGCCATCCTTCGACAGAGGTCCGCGAGGCCCACATGGACAGGCAGGATTCCAAAAGGCCAGCAAGGAACAGCGTGCCGTCATCTGGCGACTAGCGAAATACGTGCTGAGCGACTATAAGTTCAGTATCCTGACCGTGCTCGTGTGCATCGCCATCACCTCTGTCACCACCCTCGCCTCTACCCTCTTCACACGCACCCTCATCGACGATTATATCGTGCCGTTGACGGAGGCCGCCCATCCGGAGTACTCGTCATTGACAGAGGTACTTATCAAACTGGGTATCATCCTGTTCGTTGGCGTCGTTTGCTCATACCTCTACAACCGTCTGATGATCAACGTCTCGCAGGGCACCATGCTTCGCCTCCGCCAACGTATCTTCGAACGTATGGAGCGGTTGCCAGTCAGTTACTTCGATCAGCACTCCCACGGCGACATGATGTCTGTCTATACCAACGACGTCGACTCGTTGCGGCAGATGATATCCACCTCGATCTCGCAGGTGTTCAACTCCGTCATCACTATCTGCGTCACTTTTGCCTCGATGATCGTGCTCAGCATCCCGCTGACCGTCGTCAGTATCGTGATGGCTGCTGTGATGATGGTCACCACCACCTGGCTTGGCAAGCGCAGTCGCAATTTCTTCCGTACGCAACAGGAGAGTCTGGCCAAGGTAAACGGCTTCATTGAGGAGATGATGACGGGCCAGAAAGTGGTCAAGGTATTCTGTCATGAGGAACAAGCCATCGACGAGTTCGAACAGATCAACGAGCAGTTGCGCTCCTCGGCCTATAACGCCAACAAGATCGCCAATATCGTGATGCCCGTCAACGGCAACCTCTCCAACCTGGGCTACGTGCTCATCGCCGTTGTAGGCGCCACTATTGCCATTGGCGGCTGGGGAGGACTGAGCTTGGGTACGATCGTTGCTTTCCTCACACTCAATAAGAGTTTCACCCAGCCCATCACACACGTATCGCAGCAGATCAACTCCGTGCTGAACGCCACTGTGGGTGCTGAGCGTGTGTTCCGTCTGATGGATGCAGAACCTGAGGTGGACAATGGAACGGTGGAACTGACAGACCCCAAGGGCGATGTGGACTTCACGGATGTGGACTTCGGCTATACGCCCCAGAAACAGGTGCTCTTCGATATCGACATCAATACCAACCCTGGCCAGAAGATCGCCTTCGTTGGAGGAACAGGTGCAGGCAAGACCACCATCATCAATCTCATTAACCGCTTCTACGAGATTCAGAAGGGAAAGATCCTCTACGACGGCATACCGCTGACGGACATCCGTAAGGAGTCGCTTCGCAAGTCGATGAGCATCGTACTTCAGGAGACGCATCTGTTCACTGGCACCGTGCTCGACAATATCCGCTACGGTCGTCTGGGAGCCACTGATGAAGACTGCATGGAAGCAGCTCGTCTTGTGGGGGCAGACGACTTCATCCGCCGTCTTGCCAACGGCTATCAGACCATGCTCAACGGCGATGGTGGCAACCTTTCGCAAGGAGAGCGCCAGCTGATAGCCATCGCCCGCGCGGCTGTCAGCAATCCCCCTGTGCTCATCCTCGACGAGGCTACATCAAGCATCGACACCCGTACTGAACGACTTGTGCAGCGAGGCATGGACTCTTTGATGCAGGGTCGCACCACCTTTGTCATTGCCCACCGTCTCTCCACCATCCGCAATGCCGATCAGATTATCGTCCTCGACCACGGGCGCATCATCGAACAGGGCACCCACGAACAACTGTTGGAGCAGAAAGGCAAGTACTATCAGCTCTACACAGGCAACGAGCTGACAGCGTAATCATATCGGAACCAGAATCGTTAAAGGATTCTAATTCTTAATTCTTATTTCTTAATTCTTAATTAAATATCGTACCTTTGCATCCGCTTTTAATCGAGCAAGGTCCCGTAGCTTAGCTGAATAGAGCGTCAGATTCCGGTTCTGAAGGTCTTGGGTTTGAATCCCAACGGGATCACTTCCTATTACATATAAATAAAAAAACGTGGAGGCTGACGGCCTCCACATTATGTAAGTAAGGGTAAGGGTTTCCCCATTATTACTGTTCCTGATTCCCCTCCTGGTTTCCTTCCTGAGTCTGCTCCTGGTTTCCTTCCTGAGTCTGTTCTTGGTTTCCTTCCTGAGTCTGTTCCTGGCTTCCTTCCTGAGCCTGCTCCTGGCCTTCCTCCTGTTCAGCTGGCTCCATGATGATATCCGTGAGCTTCTCGCGATCATCATCATTTACTATGCCATCACCAGTCAAATCACCCTCCAAGCCAATTGTAACATTTTTCACAACTGTCTCAGAGTCTGCAAGACCACTCTTTTGGGCGGTCACATTAACCTCAAATGTAACAGGCAGTTTTAAACTAACCTCACTATCTATTCCTTCCTTCTTAATTATATAAGAGAAAGTCGCGCCGCTGGTTTCAGAAAAGAATGTCAGTTCGCCATTGGTAAATCCTATAGAAGGCTTTGCACACTTGTTTCCGTCCGAAGCTGCTCGCGTCTGTTGTGCCTCCGTATCTTCTGCCTGTTGCTTCATAATGATATCAGAAAGCTTGACATGATCAGCTGCATTCACAACTTTATCACCCGTCAGATCACCCAACAAGTCACTACCGCCTTCAATTGTATACACCTTATGTTCAGCTTCAGAACGATTATAGCCATCCTTGTTTGCACAAACATTAACCTCTACATCAAGAGGCAATTCCAGACTTGCCGTGTTACCATTTCCCAAGATATATACAACATAATTAAAAGTTGCACCTTCTGTGGTAGAAGCGAATGACAATACGCCATCTTTATACGTGATGGTTGGTTTCGCACATGTTTGCGTAGGTGTCGGCGTCGGATCAGGTGTAGGCGTCGGCGTCGGTGTCGGAGTAGGAGTAGGTGTAGGAGTAGGAGTAGGAGTAGGAGTAGGAGTAGGTGTAGGAGTAGGAGTAGGTGTCGGCGTTACACTACCACCTCCTAACACTGTAGGATTAGAAGAACGTGCAATCCTTCCTTCTTTTGCTTCGTCTGTAGCATATAAAATAAATTCAATAGAACCGCCATTAGTGAAATTGAAGGTTCCTGGTCTTGACTTAACCACTGCAGGATCATGAGCAGAAGTCCAGGAATACACACGCCAATAGACTGGATCTCCAGGAGAGAAATAGAAAATATGACCTCCAAAATATTTGCTTACAGGTTCTTTTCCACCATTAACAAATATATCAAGCATACTTGCTGGAACTACCGCAGTTTTTTTTGCAGGTATTACATATTGTGCAACGCCCTTGCTATAAGGAACGAGATTAACATGTATCGGGCCCCAATCACTATCATCACGTGTTCTTACGCTAATATACATATGACCTGTGATGTATATGTCTTCATTGGTAATATTAGTAAAGACAACACTCATGTTTACAGCACCAGCTGCACGGGTCTTGTTTACATCGGAATCTGAATCGAAGTCAGAGACATACTCTGCCACTCCTTCCCAAGGACTCTGACTGAGATCAAAGCTGTTTCCAGCATCAAATGCACTTGCCATCATTGGCAAGAACATTGAGATAAGGGTAAATAAATTTTTCTTCATTTCTATTATTTGTATTGTTTAAAAATTCGTATGTAGATACATATTTGTATGACCTCATCACATTTCGGCTGCAAAGATAGTACAAATCGAGGGAAATACAAAATAAAAAGTGTTATTTTTTGAGTTAAAGATAGTTTTTTTATGGGCTAAACCCCAATTATGCCGAATCAGGGATGCCTGTTAACACTGTCCGGGATGCTTTCCTACAGAGTTTAGCATGGCACTTTGGAGTCGTTAAGATGCTTGTTATACCCCCTAAAGTGCCAGCCCTTACTGTCGTGGAAAGCATCTTAACGGGTCGTAGAAAGCATCTTAACGAGTCGTGCAAGGCATCTTAACGAGTCGTAGAAAGCATCTTAACAAGTCGTGCAAAGCATCTTAAGGACTGTATTGTTTTGTAAAAAGGAACGAAGATATTTGGTAGTCTGACCGAATCTTCGTACTTTTGCAGCAGAATTATAAACAGACATGGATATTACCGAGAGATTCTTAAACTACACGAAGTTCGACACGCAGTCGGCTGAAGACAGTGACAGCGTGCCGAGTACCCCCAAACAGCTAGTATTCGCAGAGTACTTGAAGAAGGAACTGGAACGCGAGGGATTAAGTAATGTGGAACTGGACGATAAGGGCTACATCTACGCCACGCTGAAGGCGAACACCAAGGACGATGTGCCCACCATCGGTTTCATCTCCCACTACGACACCAGCCCTGACTGTTCTGGTGCAGACATCAAGGCACATATCGTAAACAACTACGACGGCTCGGATATTTTGCTGGGTGGATACGAGGAAGGAGGAACGAGGAACGAGGAAGGAGACTACCTTCTGATGTCGCCGAAAAAGTTCCCTGAATTGCTGAGCCATGTTGGTGAAGACCTGATTGTGACTGACGGCCATACGCTGTTGGGAGCCGACGACAAGGCGGGCATCGCGGAGATTGTGGAGGCGATGTGCTGGCTGAGAGACCATCCAGATGTGAAACATGGCGATATCCGCGTAGCCTTCAACCCTGACGAGGAGATCGGCATGGGTGCCCACCACTTCGACGTAGAGAAATTCGGCTGCGAATGGGCCTACACGATGGATGGCGGCGACGTGGGCGAGTTGGAGTTTGAGAACTTCAACGCTGCCTCGGCGAAGATCCAGATCAAAGGTGTGAGCGTGCATCCTGGCTATGCCAAGGGTAAGATGGTAAATGCCAACCGTCTGACCGCAGAACTGGCGGCCATGCTGCCTGACGACGAGACACCAGAGACGACAGAGAGTTATCAGGGATTCTATCATCTGCTTGGCATCCAGTCGAATGTGGAGGGTGCGAAGATGAGCTACATCATCCGCGACCACGACCGCAACCGCTTTGAGGACCGCAAGCGTTTCATACATAAGTGTGCTGAGCGGATGAACGAAAAATACGGCGAGGGAACGGTCATCTGTGAGGTGAAGGACCAGTATTATAATATGAAGGAGAAGATCGACCCTCAGATGCACGTCATCGACCTGGTGCTTCACGCCATGCAGGACTGTGGTGTGGCTCCGAA
>Ga0310786_10007171_pt1 | contig 14609 bp, 12 predicted proteins | sample AusTroGonzalo_MG_FD_203881 | JGI IMG/M metagenome (GOLD analysis project Ga0310786, IMG submission 203881) | Bovine rumen microbial communities from tropical cattle in Woodstock, Queensland, Australia - Gonzalo_03 (v2) (version 2) | ecosystem: Host-associated > Mammals > Digestive system >... | reverse complement strand
TACTTATAGTCGTGAAGCGTCTTCATCGTCACCTCCGAGAGGAAAGCCAGCGTTCCCTCACTACCTACCATCGAGTGGGCGATGATATCGAAAGGATCATCATAGGCAATGAGTGGACGAAGGTTAAGACCCGTCACATTCTTTATATTATATTTAATATGTATGCGCGAGGCCAGTTCCTCATCAGCACGGACTTTATCGCGCAGAGCCTCGATCTTAGCCAGAAACTCCGGATGAGTCTTCCGGAAATTCTGACGACTCTCTTCCGAGCCCGTATCAAGAATGGTACCATCTGTGAGAATGATACGGGCAGACACCATCATTCGGTCGCTATTGGCATGCACGCCACAATTCATTCCTGAGGCATTATTTATCACAATGCCGCCCACCATCGCACTTCCTATCGAAGCAGGATCGGGTGGGAATACGCGACCGTATGGCTTCAGGATTTCATTGACACGAGCTCCCACAATACCTGGCTGCAACTTGATGGTGTCCTGATTCTCGCCAATCTCATACTTTTCCCAATGCTTACCTGCTACGATAAGCACAGAGTCCGTACAACTCTGACCACTAAGCGAGGTACCAGCAGCACGGAAAGTGAACGGCAGCTTGTATTTCTGACAAGCCTTGACAATCTTCGAGATTTCCTCTTCGCCATCGCTACGGATCACGACTTTCGGAATCTGACGATAGAAACTGGCATCAGTACCCCAGCCTAAGGTACGGAGCTCATCGGTATAAATACGGTCAGACGGGATGAATTGTCTGAGGTCGGAAAGGAAACTGTTCAGCATAGGGCGTTGTTGGTTTTTAATTATACTTATATGCCGCAAAGATACAAAAAAAAGTGAAGAGTGAAGAGGAAAGAGTGAAGAATTTGCTACCGTAAAGGCGATATTTTGTTTTTTTCACTAAAATAAGATGGCAATATGGAAGAAAATGCGTATATTTGTCGCCAGAACTTATATAATAATCAAAAATAACTAAGAACTTATGACAGCATTAGTTTCCGTCATTCCAATCCTGTTGCTTATCGTATTGATGATGGGCTTCAAGGTTTCCGGCTACAAGAGTGCAATGATTACTCTTGTTGTAACAATTCTCTTGGCCCTGTTTGCCGTACCAACTATGGGCATCATTCCAGAGAAGTATGCTAACGTTTCAATCTTTGGCATCACGTTATGGTCGGTGGTGGAGGGTTTTCTGAAGGCTTGCTTCCCGATTATCCTCATCATTATCTGCGCCATCTTCAGTTACAATATCCTTTGTGAGACGAAAGAGATTGAGACAATCAAGACGCAGTTTATCCAGATGACCTCCGATAAAGGTCTTTTGGTGTTGCTTCTGACATGGGGTCTGGGAGGCGTGCTCGAAGGTATGGCAGGTTTCGGCACGGCTGTTGCGATTCCTGCGGCCATTCTGATAGGACTGGGCTTCAAGCCGATGTTCTCCGCTGTGATCTGCTTGGTAGCCAACACGGTTGCCGTAGGCTTTGGCGCTGTGGGTTTGCCTGCTACCACGCTGGCCAATCAGGTGGCTGCCAGCGGTGTAGCTACACCTGAAGAGCTCTGTGAAGTAGCAACGTTCATCATTCTGCAATTGTCGCTGATGTTCTTCATCACCCCGTTCCTGATTCTGATGATGACCGATCGCACGAAGATTGTGAAGAATATTACGATTGCGCTTTTCGTGGGAACATTTTCCATCATCGTTCAGTTCTGCTGCGCCCACTTCATTGGTCCTGAGACGCCAGCAATCCTCGGATCTGTAGCAGCTATCATAGCTATGCTGATTTACAACAAGTTGTTTATACACGATGAGAATCCTGCAGACGAGGTCATAGTTGAAAAAAAGAAGTTCGGTCTTACGAAGACCCTCAAGGCTTGGAGCGTCTATGGTCTCATCATTTTCTTTATCCTTATTTCAAGTAAGATCGTGCCCCCTGTCAACGAACTGTTGAACCAGACCTTAGTGACAAAGTTCGATCTGCCTGTCATTGGCAATACTTTTAAGTTCGGCTGGTTGTCGAATGCTGGTCTGATGATTTTCCTCGGTGCCGTCATTGGTGGTCTGATTCAGGGCCTGAGTTTTGGCAAACTGATGAAACTGTTGGCTAAGACGACGTTGAATCTCCAGAAGACAGTCGTCACCATATGCTGTCTGGTAGCGATGGCGATGCTGATGAACAATACAGGTATGACCAACGATATTGCCAAGGGACTTGTCCTGCTGACAGGTTCTGCCTTCCCGTTCTTTGCGCCGCTGATTGGTTCTATCGGCACCTTCGTCACAGGTTCGGCTACAAATGCCAATATTCTCTTTGGCAAGTTGCAGGCTACAGCCGCCAGCGACCTCGGTCTTGTGAATCAGAGTACCTTCTTCGGTGTGAGCGGAAATGAAACAAACTGGCTCGCTGCTGCAAACTGTGCAGGCTCTGAGGGGGGTAAACTGCTCTCGCCACAATCCATAGCGATTGCTACAGCCGCCTGCGACATGGAGGGACAAGATGGCGACATCATGCGTAAGACGATGCCGTTCGCAATCTTCTGGATACTGATGAACGGACTGATGGTCTTCCTCGGCCTCCACGTGTTCTGATATAACAATCCCCAGCCAAACGGTTGGGGATTATTTTTTCATCGGGTATCAGCACCCCACATCATCTTTTCACGGAGGGAATCGAAATAGCGATGGTCACTCCGCTTGACGACTTTGATATCATAAGGTGCGCGACGTAGGGTGAGCTTTGTTCCCTCAGCACATTTCTCTGAACGGCCATCGATGGCTACGAGGAAATTATGACTACGACTCTCTACTTCGAGGTCAATGACAGCTGAGTCAGGCAGCACAAAAGGTCGCACATTCAATGAATGAGGTGCAACGGCCGTCATCGAGAACACCTTCGTGCCAGGCACGATAATAGGACCGCCATTAGAAAGCGAATAGGCTGTAGAACCCGTAGGCGTAGAGATCACAAGACCGTCAGCCTGATAGGTATGCAGATACTGGCCATTGACACAGGTACGAATGCTGATCATCGAAGCCGTATCGCGCTTCAGGATGGCCACATCGTTGAGGGCGCAGCGGTAGGTTCCCAGTGGTGCGCCATCGGTCTCCACCTGTATCAGGGCACGTGACTCAAGGTAATAATCATCGTGATAGAGGGCATCGAGTGTAAGCGCAAACTGATCGGGACTGATGTCTGCCAGGAAACCCAAACGCCCCATATTGACACCAAGGATGGGAATACTCTTCGCACCTACCCTACTCGCAGCCTTGAGGAACGTACCGTCGCCACCCATCGAGATGACAAAATCAGCATCAAAATCATCATCAGTAAACAGTTTCGTAGCCTTGATGTTGAGTCGCTGGTTGTCTTTCAGAAAGTAATAGTACTCCATATCGACGTAGAGCTCGGTCTCATGACTGCTGATGCTTGAAAGCACCTGCTGGATGCTGGCCGATTTCTTTCCCTGATAGATATTGCCAAAAAGGGCGAATCTGAGTTTACGATGTTCCATATTTCATGCTTTTGGTTGCAAAGATAGCAATTTTTTATCATTTCATTTTCTCATTTCTTCTTTTTTTCATTTTTTATTCGTATATTTGCGGTCAGAAACCCAAATAATAGAAAAAGTTATGGCAAAAGTTTATGTATTCTTAGCAGACGGCTTCGAGGATGTCGAGGCCCTGATTCCCATCGACGTATTGCGTCGTGGCGGTGTGGAAGTTGTAACGGTGAGCACCACAGAGTTTCCACTGGTAGAGTCAGCTCACGGTGTGAATATCGAGGCTGATATCCAGTTTGAACAGAGCGACTACGCTGATGCCGATTTGATCATGTTGCCCGGTGGTATGCCTGGTGCCAGCAATCTCTTCGAACATGAGGGTGTTTGCAAGGCGGTCATGAACCAGTTTGCAACAGGCAAGAAGGTGGCTGCCATCTGTGCCGCTCCTGCAGTGGTATTGGCTCAGCTTGGCGTACTCGACGGTAAGAAGGCAACCTGTTACCCAGGCTTTGAGAAGGTACTGAAAGAGGCTGGTGCCACGTATACCGGCGACCTCGTCACAGTCGATGGTACTATCACCACAGGTGAGGGACCAGCTGCAGCCTTCCCTTACGCTTACGAACTGCTCACCCAACTCGTTGACAAGAAGACCTCTGACCAGATTGCAGAAGGTATGCGTTTCAAGCACCTGATGAGTTGATTTTGTGCAATGAGAGCCATACTGACATCGCTACTGTTCGTTTTGTGCATTGTTCATACCAATGCACAGCAACGTACTTACAGCATTGGCCAGTTGAAGAAGCACACTTGGACGGAAATATGGGAGTCATTCGAAGAAAAAAGTATAGAGACAGTTCGGTTCACTGACAAAGAAATGATCACGGAACGAACCCGTACATGGCTAAAGACCAATGACTCTTATACGCACACATATAGAGATCCATACTATCTGGCCAATGGCAAAGCCAACCGCTTTAACTACTCCTTACCTGGAAAAGTGAAGCGGGGCAGTTACATCATCAATGGCCATCACGACAAGAAATTAGCTAAACTTTTTGTCTCTATGGAAATCATCCAGTTGGACGATCAGGAGCTGACGCTCTACTGGTGCACCCCAGAAGGAACAATTGGCGGCTGTGATACTGTGACGTACAGGAGCGAGGTCTGGAAACCAAGACCTCCCAAGCGAGAAACACCCGTCCCTTTCTACCTTAAATGACCAGACAAATGAAAGATTACGTAATCATAGTAGCAGGCGGTAAGGGTTTGCGCATGGGAAGCGACATTCCGAAGCAATTTCTGCCGATAGGTGGGAAGCCCGTGCTGATGCGAACAATAGAGCGCTTCCGCGAGTACTCTAAGGACCTGCAGGTTATCCTCGTGCTGCCAAAAGCGCAGCAGGCGTACTGGCAGGAGTTGTGTCGTGAGTACAATTTCAAGGTGGAATATCTGTTGGCTGATGGTGGCGAGACACGCTTCCACTCGGTGCAGCATGGCTTGGCGCTAATTCCCGACGATGCCGAAGGGGTGGTTGGTGTGCACGATGGCGTACGCCCCTTCCCCAGCATCGAGGTCATCCGCAGCTGCTACGAGACAGCCCGCACAGCGAAGGCCGTCATCCCTGTCATCCCCATCGTCGAGACCGTTAGGGAACTCACAGGGACAGGTCCTGTGAGTTCCATTACTGTGCCGCGTGATCACTATCGCCTCGTTCAGACGCCACAGACTTTTGACATCCAGCTGCTAAAAGCTGCGAACCGTCAGCCTTATAACAACAGCTTCACAGATGATGCCTCTGTGGTAGAAAGCTACGGCCACCAGATCACCCTCGTCGAGGGCAATCGCGAGAATATCAAGATCACCACGCCCTATGACCTGAAGATTGCGGAAATACTGATAGAATGACAAGTATCACACCATATCACGCCAAATTCTTTGCCCATTACCTAACACGGCGACTGCCCGCCAATAACTTGGACAAATTGACTGCATCGCTCCACGATGCACAGGTCGATTTGACGCCTCATCAGATTGATGCAGCACTCTTTGCGTTCAAGTCGCCTTTGTCAAATGGTGCAATATTGGCTGATGAGGTGGGACTTGGCAAGACCATTGAGGCTGGCATCATCCTTTCCCAACACTGGGCAGAACGCAAGCGTCGGTTATTGATTATCTGTCCAGCCAACCTGCGCAAGCAATGGTCAGCAGAATTGATGGAGAAGTTCTTCATACCTTCTTATATATTAGAAGCGAAAAGTTTCAACCAAGAAATAGAGATAGGCAATCTAAACCCATTCAATAAAGACGGTGGTGAGCACCAACCATCCGGCATCATCATTTGCTCCTACCAGTTTGCTCGTACAAAATCTGCTTATCTGCGAAATACACCTTGGGACTTGGTTGTGATTGACGAGGCTCATCGACTGCGTAATGTCTATAAGCCCAATAATCGCATTGCTAACACGATTAAAGATGCACTTCTGAAACGAAAGAAAATTTTGCTGACAGCTACACCTTTGCAGAATTCCATACTTGAACTTTACGGTTTAGTCTCCATCATTGACGAATTCGTGTTTGGTGACTTGAAGAGTTTCAAAAGTCAGTTTAGCAAGGTTTTGACTGCAAACGACTACCGCTTGTTGCGTAACAGGTTACAACCCGTTTGCAAGCGTACCCTCAGACGCCAAGTCCTGGAATATATCAAATATACAAAGCGCATTGCCATCTGTGAAGAATATTACCCGACAGACAACGAGCAGAGACTATATGAATTAGTATCTGCCTATCTGCAACGTCCTTTGCTCTATGCCCTTCCCAATAGCCAGCGACAGTTGATGACCATGATACTTCGCAAACTATTGGCATCTTCAACTTTTGCTATCTATGGTACGCTGACACGACTGATAGAAAGGCTTGAAGATATTTTACGCAAGCAAGATACAAATTTGGATATTGATACTGCCACATTGGACTTTGACGGATTAGATGACAACCTCGACTATTGGCTGTCTGATGATGAGGAAGAAGTACGAACAGCAGTTGAAGATCCTAGTCCTGAAGAAATCCTGCATCCACATGAAATAGAGGGTATTAAGAATGAACTAGCGGACTTGCGAGAGTTTCAAGCACTCGCAGCAAAGATTCGAAAAAATAGTAAGGCTGAGCATCTGTTTGTGGCTCTCAACAAGGGCTTCGAGGAACTGGAAAAGTTGGGAGCCAATAGGAAAGTATTGCTCTTTACGGAATCACGTCGCACCCAAGATTTTCTTTTCGAGTTATTTGAAAAGAACGGCTATAAAGGAAAGGTTGTGTTGTTCAACGGTTCCAACAGCGATAGAAAATCAACAGCCATCTATAAAGACTGGCTCAAGAAATATAAAGGCAGTAGTAAGATCACAGGTTCTGCCACAGCAGACAAACGAGCGGCACTGGTGGAATATTTTCGCGACCATGCTACGATTATGATTGCAACAGAAGCAGCCGCCGAAGGTATCAACCTACAATTCTGTTCATTAGTGGTTAATTATGATATGCCTTGGAACCCACAGCGTATTGAACAGCGCATTGGTCGCTGCCACCGTTATGGACAGAAGCACGATGTAGTGGTCATCAACTTCCTCAACAAACGTAATGCTGCCGATGTACGTGTTTATGAACTGCTGAATGAGAAGTTCCAACTGTTCAGTGGAGTCTTTGGTGCCAGTGACGAGGTGCTGGGCAGCATAGGGAATGGAGTTGATTTCGAGAAACGCATCACACAAATATATAATGAGTGCCGGACGACTGAAGAGATAGAACAAGCCTTCGACCAACTGCAAGAGGAACTGCGCTCTGAGATTTCCGACAAAATGCTGAAAGCCCGTTCTACCCTGTTAGAGAACTTCGATGAGTCAGTTAGTGAGAAATTAAAGATTCATCTCGCTGAAAGCCTTGCTAACCTCAATCTGTTTGAAAAGCGGTTGTGGGAACTGACGAAATACGACTTAAAAGGACACGCCACCTTCAACGAGGACACCCATTCTTTCTATGGCGAGAATGGAGAGACTTATTGCATGGTTGTTCCTAAAGAAGGAGAACGAAAAAGCGATGCGCAGATTCCTGACCATGCACAAATCTATCGTGTCGGCCATCCATTAGCACAAAGTATCTTGAAGCGAAATTTGTCTCTTGACCTTCCTTCCCACGAAGTCATCTTCGACTATACCCATACGCCCGTCAAAGTTGCTTTGCTTGAAAAACAAATAGGGAATGCGGGATGGATGCGAATAGAAAAGTTCACCATAGAAACTTCTGAGCCAGAAGACTATTTGCTCATAGCCTGTTATACAGATGACGGCAGACAGATTCCTACAGAAATTGCAGAACGTATGTTCTCACTCTATGCCGAAGAAGGTCATTGGGCACAGATAAGTAGCGAAATGACTGATGTGCTGGAGCAAAATATCCGTAAGCAAAAAGAAGAAGCCAAGAATGAGAACTATAAGCGCAATCAGACTTTCTTTGAGACAGAAATAGAAAAGTTGAATCTATGGGCTGACGATGTAAAGATTGGCTTAGAACGCGAAATTAGTGACCTTGATGCAGAAATCAAACTCCGCAAGTCTGAAGCACGCAAACTTACACGCTTGGAAGAAAAGATAGAAGCGCAGCGCACAGTAAAAGATCTCGAAAAGCGTCGCAGCGAAAAGCGTCGCAGTCTGTTCGAGGCACAGGACGAGGTGGATGCCCAAAAAGAAAAACTCTTCGACGAAGTTGAGCAGACCCTTCGTCAGAAAAAAGCAACGGAAGAAACATTATTTAATATAAGGTGGAGAATCATTTAAAAACAATATTGATATGGATACGAGCAACGATCAGAAACAAGATGTACGTTGGTTACAACGTTTTTCCAATTACCGAAAGGCATTAGCAAAATTAGGTAAAGCTGTTGATATTGTTTCTTCCCAAATGGAAGAAGACGAAGAAATTGACGATTTACTTGAAGAAGGCCTTATCCAACAATATGAATATACTCATGAATTGGCTTGGAAAGTAATGAAAGACTATGCTGAATATCAGGGTATCACAGGGATTTCTGGTTCAAGGGACGCTATTCGTCAGACGTTACAGTTTGGCTTAATAGATGACGAGAACTGGATGCGCTCGATTTCCGATAGGAATTTGACATCTCATCAATATGACGAGGATACTGCCAAAGCGATTGTTGAAAACATCACAGAAATATATTATCCTCTTTTTGTGAAATACGAAAAGGTCATGTTAAAGAAATCCGGATTAGAACCAGAATTATTCCCTGAAGAATGAAATACGGCATTAAGGAAGAACAATGGGATATGCTTTGCAATGTTTTTGCAAAAAATCCTCGAATAGAAAAAGTCATCTTGTATGGTTCTCGTGCAAAAGGAACATATAAGCCTTTCTCTGATGTAGATATTACATTGGTAGGAAATGACTTATCGACAACTGATTTGGCAGACACTATGAATGCTATTGATGATTTGTTACTTCCTTATATATTTGATGTTTCCCTCTATCACAAACTGAAGAATCCAGAATTACTTGACCATATTAACAGAAGAGGTGTTGTCGTTTACAATCGTCAATAAAAAAGAAACAATTAAATGAAAGATTTTGCAATAAGATACAAGTGGATTATTATAATAGGAATTATATTAGTGCTATTATTTCCAATAGCACTAAACTACATATTATTAATACCAACAAACGCCCCAATACTTGGAGATAGTAATGGTTGGTTAGCCTTTTGGGGATGTTATTTAGGTGCAATAATCAGTTCTGCTATTGCTTTTACAATATTATTCATTCAACGTAAGGACAATCACCAAGAGAATAGGAACAACAGGCAACTTGAGCTAAATATTCTGGCGTATCAGCAACAATGCCAATGGTTAGCAGAACTGCGTAAGGCAATGGCTGATTATATTAATTTATATAACGAAAACGAACTGAAGGAAATAATTAATTATATTAAATTTGGTAATATTGACATGGTGTTTCCGAAGATAAAGAAGTTATATGACGATCTTACCAAAATAGATTCTATGATAGCAATGATTATGGCAGAAAATGCTCAAAGAGGAAATAAACACACTTACAAAGGAAGTTTTTCTGAAAATCAAATAAAACTATCTGTTATTATTTCAGATTTACAATTTCTTGCAATGATGTTTTGTTATAAAGTCCCTGTTTTAAATACACTCGCTGATGCAGAATTCCAACAAAGAGCTTCCGACAATCTTAAACGACTTCTTCAGCAACAAAACAAAAATGTAATACTTGATTATAACCAAATATTTGTTATTGCAAATAGCATAATCCAGCCTCTTCCTGCAATATTTGAAGAAGTAAGAAATACTGCGTTCATTTATATTCAGGAAGAAAAGACTCGAATTGATTTAATATTAGAAGAGAATATATGAACCAAAATAAATTGCAAAAGTTAGAACTGACGTGGATTGGGAAGGATGAGAAGCGAGAGGCTATTGAGCCTCGCATCCTTATCGAGGACCCGAAATATAGTTATGGGGATACCGAGAGTGGCAATATGCTTATTCACGGAGACAACCTGCTGGCGCTGAAAGCACTGGAACAGGAATATTCGGGGAAGGTGAAGTGCATCTATATTGACCCACCATATAATACAGGAAATGCTTTTGATCTTTACGATGACAGCATTGAACATTCTATCTGGTTGGGGCTGATGAAAGAGCGCCTGTTTTTCCTTCGTAACTTGCTTTCGGATGATGGCTGTATTTGGATACAAATAGACGATGAAGAGCAAGCATATCTTAAAGTCTTGTGTGATGAGATATTTGGCAGAAACAATTTCGTCAATATGATTTCTGTCAATATGAAAAGCACTGCGGGCGCTTCTGGAGGTGGAGAAGACAAAAGACTGAAAAAAAACTGTGAATACATTTTATTGTATGCCAGGAATTACGACAAACTCCCCATGTTTAGTGCTGCTTATGAATATACAGAAATGTATGAGATGGTCTGTCAATACCGAAAAAATGGTATCAATTGGCATTACACTTCCGTTATTGTCGATAGAGGGGGAAAAGAATATATTGGCTCTACTTGTGATGGCGATGGAAATGAAATAAAGGTCTTTAGGCGGATAGGATATATCATAAAATCCATAAAACAAGTTATGGAAGATGAGCATATTTCAGAAAAAGAGGTCTATTACAAGTATAGTACAAATATCTTTGAAGCAAAAGATGCACAGACCTCTATTAGAACTCGCATTATAGATTTCAAGAAAGAGCATTCTGTTACTGATGACATCGTTTCCATAGAATATGTGCCTAAGACAGGTCGTAATAAAGGCATTTTATATGAACAGTTTTATAAAGGAGATAAATGCAGATTATTTGCATGGCTTAAAGATATCGGAGAGATGAAGAATGGTGTTTTATATAAAAAAGACATCCAAGGAACATACTGGAATTTATCTTCTCATTTGAATAACTTAACAAAGGAAGGAAATGTTCTTTTCCCCAAAGGTAAAAAGCCAGAATATTTAATTGGTAGAATATTGGATATGTGTACCAATCCTGGAGATCTCGTCCTTGACAGTTTCCTCGGCTCTGGCACGACCGCAGCTGTTGCCCAGAAAATGGGAAGAAGATACATCGGCATTGAGTTAGGCAACCATGCATATACCCATTGTTATCCCCGTTTGAAAATGGTGACGGATGGCACAGATCAAGGTGGTATCAGCAAAGCACAGAACTGGAAAGGCGGCAGCGGTTTTAAGTTCTACGAACTTGCCCCAAGCCTATTAAAGGAAGACAAGTTTGGCAATCTCATCATCAACAAGGAGTATAACGCTGACATGCTGGCTGCAGCGATGGCAAAGCAGGAGGGCTACACTTATCAGCCCGACAGCACACTCTACTGGAAACAAGGTCAGAGTTCAGAACACGATTTCATCTATACCACCACGCAGTTCTTGACCGTGGAGAGTCTTGATGCTATCAGCGAAACCATGCAGGAAGGTGAAAGCCTCCTTATCTGCTGCACTGCCTTCCAGAAGGAGTGCCAGAACCACGCCCCAAACATCACGGTGAAGAAGATTCCCCAAATGCTCCTCGGCCGTTGCGAGTTTGGCAAGGACGACTACTCTCTGAACATTATCGACATGCCCCAACTCGACCTCGAAGAAAACCTCGATGACTTCCCCGAAGATGAGCCAATGACAGAAGTAAAAAACAATAAACCCGTAGAAGGTACGTTATTTGATTAGAAACTAAAATAAAATAGTTATGAATTACTTCATTAAAAACATTCGTGTCAACAAGTTGTTCCATCTGGAAAACTTTGACATTCCTATTGCCAATACGAATTATCCGCATCTAATAATTACGGGTAAAAACGGTAGTGGCAAAACCATTTTATTGAATGCGATTGCTGATTTTATTGATAAATTAAAAACCGTTTGGCTTTATATTGCAATAAAAGGAGGAACAATAGACTCTGCAAGAAACGAACTCTGCAAAGAAAGCCATTCCGACACAAACAAATATCTTGACATCATAAATTCCGACAATGTTATAGAGAACATGTTGGAGGAATCTAGAAATAGCAGAGCTAAAGAATGGCAAGCATTCTTTAGCATTGTCAATTTAGAGTTTTCTGATATTAAATATTTTACTCAAAAGTTCAAAGAAGGCAATTTCGTATTAGCTTTTTATGAAGCTTATAGAAAAGCCGATATTATTGAGCCTACCAATCCAGAAAAGCCAGAGATCAAAAATAGAAAAAGCGCGAAATTGAAATCAACAGATCAATTCTTACGTTTTTTATCTGACTTAAAGGTTCAAGAGGCTTTAGCTCGTAATGAGAAGCAAATTGATGACGCAAATGAAATAGACTCTTGGTTTAAGAATTTTGAGAACCTATTACAACGAATCTATCAAGATGACAACTTGCAACTTGAATTCAACTATCGAGACTATACTTTTAAGATTTGTACTGAAGGAAGAAAATTCAAGTTCACAGAATTGGCTGATGGTTATGCCGCTATTTTAGACATTGTTGCGGATCTTATTCTTAGAATGCAAGATGAGAACTCTCTCACAAGAATATACAATAAAGAAGGTATTGTCTTTATTGATGAAATCGAGACACATTTACATTTGGCCTTGCAAAAGATTATTATGCCCATATTAACTGAGATATTCCCCAATATCCAGTTCATTATAACAACTCACTCCCCATTTGTTCTTAGTTCTATGCCAAATGCTGTTGCGTACGATTTGGAGCACAAAAAGCCTATAGAGAACCTTTCAAACTATTCATATGAGTCACTGGCTGAGGGTTATTTTGGAGTGAGGGCTGAGTCAAGTGACGTAAGGCATCGCTTAAATAGAGTAAAACAGCTATTAGAGAAAGAAGAATTAACAGTGTCAGAAACAGATACACTAAAAAAATACATAAGTGATTTTGACAATATTCCCGAGGCTGTTTCTCCTTCTTTGATTGGAGAATATCTCAAATTGAAACTAAAGTATGTGAATAAGATAAAGGAATTGATGCAATGATAAAAGTAGAAAAAAGTGCAACTATTCCTGAGTCTTTATTGACTACACAGGCATATGATGGTCAAGACGTACAACGACAATTACTAAATGACCAGCATCAGAAATGCTATATTTGTGAATGTTCTGTGGAACCAAACTTTCACATTGAGCATTTAAATAGTCAAGCGAACAGACAAGATTGGAACAATCTGTTTTTGTCATGTGGATATTGTAATGATAAGAAACTTGCTTTATATGACAAGATATTAAATCCTGCAATAAACAACATTGAGGAAATCATAGAGCAACGTTTGGACACCTACTCCAAAGAAGCAGAATTTAAAAGTGAAGACAACTCCACAGAAGTTAAACAAACAATAAGACTTCTGGAGAACATTTTTAATGGCAAAGGGCACGATCCAAACTTCCGGAGTCCACATGAAGAGGTATTCTATGATTACGTGGAAATGCTGATAAATGACTTTTTGAGAAAGGTTATTGACTATCAGATGGATTCTTCGCAAGACAATGAAGACATCGTGCGAGAAGAACTTGCAATAGACAAGGAATTGTTAGGCTTCAAATACTGGATTATCAGAGATGAGCCAGCGTTGAATGCCGTGTTTGGTGGTGACATTATATGGAATAAATAATCGATACAATTTATGATAGAGCGAATTCGAATCCAAAATTACAAGTCTATTCAGAATGCAGATATTAAGTTAGGCAATCTGAATGTACTGATTGGCTCAAACGGAGTGGGTAAAAGTAATTTTATCTCTTTCTTTGAGTTGGTAAATGCTTTGTTGAATAAACGCCTTGGCAGCTACATACTTGAACGGGGAGGGTTTGAAAGATTCCTCTATCAAGGACAGAAGCATTCTGAGTATTTAGGAAGTCTTATCGATTTTGCTAATACAAACGCTTTCTATTTCAAATTAAAACCCGCAATAGGCAACAAGGCTTTTATTGAGACTTCAGGAGATTTCTTCAATAACAAGGGGGAAACGACGAAGGACTATGAAAAACAGTGGAATAAGACCTCATGGGATAATGCAGTAGAAGAGTCTGGAATCCTTGATAGTCCAAAGTGGCGTGCTGGTTATTTAAGGAATTTCTTAAGGAGTTTTACCGTTTATCATTTCCATGATACAAGCATCACATCTTCTATGAGAAGAGAGTGTAATATGGGAGACAATGAGACGTTACGTCATGATGCATCTAACTTGGCAGCCTATCTATACAGATTGCAGCAAAACGATCCACAAAGTTTCAAATTAATAGAAGGGGTTATACGATCTATTGCTCCTTATTTCAAAAGTTTTAAGTTGCGTGAGAATCCCAACAATAAGGGAATGATTTCGTTAGAGTGGGAAGAGAAGGATTCTGATGCCTATTTAGATGCAAACAGTTTCTCTGACGGAACACTTCGATTTATTGCATTAACGACCTTGCTTCTGCAACCCAATTTGCCAGATACAATTATTATAGACGAGCCAGAATTGGGATTACATCCAACTGCGATTAACAAGTTCGCAGCATTGGTGCG
>Ga0310786_10007170_pt1 | contig 14610 bp, 13 predicted proteins | sample AusTroGonzalo_MG_FD_203881 | JGI IMG/M metagenome (GOLD analysis project Ga0310786, IMG submission 203881) | Bovine rumen microbial communities from tropical cattle in Woodstock, Queensland, Australia - Gonzalo_03 (v2) (version 2) | ecosystem: Host-associated > Mammals > Digestive system >... | reverse complement strand
ACTTTGATTGAGTACTCTTTGAGTCAAGCATTGCCAGCATGATTTTCAAAGATTGTGTTTATTGTGTGAAAAATGACTGAGTGACCATTCAAAGAAATGTTTGGAAACGAGTATATGTGAGTGCCTGTAGAGTATGCAAAACAGACTTTTGATGAGGCTGATAGAGACAGACCACGAGGTACTGTAGATGCAGTTTGTAGTGCATTATCTTGCATTGATTGACCATTTGTAGTTTGTAATGGAGATGATATTTATGGAAAAAATTCGTTCAAAATTCTATATGATCATTTGGCGAATAATCCTGATGAATTGTGTACTTTATGATATATTTTGTGAAATGTAATTCCTGAAGTAGGAAGTACAAATAGGTGAATTTTTACAGTGGAGGATTGATATGTAAAAAATATTAATGAAACTATTTGAATTGAAAAAGCAAAATTATCTGAGTTTTGATTGACTTTGGATGCTTTGTGCAGTATGAATATTTTCTGACTTAATAGAAAGGCATTAGAAATGTTAAGTGAGATTTTGGAGCAATTCAAGAAAGAGCATGTTTGAGATAGGAGAATTGAGTGCTATTTGCCTGTAGAGTTGACGAATATTATTAAAAATAAGTGAGTAAATATGAGAATTTATTCGACTCCTGATCAATGGTTTGGAGTGACAAATCCAGATGATGAAGCTATTGTAAAAAAGCAGATTGAGGAGTATGAGAATAAGTAATAATTTTATTGATTGTGGGCTTTGTAATGGATGAAAAAATTGAAAAATATATAAATACAATTATAGAGGCGAAGTGAGGAAAGGAAAAATTGTATTGAATTCCTACTGATATAATTTGATTTGGTGATTTTGGTAGAAAATTGGCTTTAGCACTTGAGCCTTTTGTGACAAGAAAAGAAATTTGTTTTTTTGATTTAGATGTTCAAGAAGATGAAAAATATCATTTCTTAAGTTTTCAAGATATGTTTAAAAAGACAGAATTGATGATCTTCACAGTTGAACTTCCAGAAAATTATTTTGATGATTTGAGTAATTTAAATCCAAATGTAACGCTTGTTATTGATGGAAATTTAAAAAATATTATTGAAATATTTCAAGCTAATTGATTTTGAAAAAATATGATTATTATTTAGTTATAATTCCGATTTATTTTCAAATTTTATTTAGATTCTTTATTTGCTGCTCATTGAGATTTAAGTCTATTATTTTTCATTTACCTAATTTAATTCATAGGTAATTCAGTATCCTTGTGTAAGCTAATATATTGTTTAGCTGCTTTAATTCTTGGCTGTCCTCTTTAAAATTTTCTGGATTATTTTGCAGTTGTTTTAATGTATTATCAACATCTTCTTTTGATGTGTTTTTTATGACGCTTCAAATTTTGAAATTTCGATTTTCTCATTCTTTATAAAACATTACGTTGTCTTTTCCAACTAAATCAATTATTTCTCAAGTATTTTCGTAATGATTTTTGATTTTTTCTAAAAATTCTTCAACTTTGTCTTTAAGAGTTGTATTTCATTTAGCATTAATAGTCTTTATGAATTTTTTTAATCCATTATTAATTTTATACATAAAAACATTATCTTTTTTTGAGAGGGTATTTTCTCATGTGTTTCCTAATAGTATATTATTAAGATTTTCGTATGAATTTTTATATTTGTTGTTTACTTTTTGAATGTATCCTGCTGGGAAACTTATGTGTTGTTGTCAATATAGGTCTGATTTTTCTTGTATGACAATAGGACATTCTACGATTTGGTCTTGATATTTTATTTTAACTAATTTTATAGTTTCATATAAACAATTTTCTACTCAGAATGATTTATATAAATTTTCAAATTTGTTGTTTCTATTTTTGATAAAACTATTTGCCATGTTTTTTGATTTTTCATTTAGTGTTCAGTTTTCACTTCCTTTTATTGATTCTTCGTAAACAGTTCTATTTATTTTTACTATAAAGTTTCCTAATTTATCTGGATCAAATACGTTGTGTGTTCCTCACTCTCATATTTTTTTCATTGTATCAGAATCAAAATCTATTATTCAATCGTTGTTTTTTATTCTATCGATAAATGATTCGATTTCTAATTGTAATGTTAACTCTTTTACTTTTTCTTTATTTTCTTTTTTTGATTCGTGTTTTTTATCATTTAATTCTTTAAATTGTATTTGTTGTTGTGTATCGTCAAATTCAGAAGCATTTTGTTGTTCGATTGATTCTTTATATTCACTTTCTAGAGTGCTTTTTATATCTTCCATAATCTATAACAGAGAAAAATAAAATAGTATTTTCTCTATTTTATTCAAAAATAAAAATAATGCAAAAATCTGACTGAAAAAATTTAGCAGTTTTTCCATGCTGTATCGAACTTGTCGTTTGGATATTTTTTTAGGTAGTTTGCTTCTGACTCTTTGCGGATTAAGTTTCGTTTTTTTCATTCGTGTGCTCAAACTATGGAAGCAAGTGCACAGCGACAAAGAGTATGATCAACTTTTGTTTTTAGTTCATGAAAAACTTCATAGGGATCTCTTTCAAGAAATTCTTCTGGAGTCGTAATTCAAATTTTCATTAGGTTGTCTGCTATTACTGCTCAGATATTTGGTAGTTTTGTGAGTGGTGATTTTAGCATAGGTTTGCTGGAATGGAATAAATTTTTAATTTTTATGATGTCTTCAGATTTTTTTACGTATATTTTTTGAAAAATCAAACTTATTGTTCAATTTATAATTTTAAACTTACATTTTAAGGATAAGCTATTGAATTATTTTTAATTTATGTATTTTTCACAAATTTTGTAATATTTTTCATGCTGTTGAATATTTATAATGTTGATAGTAAAAAAAGAATTTTATATATTACCAAATATAAAAATGTTAAAAATTAAAAAAATGATTGAAGATTTTAGCACCAAAAGGAATGCTAAAAAGTTCGGGAGACCTATTGAAAAACAAGCTTACAGAGATTGACTTGTAAGATTATTGGAGGAGTGAAAGAAAAGTTGAAAGTCTAAAGAAGAATTAGCAAAAATTTTGTCTGATGAACAGTGAAAAGTTGAGTATGCTGAGGCATTTACATCTACTTGAAGAAAAATGAATAAAGAAATGGCAGAAAAATTAATTCAATCTTGAAACCGAAAGTATGTGAAAGAAAATTTAACAAAATTTAAATGATTAGATGATGATGTATTAAAAACATTATGGAGGAAATGACGTGAATATTATTTGAAGCTTTCAAAAGATAGGATAAAAAAGGATTCTTGTTATTTAGATGATGAAATCTTTAATTATGTAACGCCACATGAATTAGCTGATATATGGACATATACATCAAATACATGGACATATCCATATTGACAGATAGATGTCCTTGCTTACAGTTTTGGTAGTTTTCCATGATTAGATCCTCTAGAATATGCTAAAAAATTTGAAAGACAAGTTGGTCGTAAACATTGGTATACTATAGCTTCTACAAGAGAACTTAGAAACCCAATATTTGATCTAATCAGGTGTTGTAAAACAATTACACCAGAGTTTGAAGAGTATATAATTTCTTTGTGACCTGATTTTGTAAAAGTACTCGAAGAGAGAAGAAGTAGTGGTAAATCAGATGGTATGGAAGAAAGTGGTGCTGTTGTAGAAGTAAGTAAAGAGGATTTGATGGTAGATTTTGTGAAAAAATGTAGGGATGTAATTTGAGAACCCGAAGAAGAATGAGAAATAGTTTGAGATGATACTGGATTGGATGATTTAGCACGTGAAATTGTTTGAGATGGTAAAGCAGAAATGGATGAATTTAGGAAAATGATGAGCTTTTTTGGTAGTGTTAATGAATCAGGTCGTTATTAATAAATTGTTTTAGTTGTAATTTTTATTAAAAATGAAAAAAATTAAAGAAATGTTTGAGGATTATTATACAAAGAAAATGGCGGAAAAACATGGGAGAACAATTGAGCAGCAACAATATAGAAATAATCTTGCAAAATGTTTAAAAGAAAAGAGAAAACAATGAATTTCATGAATTGAGCTTGCTAAGGTATTAGCAGATGAGAAAAAAACTTTTAGATATTTAGATGCATTAGGTGAAGGAAGAAAAGCAGAGGTAGAAATTGCAGAAGGAATAATTGAAGATTGATATTCTGAGCGTTTAATAGAATATTTGGATAAGTTTAAAAGATCAGATCATCAACGAATAGCTGAAAAAATGATAGAAAATAGGAAATGATGGCTTGTTGTTGAATATTTAGAGAAATTTGATTGATTAAATCATGAAAAAATCGTAGAGAAGTTGATTAAAAACGGAGATAGTAATAGTATAGCATATCCTCCTGAGAATTTAAATAAATTTAAGATATCAGATCCAGAATTGTTAGATGCATTGTTGAGAACTGGATATCAATGGATTCCTGAGTATTATTTAAAGAATTGTGAAGGATTAACCCATAAAAAAATAGCAGAGAGATGGGCGGCTATGTGATATTATCGATCATTAGCAATTAATTTAGATAAATTTGAATGATTGAGTAAAGATGACTGATTGAGTAAAGAAATAGCAATTGAAATAATTGACCGTTTGGATACTGTTGCAGTAGATTATCTTGTTGAGAATTTAGATAAATTTCAGTTAACAGAGAAAGAAATCATGGAAGTTGTAGAAAAATTACGTAAAAAATACTATGGACATTATATTGCATATGGGTTAAATAAAGCTTGATATTGAGATTTTGTAGAAAGACATCCAGAAAAATTTGAATAATAATATTGTTGAAAAAATGTTAATATTGTGTTGGAAATACCAGTTAAAAACTGGTATTTTCTCTTGAAATAAAAATATTTTTTTTTATATAGTGAATATTATAATATTTATTTCATCTCAATTATTCTCATGGTTACTATGGATGATATTAAGACACCACCACAAAATTTAGAAGCTGAAAAGGGAGTTTTGGCTTGAGCTTTGATGGACAATGAAACTATTTGGATTTATGATGCAGACAAATTAGAGCCTGCTGATTTTTATCAGAAAGAACATCAGGCAATCTATTCTGCGATAAAGAAATTGTGGGGAGAGCGTAAAACTATTGATGTAGTGACTGTTTGAGATCAGTTGCAAAAAGATTGAACATTATTAGATGTGGGATGAATGGATTATTTGTATGATTTATCGACTTTTTTGCTATCAACTTCTGGTTGTGGAGATTATTCTAGAATTGTGAAAGATAAGTCGATTTTGAGGAGTATTTTAAAGGTTTCTCAATGAATTATTGGAGATGTGTATAAGCAAGATGATACTGTGACGATTATGGAATCTATTGAGAAAAAGATATTTGATTTAACTCAAAATCAGACTTGAGAATGAATCGAGTCAATTTCTGATATTTTGAATTCGAGAGTGGAGGAGTATGTTTCTATAATTGATAATCCTGAAAAAATCAATGAGAGGAAAGTATTTTCATGATACAAATGATTGGATGATATGTTGGCTGGATTTAAGCCTTGAGAATTGATTATTCTTGCAGCTAGGCCATCAATGTGAAAAACATCTTTCGCATTAAATGTGGTATCAAATGTTGCAATGCAGCAGGATAAATTGGTCGCTATTTTCTCATTGGAAATGAGTTCAGAATCAATAGTTGACAGGATGGTTGCTGAAGTTTCTCAGATCCCAATGTCGAAAATTACCAAATGAGAATTGGATAATGAAGATTTCTCAAATATGGGAGAAGCTATTTCATTATTAGGTAGCAAAAAAATATTCATTGATGATCAATGATGACTTACAGTGCCTGTTTTGAAATCAAAATTAAGAAGATTGAAAATAGAAAAATGAGGTTTGGATCTAGTGATTATCGATTACTTACAGTTGATGAGATGAACAAGTTATGAGTGAAATAGGGTTCAAGAAATTAGTGAAATTTCAAGATGATTGAAAGAGTTGGCAAAAGAGCTTGAAGTGCCTATTCTTGCATTATCTCAACTTTCTCGTAATGTAGAGCAGAGGATTGATAAAAAGCCACAGCTTAGTGATCTTAGGGAATCTGGAGCTATTGAGCAGGATGCAGATAGTGTAATCATGCTACACAGAGAAGATTATTATGATCCTGATACAGATAGGAAATGAGCAACTGATGTTTGTGTCAGAAAAAATAGGAATGGAGCAGTTTGAGAAGTTGAATTGAAATTTATGGCAAGTATTATGAAGTTTGTTGAGACTGAAAAAGGTGAAAAGAGTGATTGAACATACTAAAATAATTAAAAATACAAAATTTTCTTTTTTCGATGCCTTCGGCGACCCACTTTTGTCAACCAGCGACAAAAGTGGGCAAAAACGCCTCTCGGCTCACTTCGCAATTTCAAATAATGTCTCGCTTCGTTCGACATTAGCGAAATTCGAAGATGAGCCGAATTTTTTTTGTTATTTTTAATAAATTTTGCCGTGAAAAATTTTTGGCTGACGCCTTTTCCTTATATATTTAAAAAATATCGGTAAGAACTATTGTTTTAAATATTTTATACAATAAACTATATCAAATATTTCGGATAATGTCTATATCTTATATTGATTTTTAGGAAAGATGTGGGAACCAAAGGTTAGAGTATTTTTATATATTATTATTGTTTTTTTTTCTTGCATGGTTAAACACAAGATGTAAATAAAAATTAAACAAAAAAGTGGAGGTAAATGTCCCGTAAGGATGGTTTGCCAAAGCTACAAGATTTTTACCGCAGTAATCAAATTGTATTCAATTGATGTCTGTGCTACATAATTAGTAACCTATCCAGGTGAAGGATATGTAGAAAAAATCTAGAGACGGTTTTTTGATTTGAAAGTGAAGTTTTGAAATCAAAAAATGTATGGAGTTATAAAATGGGATTGTAATTTTATGCAGATTAATTTCATTTTATAACTCTCATATATGGATAAGGGAGTGCCCGTCTCTAGGTATACCTAGATTAAGCGGGCCGCCACATGTTTCCATGTAGTGGTCTTTTTTTTTATTAAAAAAAAATTTTTAAATATTTCGATGCCTTCGGCGACCCACTTTTGTCTACCAGCAACAAAAGTGGGCAAAAATGCCTCTCGGCTCATTTCGCAATTTCAAATAATGTCTCGCTTCGTTCGACATTAGCGAAATTCGAAGCTGAGCCGAAACCCCTGCATAATTTCAATGCAATCTGACCGTGAAAAATTTTTCGGCTCTTTCGAGCCGTTTTTTTATTTTTGTAATGGCTAGGTGGGTTTGTTTAATCAAAAAAAGCTGACCTCTTTGGAAGTCAGCTTTTTCTGTATTTTTGAATTTTTACTACTATTTAACAGCAGCTTTGAATTCTGATCCAGCTTTGAATGTAACAACGTTCATTGCAGGGATTTTAATTTTTTGAGAAGGATTTTGAGGATTAACTCATGTTCTTGCAGCTCTCTTAGATTTCTTGAATGTTCCGAATCCTGTTAATCTAACTTCTCCATCTTTTTTAACTCATTTAATAACAGCTTCTACAAAAGAATTAACTAATTCTCCAGCAAGTTTCTTAGAAACTCCTAATTTTTCTGCTAATGTAGCGATTAATGCAGTTTTTGTCATTTTTTACTATAATAATAAAGATAAAAAAAAACTTAACGAACTTGAATATAGAATTATTTGTGTTAATTGCAAGCCAAAATTTAATTTATTATTTTTTTGTTTTTTGCTCGATAATCTTTTGGATTCCCTTGATTGAATTGAGGTATTCTATTTCAACAGGAGATAGTGTTTTGGCTTGATATTCTCTATATTCTTTTGTTGCTTTTTCCATGGCCTTTTCATGCGAAACTTTTCAAGCATCTTGTAGCACTCATTTTCAATAGTTTTTTGTGAATTTATCTAATTCTGCTACCCAATCTTTCATCGTCATTTTTGTATGTTCTTTTGCTTTTATTTCGGCTAAATCAAAGAATGCCGAAACCATACGATTTAAACGGAATAATTCGTCTTCTGTAAGGTAATTTTTAGCGATTGAAATGTCAGCTAAAGTTGGCATGGCTCATTCAAATGTGGTTAGTCACATGAAATCTTTGCTTGAATCTGCACGGTCGAATATAGTTTCGGCTGCAGTGTGTAGATTTGTGGCATAATGTAATTTATTTTGTACTATTTTGAAGAATTTTATCGAGTAAGGATCTTTTGGGTCATAATCGATACTTGTTGCATAAAGGTCTAAAACTTGGCGATAAAGTGATTTTTCGCTGCTACGAATGTCACGAATACGGTCAAGTAATTCTTTCCAATAATGTCATCATCAATTCCCTTTTAGTCTATTATCATCCATAGTAAATCATTTGATAATGTATTCTTTTAGCCTGGCTGTGGCTCGTTGTCTGAATCTTGTGGCTTGTCTTGAATTTACTCTGTATCACAATGATATGATTACATCTAAATTGTAAAATTTGATTTCTCTTTTTATTTCTCTTGTTCATTCTTTTTGAACTATTAGGAAATTCCTAATTGTTCAGATTTTGCTTAATTCCTCGCTTTTGTAAATGTTTTTTAAGTGCTCATTAATAGTAGCTGTTTCTACTCAAAAAAGTTCAGCCATTTGTTTTTGTGATAGCCAAACTGTTTCGTCTTCTAAACGAACTTCAATATTAAATTTTCCGTCTGTTCATTCATAAAGTAAGATTTCTCATTTGTCGTTCATTGTAATATTGTTAGTATTAAAATAATATCTAAAATAATTCTTTTTGTTTGTATTTAGTACTGCTGAGTCATCATATGCTTAATCATACTAAATTTACCTCTTTTTTATTCCATAATTCATCGAATAATTTCGTAGCCATTGTGTAAATTTCGTCCGGTGTATTGATTGGGTTGGGTAATTTGCTCTGATGAGATTTGGTTGAGAAGTTTGTATATCTGACATGTGCAGTTAGGATATCTCAAGCAAAATCTCTTTCTTTGAGAGACAATGCCAAAACTTCAGCGAATCATTCAAAGAATGACAAAATATAATCTCTATCTTTTGTATCGATTTTTGTGATAGAGGAGGCTCCAATATTTTTTCTTTCATCATAATTATTTTCGACTTTTGTATCATCTATTCAATGGGCACAATCCCATAAAATTCATCAATATCTTCATATTTTGGCTTTTATCAGGGCTTTGTCTTTGCTTGCTAAATCTCAAATAGTTTCTATTCATAGATCTTTGAAAATTATTTCTGTTTTTCTTCAGCAACCAAACATTTCTCTGATTGGCAATGGTCGCATTTTTTCTTTGATTTCGTCTGTGTACAGAGTATGAACTTTATCAGGTTTTTCGAAATCTGAAGCCATTTTTGCCAAGAATTTATTGTTTCCGACTCAGACATTAACTGTAAATCAGCATTTCTTTTTGATATATTCTTTGATTTGGTGGGCGACATCTACTGGATCTCAATATTCTTGTTGCATTTCGGGTGTATATTCTACGAAACATTCATCAATCGAATATTGTTGGAACAATCTGAATTTCTTTTTGAGGATATTCATCATTTCATCTGAACATTTTTTGTAGTAATTGTAGTCGGGGGGTGCGACTTTGACTCATGGAAAAATCTTTCTGGCATCGGTCAATCTCATTGTGGTTTTGATGCCTAATCTTTTTGCAGGAGTGGAAGCGGCTAGCACAAAACCTTTTCTGGTTTCTTCGACTCAAACTACAGAAACGATATCTCTCATGTCAGTTTTATATCCTTTTTCCAAAACTTGTTTAGCGGACCAGGATAAGAAAGCTGAGTTTACATCTATATGGAAAACGATTCTCGTCATGTTTTGTCCAACTTTTTTTTGATAAACTATTTTGTATATAAAAAAATGAAATCGTTAGTCAAGAGATTTTTGACAAAATGTTTTTGTGAGTTTTAACCGCATTGTTTCTAAAAAAAATCTCCTGGCCTACGGCCACCCTCTTTAAAAAGAGGGAAAAATTTTGCTCCTTTTTAAAGGAGCTGGCTGAACGAAGTGAAGACTGAGGATTTTAAATTTTTGTTTGCCTCCGGCGGGTTACTTTTGTCCAGAGCTACAAAAGTAACCAAAAAAGCTCTTATCTGGCATGCCAATTTCAGCAAGCGATGTTCAGTATTTCATATTATCATATTGAATACGAAGCTCACTCGCATAGGCTCGTTCGCCTACTTATCAATAATTATTTTTAGACTGACTTGAACAGCTTGCAAGTGAAATTGCATGAGATTTATTCTAATGAAAAATTTTTCGGCTCTGTTCGAGCCGTTTTTTGATTTTTTGGTGTACAAATCTCCCCCTACCCCCTCTTTATCAAGAGGGGAACAAGTGGTAGGGATTTCCCCCTTGATAAAGGGGGTGCCCGAAGGGCGGGGGATTTGTTTACAGCAGTCTGGAAAATGGAAATTTAAGCATAAGCCAAAGCTCTTTCTCTAATTTCGATTATTTTTTTCATTTCAATTTTATCTTGATTCAATTTATATACATCATAATCATTTTGTCGCTTCAATCGGATTGATGCTGGAGTTCAAAGTGCTGATTCAATACGGAATGCTATTCTTGGTGTTATATTCTTTTTACCATGGATAATATTGCTAACTTCTGCTTCGGTTATATCGATCAATTGAGCAAATTTTACTTGAGAGATTTTTCTTTCTTCAAGTTCTTTTGCAAGAAATAATCATGGATGGTTTACTATTTGTTGTCTCATTTCGTTCTAATAAAAGTTAAATATTATTCATAGTGATTTGTTATTGATACTATTTTAATAATTTCAATTTTTCAGTCATTTAAAATCCTAAACAATAATTTTCGATGATAATCTATGCGGACCGACCAGATTCATTTTTTATCTCATTTGAGTTGGTGCATATTCAAAAATTTGAAAGTGTGTAATTGCATAGAATTGTCTGTTGTCTGAATGATCTTTATAATATCCCTATAACTATCTGCTACATTTTGAGGGTATCTTCTACTGTCTTCATACAATAATTCTTCTAATTCATCTGTATAGATTATTTTCATTTTCGCATATATAATAATAAATTCTCTAAAATATTCAATAAAAATTATACAAAATGTATAAGATTTTTATGTCACAATTTTTTTATACAAAAAAGAAAATCAAAGTCAAATGAATTTTGGACAAGATGGAAAATGGCTTGATTGAGCTTGTATGGGAGAGTGGAGAAAAATAATTTTTTGGTTTTGTGTCGAGTAAGTGTACATATATGTATACTTTGATGGTACAAAATATTTTTAAGAAAAATTATTGTAGCTATTTTGCATGTTCAACCAGAGCTGCGTCGAAGTTCAAAAAGTATTGGCAAGTGATTCTGCTAATTCAGGAGTGATATTTAATTTTCATTTTATGAGATTCCTTACTTGTTCTACTGTTAGTCAACTTAATTCTGCGAACTTTTTTTGCGACCATCTTCTAGCTTTTAATTCTTGTTCTATTATTTCTCATGGGTGAATGGCTATCATTTTATTAATTTTGAATCTGTAAAAATATAGTAATTAACTATTATTATATACGAATGAAAGCCGATTTTGTGACAAAATAAAAAAAATTAGCAGTATCACTACTACTAACTCTTCCGAGGTGGGCATTGTTGGGCCCTCTGTTACCCAGTCCCCCCTCTGCGTGAGTAGTTTGTCTCATCTCTCACTCTGTGGTTGACAAGTTTCATAACAGAAGTCTATCGACTTGTCAGTTAATTACAGTATAATTATTTTTTTAAATTTTGCAACTTTTAAGCATGATTAAAATAAAAAACCAGAATTACTGAGAATCCTGGCCTTTGGTAGATGTCAAGGGGGAAGATTTTTACGTCTTCACATCGATCTGCCATTATTGAGTATAAATATTTTTGGTTGATTTTCAACTATTTTGTTGAGTGTGAGGAAGAATAAGACCGATTTTATGATAAAAATGTTGTCTGTTTTTTATCAAAAAAACTATTGATTAGTTGTTTTAATTTCATATATATTTTTTTAAAGTATTTATAATGATTTTTTTACTATGCCAATGGATGTTGCTCAAAGATGAGATATCTGCGAATCTGTAGTTTATATTATACTTAAATATCTTTGAATAAACGTATATTCTCCTGATAAAAATAGTGATGATAGGTGATTTGATTATGAATTTGATTATATGGATTATGATTTTAGATTACAAGTAAAAAGTGTAAATATAAGTGAAATAACAATTGTTAGTGATTCAATAAGATATGATCTTAAAGTATCCAATAATAATAAACTATTTCAATATTCAAATAGTATACCAAATAGGAAATCTATATTAATGTTAATTATAGTCCCAGAGGATGAAAGAGAATTAGTTTCTTTATCGGAAGAAGATTTGTTTATCAAATGTCAAATTTATTGGTTAAACTCGTTCCAAGAATCTGATAATTCAAGTACTGTTACAGTTTGAATTCCTAAAGAAAATCAAATATGTGATTCTTCTAATTTATCTTCTCTAATAGAAAGATGGCTAGCATAAGCTTAATTCCATTAATTGAAATATTCGAAAAAAATCGTTATGAAAATATTGAAAATAATGATCTTTATGTGGTTTTATGAAAAAAAGAATGAGAGAATTTTATAGATAAAATTATGATCCCAAAATATGAAGAAGATAAAGATGAATATGTTTCTATTGTAAATAGAAAAATGGATAGACTAATTAATTCTTCTGCTGATAATGATTTAATTGAAGAATTAAATTTTCAAAAAAATATATTAAAACTTTCTGCCGTGACAGATAATGATAAACTATCTTTTAGAATAATGCATTCCGATCGTGTTAAAATTGATAAATTTAAAAAAATAATAACGAAATTTTCTACTTTAGCACAAAGATATGGTGAATTAATATGAGATCGTGAATTCTCGGAAGAATTAGATTTTTTACAGACTACAAAATGAAGTTTTGTAATAAATGTCTCTTTGCCTCCTCATCAAGAAACATTGATAGATGATGTTAATAAAAACCAAACATTTGTTGATATATTATCAGATACTTCAAAAAATGATTTTGACACAATTCTTTGAAATTATCAATGATATGAATGAATTAAATCATTTATCTGATGATTGAAGGATTTTTCTGAGGAAGTTTTGTGTGATGCTGAAATGTTTTATACAACAAAAAAATCTTTAAATAAAGTTATAAACATTATATCAACAGAGCAAAAAAAAGATATTTCAGAATCTTTAAAAGAGATAGAGGAAACTATACAACATCCTTATCAATTAGATGAAAAAGAGTTTACAATAATATCTACAACAAATCCAATTTGAAATAGAATCACAAAAGTTCAATTATCTACAACACTAGATAGTATTAGTGAGGTTGTTTTTTTATGGTCTTGAGTCTCTGTGGAAGATTTTACATACATTAAACAAAGAAACTCTCGTGATGAATCTATATTTTTAAGGAATGTAAGATTTATTAAATTAAGAGATTATTATAGAATAATATCAGCCGAAGTAATAAAAGATTGATAATAATTGTTTTTACTTCACACTATCTTCTACAATCTGGATTTCTTCATCTGTAAGTCAATAAAGTTGGTAAACAATACTATCTATTTCATTTTCGTATTTTAATTGATCCGATCTTGTTGAGTTAAACATTTCACAGGTTTTGATAATATTATCTACAAGATTTACAATATGATTTTGTTCATTTTCTCATAATGCTTTTATAGGAAATATGTTTATCATTGGAGATTTTATATCTCTTGTATTAAATTTATTTAATAAATAGAACTCCATTAATTTTGAATTTAATATTCATAATATGTATTTGATATTAAATTTTTTTGATAAAGATTTTTCCTCATCACTAAATTGTCTATCACTGTTATAATGATGTTTTAATGTGATTCAGTTGAATAAATCGTTATAGAACAGTCATCATTTTGAATATGCTGCCATTATTATATTTCAACGATTTCTTAAAATTATTTTTTCATATAAATAATCTTCTTTTTCTCATGGGCATACTTTATCGCTGTATAAAATATCTCTATCCCATACGATTTTTTTATCTCATTCTAAGATTTTATATTTATATGGAATTCCTTCATCTGGTTTATTATATTTAATAAAATTATATTCATTGTTAATATTGCATGGTTTGTATTCATCTCAATATTTTTGTTTATATAATTTTGATGCTGTTAATCATACTCTTGTAAATGAAATATCTCATAAATTTACACATCAAGTTTCAATTTTTGATATTAATAATGACTTTTTGCTTATATTAAACTGGTTTTGATATGATTCTTTAAAAACATTTTGTGGTATACTTTGTGAATAAAAAAATCTTTTATTTTTATAAGTATCAATTTGTATTATATTATCTTTTTTATAAAAATTACTTATTATGTATACAATATATCAGTCGTTAGAGACATTATCAAATACCTTTGAATCCTCTGAAAAATCTACTATTTTTTCAATTTTTCTATTAAATACATAATCTTTTCTTGTTTTATGATTATACTTTTCTTTGGAAAAAGAATTTGGTATTATATATGATAGAACTCAAAACTCTTTTAGAAAATATTTATTTAGTAGTGTAAACATGCTATATAAATTAAATTTATAGT
>Ga0310786_10007169_pt1 | contig 14610 bp, 11 predicted proteins | sample AusTroGonzalo_MG_FD_203881 | JGI IMG/M metagenome (GOLD analysis project Ga0310786, IMG submission 203881) | Bovine rumen microbial communities from tropical cattle in Woodstock, Queensland, Australia - Gonzalo_03 (v2) (version 2) | ecosystem: Host-associated > Mammals > Digestive system >... | reverse complement strand
AAGCCCGGGCGCGCCGATGGTACTGCACCGCAATGCGGGAGAGTAGGTCGCCGCCTTCTTGAGGAGAGACGCCTTCAGGAGAAATCCTGAGGGTGTCTCTCTCTTTTTGTCCCTATTTGTCTGGTCTCTCATAGTTATAGCATCAACTCAAACATGTGGAGACAGGCTTTCACTTTCTTGCAATAATGTATGGAAATCCGTTTTGTGTTTATTGACTTTCTTCCTTTTGGGGCCTTTGCTGGAAAGTGATGACGTCCGCACAAGCACCTCCGTTCGGATGGATTTCGAGAAAATGTTTGAGGTCATAATCGTCATCTGCTCGGTAGATAATGGCAATGCTGTCGATTTGAGAGTCAATGTTGAATAATCCTCGGCGATAGCGATATTGTTGGATGGCTTTACAGATGTGCTTCATCTTTATCCAGTTAATGGCAACTTGTGGTTCACCATATAGGTCAGAACTGCGTGTTTTGACTTCAATGAAGTGTATTGTTCTATCTTTCATGGCGACAATATCAAGTTCACAGCCTCTGTGAAGGTTCCAGTTACGGTCAAGAATTTGATAGCCATTGTTGTTCAAATAGAGTGCAGCTAATTCTTCACCTGTTTTACCTATCGTTTGAGCCATATGATTCTTTTGTTTCCGATAACTTTTGCGCTCCGCTTGTTTCTGTTCTACCTGTTCTTGGGTAAGGTGTGTACCAGAAGGGAAGATATGGCAGATGGTGTATTTTTCGTGGAGATACTTGCCAATATGGGTATATCTTCTGCTTTTGGCAATTTCTTTTTCATAGTCAATGATGCAGATGATATATCCCTTCTGAACACCTCTTTCTATCCGTTCAATACCTTCAAGGAAATTGCTGGTTTTGATAACTTTACTATAAAGAATGGTTCCCTTACTGTTTCTTGTTTCGTTGGGAAACACTCCAAAATGTTTGGCAAATGGAAGGTAAGCGATTCCGTTTTGTTTCAAGACCTGTTGTAATTCATCAGATGGGGTGTTTGTCATTCCTATTGTATAGGCTTGTGGACGGCAATCAACAATGCAATTGATGTGGTAGGGTTGAAAGATGCATATCAAATCCTTCACATCAATACTAGTATTCCCGTATGTATATATAATAGGTTTCTCTTCCATTGTATGATTCCTCATTGGTTTTAGTGTTGTCCTCAGGTTCTGATTTGTTGAAAAACAAAAAAGAAAGGGATGAGCGTTGTGCTATCCCTTTGGCGGAAAGTGAGGGATTCGAACCCCCGGAACAGTTACCCGTTCACCGCATTTCGAGTGCGGCCCGATCGACCACTCCGGCAACTTTCCTTGTAAAGGGTGAACTTATGATTGATAAGCCCACCCTTTATAAATAGCCGGGAGGAGATGTGATGAAACTCCGACGTGATAAGATTTGAGTATTTACCGACCTTTGTAATCCACCGACTCTATGGTTTCCAGAGGCCGAAACCCCATGTTCGATGACATGGCGACTTCTGGGTTGTGGCCCGCCATTGGAACGGTAAAATCATCTCGGTTTCAAGTTATAATTTGATGAGTATCCCGATCGATCCTGTACCCCGGCTGTATGTTAACTCGGCTGTCTCTTTTGTCCGGTTCTCTTACCGGATCTGACGGCTTTCGTTTTATTCTACATCGCAAAGGTAGTGTATTGTCATCATACAAACAAGGGATTTGATGATTTTTTCACCAAATCCCTCGTTTTTTAACATTTCAGCCTTTTATTCACCGAGGAACACTGCGAATGACAATGGTCTTCCTGCAGGAGTCTTACCCCAAATCCAAAGCGTCTGCTCGTCACTTGCCTGTGCTGATTTGAAGGCAGATTCCAAGTCGGCAACTGTCTTGATGTTTTGGTTGTTTGCTTTCAAGATGATGAATCCCTCTGGCACACCTGCATCTTTCAGATAACCGCTCTTCAGTTTTGTCACTTGCACACCATAGCTGAGGTTCAACGTTGTTTTCTGGTTTTCGGTCAGTTCCTTGAACTCTGCTCCCAGTACGTCCAGCTTTTGAGTCTTGATGACGTTGGTGCTTCCTTTCGCATTGCGGAACGTGATGGTTGTCGTCTTTTCCTTCTTGTCGCGGATATATCCGATTTCAGCCTTATCGCCTGGATGATACTTCGTGGTAGCCTCCTGCAATTCCGACATCTTTGTTATCTTCTTACCATCTACTGATACAATTACGTCGCCGCTCTTGATACCTGCATCTGCAGCAGCACCGTCGTCTGTCACTTCTGCCACATAGACACCATCCACAGTTCCGAAGTCTGCAGAGAACTTCTCATCGTCATGTTTCTTTGCGTCGATATAGTCGTGGAGTGTCATACCGCTGATGCCAATCATAGCGCGCTGCACTGTTCCGTATGCCTGCAAATCAGTTACAACCTTTTTCATGATGGTGGTTGGGATGGCGAAGCCATAACCCGTGAATGAGCCTGTCTGTGAATAGAGCATGGCATTGATACCCACCAGTTCGCCACGTGTGTTGACAAGTGCGCCACCTGAGTTTCCAGCATTGATGGCAGCATCTGTCTGGATGAAGGATTCGATACCGTTCTTGTGCGCACCGATGTTACGTGCCTTTGCCGATACGATACCAGCCGTTACAGTTGAGGTCAGGTTGAAGGGATTGCCAACAGCCAATACCCATTCACCCACTTTCAGTTGCTCAGAGTCGCCAATCACGATAGCAGGAAGTGAGGTGGCATCAATCTTCAGCAAAGCCAAGTCTGTGTCGGCATCAGTACCGATAACCTGTGCCTTAAACTCGCGGTTGTCATTCAGCGTGATAGTAATATCATCTGCATCCTCTACCACGTGATTGTTTGTTACAATGTAACCATCTTCAGAGATAATGACACCTGAACCTGCAGCCTCGCGCTTAGGAGTCTCCACCTGACGGCGCTGAGTGCCTCCACCGCCACGACCGAAGAAGTCGCCGAAGAAATCCTCGAATGGATCACGATATTCAATCGTCTGCTTCCGACCTTTCTGCACCACCTTTATATACACCACAGCGTTGCAAGCTTTCTCCGCAGCCTCTGTCAAATCCACAGGCTGTGCGGCAGGTGCTGACGCTGTTGAGAGTTGCATCATACTGCTTCCTGGTTTCTCCGTAGCCTTTTGGGGTTCCGTGAAAGAAAAAGCAGGCAAAACCTTGTTCACTGACTTTTGGGAGAGGGAATAAGCAAATGCTCCCGTCAATCCCGAGAGAAAAGCTACACCAATCAGTGCGCCATAGAATCTTTTAGTTGTTTGTTTCATAGTTTGTTTATTTTAATTTATATTCCTATTCAAGTTTAATTTTGAGCGCAAAATAACGACATTTTTCCGTTACAGCAAAACATTTTCTCCCGATTTTATTCTTTCGTTGAATTAGTTTAACAAATCATCCAAAAGTGTTAACACCGATTAAGAGATTTTCTTAATTTTTTCACAATTTGTTAACAGGCTTCTGTTAGAATGTCATGCGGACTTTGAAGCGGATACCCCAGCGATTGGTGTTCGGATTGTGGAGGTAGGTGACACGACGTACGTAGTCAATTTCAATGAGTTTGAAGATGTTGTGGATACCGATGCGCCATTCAACGTATGGAGTGTTCTTATCCATGTTGACAGTGTTCTGTTCATAGGTTCCGTCAGCTTGGAAGTGCCCAGGGAAATAGAACAGTTCGGAGTCGGAGTAGTTGAGTGTAGCTGGATTATTCTTGTCGGTGAGTTGTCCCCAAAGCACATTCACACCCACACACTCGCGCCATTTGAGTTTGTGGATGAGTGGGATGCGGTTGAGTAACCATCCGTTGAGATCCCATTCGGCAAACATAGACGCATAGCGGTCATTGAGGAATTCAAGGTTGGAGATGAGGTAGAAGGTATTGTCCTCGATGATGTAGGAGGCATTGGCTGCTGGATGGATGAGGAGAGGGAAGGGCACTTTGTTCCATTGTGCACCAGCTTTCACGTCTAAATCACACTTGCCGAATTTCCCCAGCCAAAAACGTTTGTAAAGTCCCAGTTCAGTGAGGTTGTAGTTATATTGCCCACCCAGAAATCCGTTGATACCACGAGTGTAGCTGAGCGAGAGGATGGGGGCATCGTGATTCACCTTGATACGTCGTTGTTTGGTGTTGACATAAGTGACGTTTGGTTCGTATGTGGCGCCTATCTTAAACTGGGCAGTGGTGATACCTGAGAGCCAGCGACTTGGGTCGTTGACTGGTGTGCTGGCTCCGTCTAAACGTTGGTAGAAGAGGGCATCAACAGGATGGTTGCGAGTGCGTGTGAACTGAGCATATAGTTTAATACCTTCCTCCAACTCGCGCGTGTAGTCAATATGCAATTCACGTGAGTGGTGGTATTGGTCCACTTTCGACGCATGAAAAGCCGTGAACATATTGTCCTTGTCGGTCGGTACATATTTATCAAATGGAGAAATGATATCATCCCACCAATAGACCGACAGATTATGTTGAGGAAACTCGCGTGGTAGGTAGGCTTTCTTGTTGAAAGCGTAAGTGAGTTGCCCCTTCCAATAGACGTTGCGAGTCTTGGTGCCGTAAGCGACATAGCCATTGGCAAAGAGGTGAGGGGAGAGGTTGGCTGTAGTGAGTGCGGAGGCACGGAAGCGCAGACCGTCGTAGTGATTGGCAGAGATGATGGTGTTGACAGGACCAATATCTACATAATTGGGATGGAGAGAATCACCAGTCTCAACGAAATTCTCGACGAGTGCCTTAAAGCCAAAGAGGAAAATGGAGAACCCTTTAATGTGGGTGAGTCGGTCGAGGAAACTGTCCATCTTGTCTTCTGAAGTGGTGAGTTTCACTTGCCTATATTGATTCCAGAAGTCTTCGTCATGCATGGAGGCATCAGGCTCACGCAATGTGTTGCCTTTGATGTGCTTGAACAGGGAACGTGGAATCTCCTCAAAGCCCACGTCGCTGAGTCGGGTGACTCGCTGCACTTGGAACTTGCCTAACCATTTGGTGAGTTGCAGTTCCACTAGCATATCGTTCGTGGAAGCAATGCGGTCGCCTGTCTCCAATTCTGTGAAGTCTTGGGCAATGAGCATATTCTCAACGAAGTTGACATCACTGCGTCGAGGAATTGTCAATTCAACACGCCGTACCTGATAGGTGGAGTCTGGTGTGAGTAGGATGTAAAGATGTCCTGAGAAGCCGAAATCCTGCTGGTTGTTGGGCAGAAATCCCACATTGATCACCTTGTCTTGGTCAATAAAAAGTGTGTCTTGCAGGTAGTAGCGATAGAAGGAGATGGCATTGTCGGCGATAGGTGACTTGAAAGGGTATTGTAGCAGTCGGCATTCGTTCTCGTAGATATCCACATCGGTGAATATATCCTTCAGCGTTGTGGTGAAGATTTCGCCAGTGTTCACAAGTTCTGTCACACCCTTGTTGCTCTCACCCTTGATCACCTGCTTCTCTGACTTTGGAGTTTTGCGATAGAATACCTCAGAGAGGGTTTCATCGACAGTCAGCGGAAGAATGAGTTTGCCTGTCTGAGGAGAGCGCTCCACATGGTCTTTCAGAAAGGCGAATCGTTTGTATTCGCCCTCATCAAACACCTTGTCACTCACTTCGTTGAGCGAGAACGTCATCTTCTCATATTTGGTGTAAGTGAAAAAATCCTTGCTATGAAGATCGCTTTGCTTCTTGTTGGCAATCACCTTCTTCATCAGCTCTACTGCTGGATTGTTCTTGCGACTGTAGCGTTTTCGTTTCGTGGTGACAGTCACGCCTGACAGCGTTTTGGCATCGGGCACCAACTTCACTGTGATGTCTTTGTTCTTGCCAAAGTCTTTCAGCTTGATCATTTGTGTTTGATAGCCTAACGAGGAAATGCTCAGTTCTTTCCACGTACTGTCCTCCTTGATGACAAAGCGTCCGTCTTCATCGGTCTGCTCACCCACGTTCTTTCCGTCGTAATAGACATTCACGAAGTCAAGTGCCTCTCGGGTCTTGCTGTCGATAATGCGTCCTGTCACCTGTGCCTGCATCGACACGCACAGCATCATCAGTAATATGCCTAAACATGCTTTCTTCATTCCTGATGGAGCACTTCGAGCAACTCCTTTATATTATTTATAATGTGTGTAGGAATGGATTCGTCCACTCTTTCTTCACCCCAACCGATGCCTTTGATCCATACGGTCTGACAGCCAATTTGTGTTGCTGGAACAATGTCTTTTGAATAACTGTCACCCACCACGAGAATGTCGCTGGCTGGCAATTCCTCAGCATTCTTGCCTGTCGCTTCTCTGAGGGCATCAACACCCAACTGGAAAATCTTTGGATCAGGTTTCCTTACTCCTACGATGGCACTCTCAATCACTCGCTGGAAATACTCCAAACGGAAGTCTTTCAGGATGGTCTCGATGTTGCCATAGAAGTTACTCACCAGTACGAGAGGGTATTCCTTTGCCAATGCTTCAATGACAGGACGACTCACTTCGAGTACTTTCAATACGTATTGATAACAATACTGCGCCACAGCAGCACTCTTCTGCTTTCTCTCTTCATCGTTCACTTGCCAAATGCCTCTTTCCACAAGATCCTTTGTCTCAATATCGCATTTGATGACCAACAAATCCAGAAAAATATGCTCTGGGCGTATGTATGGATGCTTCGCCAATGCGCGTTCTGCTACTACATAACTTTGGCGAAATTCCTCTTTGCTTACGGGGATGCCCACGTGTTGGTAACCCTCCCACAGCACTTCGCTCCAATGCAGGGATTTGGTGTCGATGGTGCCTCCGTAGTCGAAGATCATTGCTTTAATCATGGGCGTTGAGTTTTTTGCAGAAGGATTCATGTGTGTATCGCATATACAGATAGAGGGCTGTGAACACCGTCATCTCCATCAACAGATAGAGCCAGGGGAGGTCGATGAGACAGGAGATGTAAAGTGTAATGGCACGAGTGTTGAACGTGAGGATGTTCGCCCATTTCATCAGGGGAAGGCTGAGTTGGCGAAATTCGTCACGAAACTCCTGTGGCACTTTATCTACCGACCCGTACTGTGCTTGGAGTCCTCTCCAGAGCTGTTGAAATTGAGGCGTCTGCTTTTCCTGACTGCGTGTGTAGTTGATGTAGGTGAGCAAGAAAAGTTTATAAATGACGTTTCCCTTCCAAGGTGTTTCTTCGTAGATTTGCTTTTGCTGGATGGAGTTGTCGAGTTCACTTCCAGCCTTGCCCTTCAGAAAGAAAAGATGAATCTGCCGATAGTAGTCAGAGAGTCCGCATTGACGGGCATGAAGCGAGAGGCCAGAGAACCAAGCGAAAGCATAGAACACCAAAGTGGCGATGATGCTGTTCCGCTCCGTGTTCTCGATACCCAACCACTGAAATTCGAGATCATGATGAAAATAGAAACGTAGCGTCAGCGCATGATAGATGGCAAAGAACCACACGTCGCCAGCTGCTCCGTCGAGGATGCGACCAAGTTGCGTCTTCTTGCCGGTCATGCGTGCCAATTGACCATCGGCGCTGTCGTAGAAGTTTGCCCAAGCCAAGAGGAGTACGCCGATGATGTTGTAGAGAAGTCCTTCTGTGCCCTCCGTCCGATAACTGCCTGAAGCAAAGAAATAAGCGGCAGCCACACCAATTACCATTGAGAAAATGGTGACGGTGTTGGGATGAATGTTCAACGCATCGAAGAAACGTGCCCATTGGTAACCGATGGGACGTGTCCACACCACATCCAACCATTCTTCCGTGTCGTTTGACTTATATGTCTGTTCTATCTTTTCTTTCATTCTTTCACGATTCTGTTGGCAATGGCTTTTGCCCCTTTTTCACGACAGGATGAAAAGCTGGGGAAATCGTTGAAGTCAATGAACCATATATTCCCTTCCTCGTCAATGACAGCATCACCACCATAGATAGGTACATTCAACGCCCTTGCCAGTTTCTCTGCATATTGTTGTACTTGTTGAGCATCAAAAGCATAACCCTTTTCTGTTCCATTGATTTTTTCCAGACCGAACTTCGAATGTCCCTTGCTGGCATAGCGCCATTGGAAGAAGCCTGTACCCTCGACACCATAGAACTTGATCAAGTCGCCGACCTTGTGTTCTTGCACCAGCCAAGTGTCCACCCCCATCTGCTCAAACTCCTTTCGTGCTTCTCCGTATTCCTTCTTCGTCTGGCAATAAAGTGTGTCCACCGACATGGTGGTAGAGCCGTCACTATTCTTCAACCAAAGTGGGTAAGAGATGCCATCATCACCTTCCTGATTGGTCGTCTTAAAAATGATTTTCTTCTGCTGACCGATGCGGAAGGCAGGTTGAGGAATTTCCGACATCACCATCTGTAGGGCGACAAGCGACTTGCTCATACAAACGAGGGCACCCTTCAGCGAATTGAAGAATTTCTCCTGCATCCCTTCCTTGTCCTGCAAGGCATCCATCACCCTCACAATGCTCGACATATTCCTCGCCATCGTCACCACTCGGTCGTAGGGCGTGTAGTCGTACTCCACCATCTCCTCCTCACGGATGGTGCTTACTTCATGCCCCATCGCCTTCAGTTCATCCATCACCGTTGTGAAGATGGCTGCATCGTTCCCTGCTAAGTTGGGTGAGAACTTCAATCCTCTTCTGATACCTAATATCTTCATGTTGCTTTATGCTGATTTTCAATGAAAGAAGTGTTGTTGCCCACCTTCATGAGCAATAGGCCGAGAGCCGTAAAGAATAGTTCACGGACTCGGCAGATGATGCTGATGAAGAGACCAATATCAGCAGTCATGCCCATCTGGGCGACAGACATAGCGAAGCCTCCTTCACGACCACCCAACTGAAGGGGCAGGAAGAAAAGGAGATTGGCGAAGAGGCTTGTGAAAGAAAGAATCAGGAATGCATAGATGAAGGTAAGTCCTCCACCTGTGCCTGCATCAAAGAGCAAGAGCATGAAGTAGATCTCGAAGCTTTGAAGCACTCTTCCCACGTATTCGAGGGCAAAACTGCCATAGAAACTGCGTTGGTTCTGACCTTGTAGTTCTGATATCTGACAGTCAATCTTCTGGAGGTCTTCCTGATGATTGTCGGCGAAGTTGCGTGCCCAGCGTTTCAGACCAGGAATGTGACTGATGAATCGGATGAGTTTGACCACCATTCCCTTCTTATAACCTCTGATGAAGAGGTAGATGCCTGCTCCACAAAAGCAGGTCATCAAAAGGAGCACAATGCCCATACCTACATTGATGGGGAGGATGCCAAACGCAACCAACACGAGATAGACCACAATGCTCGTGGTCCAAAACCAGAAGTGGGCGAAGATGTGCATCATGGCGAAGAGGAGCACACTCGAGGTGGCTCGCTGGGTGCCGATGTAGGGCTTCAACTCCATGATTTTGTAAGGCTCACCTCCCATCAGTCCTGCTGGTGTCGCGTAGTTAAGCGCAAAGCCAGTGATGGTGAGTTTGAGAATTCGCCAGAAAGAGATAGGACATGGACCTGAGCCTCGGATGATGATGCGCCAGGTCCATGCGTTCATGATATAGAGAAAGACCCATAAAACGAGGATGGCGATAAGCCAGTAGCCTGCATGACAGATGTCTGCCCAAAGTTGGGCAAACGATACCTTGAATGTGAACAGCATCACAATGACTGCAATGAGTCCGAAGGCAAAGAAAATGTTACGGGTCTTGCTTTTCAACTTTCTTTATTTCTGCCCAGATGATGAGAGTCGCCCAGCGTATGGGCTGGTCACTCTTCCTCTACTTGGTCGAGTTTCAGCTTGTCTGAGTCGTCACGCTTGGCAACATACTGTTTCTGAAGGGGATTGACGCGTTCCTTGTCGAAACGGGCACGATTTCGTGCCACATCGACAGCTGTGTAGATAGCCTGACGGAAGGGTTGCTCATCTTCAATCATGTTCTTGCCTGCAAGGTCGTAGCAGACACCAATGGCAGGTGCTGTACGGAGCACAGGAAGGCCTGCTGTGAAGTTGATGCCTTCGTTGAGGGCAATTGACTTGAAGGCTGACACGCCTTGATCGTAGTACATTGCGAGTACGGCATCGAAGTGGTTGTGGTTGCCTGTTCCAAAGAACTCGTCAGCAGGGTAGGGACCTACACAACGGACGCCACGCTTGAAGAGTTCGTCGATGACAGGAATGATGACTTCCTGTTCCTCCTTGCCGTCAGCAAGTGGATTGAGTGCCAATACAGCAATGCGTGGATTGTCGATGTAGAAGTCACGCTTTAGGGTGTTGTGCAGGATGACCAGACGTTCAGCTAACGCATCCTTGTTGATGTGGGCAGGAATCTCCGACACGGGAATCTTGTCCGTAGCCAAAGCGATGCGGAGATTGTCAGCAATGAAAATCTTGAGTGCCTTGCGACCTTCTCCAACGGTCTCTTCGATATAGGCTGTCTGACTCTTGAAAGATGCACCATCGGTACGTTTGATGGTGGCGTTGTTGATGGGGGAGGTCACCAATGCGGCAATCTTCCCGTCTCTCAGGTCAATCAATGCCTTGTCCAAAGAGATGAGGGCAGCTCTTCCAGCCTCTTCTGTGGCTTGTCCAAACTCAATCTTCTGTTCCTCTTCGCCAAAGCAGTTGACCATGTTGACGCATCCGTCTTTGGCTAATTCTGCTGAGTCAACCACTTGGAAACTGGTGTTGCAGCCCAGCGTCTTACGGTGGTAAGTAGCCACTTTGGGAGAACCGTAAATGACAGGCGTGCAGATAGACGCCATTTCTTCTGTCTCAAATGTATTCAGTATCAGCTCGTAGCCGATACCATTGATATCACCTTGGGTGATGCCGATTTTAATTCTTTCCATTTTCTTCTTTTGTATGATCTTCTTCACTTGGAGTTTCTAAAGTATATAAGGCTGCTTCGAGCCTACGGAGCATGGTGCGCTTCATCTTGTTAGGCGCATACACAAAACCTTCCACCACGATGACACGATTGTTCTTCTCGTCCAATCTGGTATGACTGATGAAGGGACCACCCATCGCATCGTTGCGCATCTCCCAGAGTCCGCGTGCCTCCATCGCAAACTTGCCGTTCACAGTGATGTTCTTCGTCCACACATACTCAGGGTTGGTCTGCATCCACTGAGTTGGCTTTTCGCCTGGGATGTTGCGTTTCATGATGGTGTCGCGAAGGGCGATGTAAGGCTTCTTCGTGAACATCTTCTCACTCACGTAGGGGAGGGAGTAGATGCAAATGTTCTGGATGGAGGACAAACCGTCATCGCTTGCCCAGATGAAATCCTCACCCACCTTCATTTTCTTGATATCGACAGGAATGTAGAACTCGCAGTCAAACATCTCCTTCACCTGCTTGGCAAACTTCACATTGTGCTGGAAATAGAGGTCGTTGGCTGTGCGATTAATTTCCTCGCTGGTGATCAGTCCCTCGATGCCCTTGGCGTGTTCCGTGATATAGACGGATGCCTCCACCTGATTGGGTGCATGGAGTGTGAGAATCATCTGAGGGGTGGAATGCACATCCTTCTCCACCGTCATCTTCGCCATTGTGTATTCCTTACCAATCTGAATGCGGAAGATATTGCGGAACAGGTTTGTGATATTATCGTAGTGTGCCTCTGTGACGTGACTCTTGTGGAACTGAGGCTCTTGTTGGGGAAGACCCAGCAGGGGCTTGTCGAGGATGCGTTGCAGCGCTGCACCTGCATAACCATTCCACACACTATCGTCAGCCACCACCATCACTTCGTAAGGATTGCCTGACGAAACGGGTGTGAGCAAGCTGGCACTTCTGCGAAGACGTCCGTTTTTGGTGGGGTTGTCACAAGCGGCAAAAGCACAAGCGATAAGTAAAAGTATTGCTATCAGTCTAAATTTCATATCGTTTGGTTTTCAGGTTATTACTGTTCTGGTGATGTTGAACTCCCTGCGAGTGAACGGGTGGATAATAAGCCACATGCAGCCCAGATGTCTTGTCCTCTTGAGGCTCGGATTGTGGCTGTGATGCCATGATTGTTCAGATAGTCGCGGAAGTGTTCCATCGTCTCCATCTCCACCTCGTTCAGTGGCACATCGGGTACACGATGCCAACGGATGAGGTTGACACGACAGAAGAGGTCGCGTAGCAATTTGGTCAGTTCCTTGGCGTGAAGGGGAGAGTCGTTGGTACCCCCGAACATTGTATATTCAAACGTGATGCGTCGCTGATGACTCCAGTCGTATTCTTTCAACAATGTCACGATGTCAGCAATGGGAAATTGCTTCTCGGCAGGCATCAGTTGCAGACGTTGTTCGTGAATGGGGGAGTGGAGCGACACAGCAACGTGGCATTCACTTTCATCCAGCAGTCGGCGCATGTTGTTCCTCAATCCCACCGTCGAGATGGTGATGCGTCTCGGACTCCAAGCCCAACCATAATCCGCTGTCAGGATTGCTGTCGATTTCAGCACATTGTCGAGATTGTCCAAAGGCTCCCCTTGTCCCATATAGACGATATTGGTCAGAGGCGTCAGACCTTCTTCTTCGATGAATTGGTCAACAGCGTAGATTTGGTTGAGGATGTCCCTCACGGTCAAGTTGCCCTGCCAACCCTGCTTTCCTGTCTGGCAGAAGAGGCAGTTCATCTTGCATCCCACCTGGCAACTCACGCACAAGGTGGCACGATCACCCTCTGGAATATAGACCGTCTCCACAAACTTCCCGTTCTCAGTGGGGAAGAGATACTTGATGGTTCCGTCCTTGCTCCTTTGGATTTCTGTCGGAGCAGCACACCCCACACAATACAACGAATCCAACTTCTCGCGGTTCGCCTTTGAGAGGTTGGTCATTTCGTCGATGGTATGCACATGTTTGCCATAAATCCATTGCGCTATTTGCTTAGCAGTGAATTTAGGCATAGAGAGTTGCAGGCACACGTCCTGCAACTCTTCTAATGTCATACCTAATAGTGGGCTGGTTACCATGCAAAGAGTGGGTACTTCTTCATGGTCTCATTCACCTCACCACGTACCTTTGCGATGACTGCCTCGTTTTCAGGATCGTTGAGCACCTCTTCAATCCATGCGGCAATCTGCACCATGAGGTCTTCCTTCGCACCACGAGTGGTGATGGCAGGTGTACCCAGACGGAAACCTGAAGTCTGGAAGGCTGAACGAGTGTCGAATGGCACCATGTTCTTGTTGATGGTGATGTCGGCAGCCACGAGTGCGTTCTCAGCCACCTTACCAGTCAGATCAGGATATTTCGTACGGAGGTCAACCAGCATAGAGTGGTTGTCAGTACCACCGCTCACGATAGCGAAACCACGCTTAACGAGTTCGTCAGCCAATACAGCAGCGTTCTTCTTCACCTGCTTTGCATACTCCTTGAACTCAGGCTTCAGCGCCTCGCCGAATGCCACAGCCTTCGCAGCAATCACGTGCTCCAGAGGACCACCCTGCTGACCTGGGAATACGGCTGAGTTGATGAGCTGAGACATCTTCTTCACCACACCCTTTGGAGTTGTGTAACCCCAAGGATTGTCGAAGTCCTTGCCCAAGAGAATCAAACCGCCACGAGGACCACGAAGGGTCTTGTGCGTTGTGGTCGTCACGATGTGTGCATACTTCACAGGGTTCTCCAGCAAGCCAGCAGCGATGAGGCCTGCAGGGTGAGCCATATCAATCATCAGGAGGGCACCCACCTCGTCAGCAATCTTGCGCATACGGGCATAATCCCATTCGCGGCTGTAAGCAGAACCACCACCGATGATGAGCTTGGGCTTGTGTTCCTTTGCCAATACCTCCATCTCGTCGTAATCCACACGACCAGTCTCCTTGTTGAGGTTGTAACCTACAGGCTTATAGAGGATACCAGAAGTGTTCACCAATGAACCGTGAGAGAGGTGACCACCATGATCAAGGTTCAGACCCATGAACACATCGCCTGGCTTCAACACAGCCAACAGCACGGCAGCGTTAGCCTGTGCACCAGAGTGAGGCTGCACATTGGCATATTCAGCACCAAAGAGCTGGCAAGCACGGTCGATGGCCAACTGCTCAATTTCGTCCACCACTTGGCAACCGCCATAGTAGCGATGACCAGGATAACCCTCTGCATACTTGTTCGTGCAGTAGCTGCCCATAGCTTCCATCACTTGGTCGCTCACAAAGTTCTCTGATGCAATCAATTCGATGCCTTTCAGCTGACGCTGATGTTCCTTCTCAATCAATGAGAAGATGACGTTGTCTCTTTCCATTTTAATAATTTATTGTGTTTATATTTGTTGTTCTGTCACAAATCTCTTGCAAAGGTACGGAAAAATAACCAAATACTAAAACCTAAAAACCAAAAGTTATAGTTACAAGCCCATTATTGCCGCAAACACACAATAACTGTCAACTGTCAACTGTCAATTGTCAACTATCAACTGTCACCTGTCACCTTTCCTAACTGGTCGTATGGAATAGCCCAAATAACGGCTTGCGTTGTTCCATCCAATGAAGGAGTCGTCAAACATGATGGCGTAGGCATAGCAAGGGAAATCGGGACAGAGGCTGGAAGTCCAATAGCATCCACATCCTGAAGTGTTATTTCCTGCAAAACCGGCAGCAGGCAAGAAGATGGATTGACCATTAGGACCTGTCACTTG
>Ga0310786_10007166_pt1 | contig 14613 bp, 11 predicted proteins | sample AusTroGonzalo_MG_FD_203881 | JGI IMG/M metagenome (GOLD analysis project Ga0310786, IMG submission 203881) | Bovine rumen microbial communities from tropical cattle in Woodstock, Queensland, Australia - Gonzalo_03 (v2) (version 2) | ecosystem: Host-associated > Mammals > Digestive system >... | reverse complement strand
CCCATCCGGGGCCGCCGTTTTTGCAATCTTAGGCTGGAAACAGGGCCATTTTCAGCCTAAGATTGTCGCAACGAACAATCTTAAGTCGATTTTACCCCGTTTTTCAGCTTAAGATTGTATCACCGCTATGCCGCCGGGGGTGTATGTACACGAAAAAGGCTTTTGACGGCATTTCAACTGTACATACACATGTGAGGAACGTCCCGTTACGCGTTTTGGGCCGAAAGTGCGTAATGGCACGATCCGGGGATTGTCGCAATCCACAAAAATGGTCAAAAACGTGTAATGCGGCGATCCTCCGCAACGAGGGAGGGGGATACCTGCGCCATTGGCAGGGAGATGGAAGGGGCGGAAAAAGGGCCGGGAAAAACTCTACAAAAACCCTGCAAAGGGCTATAACGGTTGGATTTAATGTAAACAGTGGTTATCTTTGACCAACCAAGCTGACCACCAAGCATGAAACTGTTCCAACTTTTCTCTACAAACAGGGCGAAGCTCTTTGTAGAATCCGTTGATAAACTCCTCAATACGGTCGATACCGCATTGATACTCTTTAAGGAAGGCGTACGCAGTTACCTCTACAACGACGCGGAAAGTTTTTCGCAAACCCTCTCAGCCATGGCAACGGCCGAGACCGAGGCCGGCGTACTGCGCAGGGACATCGAAAACATGCTCTATTCCCGCGGTTCCCTCATTCGTTTCAGGGGTGATGTGATGCGCCTGCTGGAGCGGTACGACCACATCCTCTCCATCCTTAGCAACGACCTCATCCAGTTCGAGATTGAGTCGCCCTCCGTTCCTACGGAACTGAAAAAAGAATTCGTAAAACTGGCCGAACTGGCCTCCCTGGCCGCCGAGACCACCATCCCCGGAACCAAGGCCTACTTCACGCACCCGGACCAGGTGAGCGAGACCATCCATCGCGTGTACCTCTATGATAAGCAGGCCGTGAAGCTTTCCCAGTCCATCAAGCGTACCGTCTTCCACGAGATGAACCAGCTCAAGCTGAGCGAAAAGTTCCATCTGCGCTACTTCGCCCTGCATATCGAAGACCTCTCCACCGCCGCCGTCAAGGTAGCCGAGCAGCTCTCGGTCATGTCCATCAAACGCAGCCTGTAAGCGCCTCATGTATCTCACCTACCTCACACTGGCCTTTGCCCTGGCGGCCACGCTGATCCCGCTGCTGCGGCTGGAGTATCCGGCCCTGGCGGGAACGGTCTGCGCTTCGGGCGCCCATGAGCGATGGTCGGTGAAGATCCTTGCCCCCCTGCTGGCCGTCGGCGCCCTGGCCGCCCTGTTCCTGGCCGACCTCCCCATCGGCAGACCCATGGACTGGGCCCGCACCCCCCTGGACCAGCACGCCGTGGTGATGATTGCCCTGGGCGCAGCGGCGGCCGTCACCATCGCCTCCGTCTTCCACAAGGCCACCTCCGTCCCCTACGCCATCGTGGGCGCCCTGTTCGGCTATCAATTCCTGAACGAAGGCAGCGTGGACGCCTCCCTCGCCGGCGGCATCGCCGGCAGCTGGGTGGCGGCGCCCGTCGTGTGCTGCCTGGTATCGGCCCTGCTGGCACGGGTGCTGCTGCACTTCGCCACCCGTCCGGGACGACACCTGATCCTGGTGGACCGGAACCTGCTGCACGGCTGCATCGTGGCCAGCCTCCTGCTCACCGTCACCGCTTCCTGGAACCTGGGGCAGCTGGCGGGCTTCTTCCCCGTCTGCCTGCTGGGAGAGGGGAGCGTCTCCTTCCTCTTTACGCTGGGGGCGGTCCTCGTCCTGTTCCTCTTCCGCGCCCGCCCCTCGGCCGAATCGGATACCGACTTCGGTTCCTTGTCGGCCCTCTCCGTCATGCTGTCGATGGCGCTGTGCTTCGGGCTGTTCTCCTGGGACGGCATCCGCGCAATCGGTCTGGTGCCCACGCCGCTGAGCGCCTGCTCCCTGGTCGTCGCCGGCATCACCGGCGTGAGCGTGGCGCAGCAGAAAGCCCTCATCGGCGGGGAAGATGTCCTCAAGAGCATCGCCTCTACTTTCATCGCACCCATCCTGGGCTTCCTTCTTTCCTACTGCCTGAGCATGGTGTTCTCCACGCTGGTGCTGCTGGGCCTGATCGCCACCGTGGCGGCGGCCTATCTCTATGCACGGGGGCAGCGCAATGAAGCCCGCCGCCAGGAGATGCTGCGCACCCGCGAAGAGCTGGTGTATTCCACGCAGCATTCCCTGTCGGCCCTGGAGGTGCGGGTGGAGACCAACGAGAAAGAACTGCTGAACAAGCTGGATATCAAGCGGAAAGAACTGGTAGACTTCGCCGTGGGCGTGAGCGACCAGAAGGCCTTTATGGAGAAGGTATACGAGCAGCTTGCCCACGTGCGGGAAATGCCGGAAGGCCCTGCCCGCGAAATGGCTCTGGACGAAATTCTCTCGGGCCTGCGGGAACGGATGTACTTTACGCGGGAGATGAACGACTTCTATGCCCGCACGGAAGTGCTGCACCGGGACTTCAACATGCGCCTCAAGGAAGCCTACCCGGACCTGACGGAAAGCGAGCGGAAACTGGCCAACCTGCTGCGGCAGGGCTTCTCCTCCAAGTATATCGCCTCCCTCATGAACATTACCCCCAAGAGCGTGGAAATCAGCAGGTACCGCCTGCGCACCAAACTGGGACTCAAGCGCAGCGACAACCTGGTACAATATATAAAATCCATCTAATAACCTCTTAAATAACTGTTATGCGTAAACTATTTTCTGCTATTGCAATCGTAGTGCTCACCGCGAGCGCAGCCTTTGCACAGAAGGCCCCCAAGTACAACCAGTACGGCGTGGCCGTGAACTCCGACGTCCTGGACGTGGAAGCCCAGGATGGTATCCTGGTGATGGCATCCCCCACCTCCAAGTACAAGATGTGGTTCGATATCCGTGTCCAGGCCGATGTAGCCTCCTTCTTCGGCGCACCCTCCTATGCCGACAAGATCGGTAACGGCGTGAGCATCCGCCGCGCCCGTTTCGCCGTGAAAGGCCAGGTGGACGAGAACTGGTACGGCGAATTCGATATGGACCTGGCGAACGGTCTGGTAGAGCTCAAGGACGCTATCGTCCGTTACACCGGTCTCCCCAACTGGGAAATCCAGATCGGTAACTTCAAGGAGAACTTCTCCATCCAGCGCAACACCACCTCCCGCTACCTCCAGTTCATGGAGCGCCCGATGGTTTGCTCCGCCCTGGCTCCTTCCCGTCACTTCGGCTTCAATGTGAAGTACGCCAAAGACTGGTTCTGGGGCAGCGCCGGTATCTTCGGCCCTGAAATCGCCGGTTCCGAGGAATGGCAGTACATCGCCGACAACAACAAGGACTACGGCTACAACGCCGGCATGTCCCTCACTGGAAAGGTCGTGTTCCGTCCCCTCTACAAGAAGGAGAACTCCAGCCTGCACATCGGTTTCGCCGGTTCCTACCGCACGCCGAAGGCCAGCGCCGAGAAGTTTGGCACCTATCGCGCCAGCGCCCGTAACTCCACCAGCATCAACCGTAAGAAGTATCTGGACACCAACGACCTCGCCGGTTACGACCACAACCTCCTGTGGACCGTGGAACTGGCCGGTCACTACAAGGGCCTGCGCTATGAGGCAGCCTACATGCAGGACAACGTGAAGTTCAAGGCCGATGCAGCCGATCCCGCTCCCAAGAAGTTCTGGGGCTGGTATGCCCAGGCCGGCTACCTGCTGTTCGGCGGCACCCAGCGCTACGACGCCAACGGCGGCAAGTACACCAAGATCAAACCCGGCAAGAAGTGGGGAGACATCGAACTGTGCGCACGCTACGAGTACTGCGACCTCAACAGCGGCATGGTCTTCGGCGGCGCCGCCGAGGCTTACGCCCTGGGCCTGAACTACTGGGTCACCAACAATGTAAAGATGCAGCTGAACTACCAGTTCAACAACAACGACCGCTACGCCAACGGCAAGAACAAGCTCTATGTGGGCCTGGACGACAAGGGCGAACCCACCAAGGACTACGCCAAGGTGGTGACCAACAAGGGCAAGGCCGGTGTGGACTACCACATGATCTCTGTCCGTTTCGAAATTGACTTCTAATACTTGACAGCCTTATGAAAAAACTCATTATAGCTTCCGTGGCCATCCTGATGGCCCTCAGCGCCTGCGTGAAGGACGGTATCTACCCTTACGCTTCCATCTCCGGCCTGGAGAACACCATCGCTTATAACGAAAACGAAGACGTGACCGTTACCGTCAAGGCCTCTGCCCTGCTGGACATCACCGAGGTGAACCTCATCTACACGGTGAACGAGGGCGAGCCCAAGACCGTGGCCATGACCCTGAGCGGCAAGAAATACACCGCCGTCATCCCCAAGCAGGCCATGGACGCCGTAGTTACCTACTATGTGGAGGTCAAGACGGCCGACGCCGTTTCCACCTCTGCCGTCGCCACCTACACCGTGGGTGTGATTCCCATTGACTTCTCCGTGCTGAAACTGAACGAAATCAACGGCAACGACAAGTTCATCGAAATTATCAACACCGGTACCACCGATGTGGAAATGAAGGACGTTTACATTCAGAAGGATGGCGCCGTGAAGTGGACTGCCGCTGAAGGTCTTGTTCTGAAAGCCGGCAAGTTCATGCTGCTCTACAGCTCGGACGTTACCGCCGCCGGCACTGCACAGGAAGGCTACGACCCTCAGCTCGTCTTCAGCGGCGGTCTTTCCGCCAAGAAGGCTGTGCGCGTCGAACTCTTTGATCCCAGAGGCAACAGCCTGGACGACTTCAACCTGACCACCCTGCTCAAGACCCAGGCTCCCGCTTCCTACGGCGTCAACGACGACGGCAAGTGGTACTATCAGGACGCTACTCCCGGCGCCAAGAACAAGAACGGCACCGAAGTTGTGTTTGAATAAATAACCTTTTAAACTATTTGATACATTATGGCAGAACTTAAAATTGGCGAGATCAGCAAACCTCGCTTCGAATTCCGCAGCTTTGGACAGTGCTTCTGCGAAGCACACAAGCGCATGGCACGTCTGAGTGTCCCCGTCCCCGAGAAGGTGTGGGAGCGTACCAGCGATGAGATTTACATCATCAGCGCCAAGAACGACATCAACAACACCAAGATCCGCGACGGCAAGATGGACATCAAGACCTATGTCCAGACGGTAGACGGATTCGAGCAGTGGAATCCTCTGATGAAGGGTGAATTCCCCATCTCCAAGGAAGTCCTGGAGAAGGACGTCTTCCCCGCCTTCATGGTGGAAATGCCCAAGCTCACCAAAGACACCTATACCTTCGAGGAATTCATCACCATGGTGAAGGCCTGCCCGGACCTGGCCGCCGTACGCGTGCACAAACAGCGCTTCGGCTACATGGTGAACAACACCATCTGCGAGGTGGGCAACGTCCTGATCAACGGCGCCAAGGTGGTCACCATCAACTCTGAATCCACCGAGATCGAAGACATCAAGAAGACCGTGGCCGACTGCCACCTGGAAGGCGTTGAGAACATCAACTACCTGCAGGCCATCAAGCGCGTGATCGGCATGAGCGACAAACCCTTAGCAAACGAATAAGCCATGGCACAGGAAATTGAAAAGAAATTCTTGGTAAAGGGCGACTTCAAGGCCGATGCCTTCAAGGCCACCCGCATCACGCAGGGCTACCTGAGCAGCGTTCCCGAGCGCACCGTGCGCATTCGCGTAAAGGGCGACAAGGGCTTCATCACCATCAAGGGCATTGGCAACGCCTCCGGCGCCGCCCGCTTCGAGTGGGAGAAGGAAATCCCCGTAGAGGACGTGAAGGCCCTCCTGGACCTGGCCGAACCCGGCGTGATTGACAAGACCCGCTACCTGGTGAAGAACACCGATGGCGTGCACACCTGGGAAGTGGACGAGTTCTACGGCGACAACGAAGGCCTCACCGTGGCCGAGGTTGAGCTGGCCGACGAGAACGAGCCCTTCGACAAACCCGCCTGGCTGGGCGAAGAAGTAACGGGCGATCCCAAGTACTTCAACTCCATGCTGATGAAGAACCCCTATAAGAACTGGAAGTAATCTTATGGCAACAGATACGACAAAGGCGGTGTTCGACCCGCTGGACATGAACAACTACAAGATCGAGAAACTGCCCAAGATGCAGAAATCGAAGTTTGAAGTGTGGATGGCCCGTCTGGGCGGTCCGCTGGCCCTCATCGCCTTTGTCTGGATCTGCTGGTTCTGCCACATCGGCTTTATTGACAATCTGGACCAGAGCACCCTGGCGGCCGCCGCGCAGAAACGGCTGGCCGCCCTGGGCCTGGACGGATTCATCCGCGCCAACTATGCCATGCTGGGCATCTTTGTCGCCAGCCTTATCCTCTGGATGACCGAGGCCATCCCCAATTACCTGACCTCCCTCATCCTCATTTTAGGCGTGGTACTGTTCAATGTAACCACGCAAAAGGAAGCCCTGGCCCAGCTGGGCCACCCGGTGATGTGGCTGAATATCCTGAGCTTCGTGCTGGCGTCCATGCTGGTGAAAACCCGCTTTGCCAAGCGCCTGGCCCTGGCCTTCGTCATCAAGTTCGGCCGCAGCGCCAAGGGCGTGCTGTGGAGCTTCCTCCTCATCAACCTGGTGCTGAGTGCCTTCATATCGGCCACCACCGTGAAGGCCACCATCATGCTGCCCATCTTCATGGTCATCTGCGCCATCTACGGGGCGGGCGACGGCAAGCGCAACAACTTCGGCCGTAACCTGGTCATCCAGAACCTCTTCCAGGTAAACATCGGCGCTAACGCCTTCTATACGGGCAGCGGCGCGCACCTGCTGGCCATCTCGCTCATCGCGGGCTTCGTGGGCAGCTGCGACTTCGGCTACGCCGACTGGCTGGTAGCCGTAGGGCCGATGAGCGTCATCATCCTGGTGGTGGGTCTTCTGCTCGGCATGTATGTATTCTTCCCCATGAAAAAAGAGGAGCAGGTCCCGCAGATTGAGGGAGGTATCGACAGGTTGAGAGCCGAGCTGGCCGATATGGGGCCGATGAGCCAGCAGGAGTGGCGCGCAGTGGGTATTTTCCTCGTGGTCCTGTTCCTGTGGATCACCAAAGGAACGTTCCACAACATTGACGAAACCATCGTCGCCCTCATCGGCGCGCTGCTTGCCCTGATTCCGGGCGTCGGCGTGGTGAAGTGGAACGACGTGGACATCCCCTGGCACCTGATGCTGTTCAGCGCCGGTGCCTACACCCTGGGCAGCGGCCTCAACGCCACCGACCTGCCCAACACCATGGTGAACGCCGCCTTCGACTCGCTGGGCATCACCGCAAACACCCCGTTCTGGGTGCTGTACGTGATTCTGACGTTCCTCATGATGTATTCCGGACTGGTGTTCCAGTCCAAGACCATCCGCACGATGGTGTTCGTACCCATCGCGCTGGGCGTGGAGAAGCGCTTCGGCTTCCCGCCCATGAGCCTGGCCCTGCCGGTGTCCATGCTCATCGAGCACTGCTACGTGCTCCCCTTCAACAGCAAACCCGCGGCCCTGCTGTACACCACCAACCACTACAGCATGACGGACGCCTTCAAATACGGCATCACGATGATGACCTTTTCCTGGCTGCTCATCCTCCTCTTTGGACAGACCGTCCTGAAATGGCTGGACATTACACCGGGTTTATTCTAATTTTTGTATATTTGTAAAGCTATGAGTATTGACTGGGTACTGATTTTCCGGCTGGTCGTCGCCGGTATCCTGGGCGGCCTCATTGGCTTGGAGCGGGAATTCCGCGCCAAGGAAGCCGGTGTGCGTACGCATTTCATTGTAGCACTGGGCAGTGCCCTGTTCATGATCATCTCCGAATTCGCCTTCGAAGGCAAGCAGCACGACGCCGCCCGTGTAGCGGCGCAAGTGGTGTCCGGCATCGGCTTCATCGGCGCCGGCGTCATCATCTTCCAGCGCAACGTGGTACGCGGCATCACCACTGCCGCCGGCCTGTGGGTGGCGGCCGCCATCGGCCTGGCCTGCGGGGACGGGATGTATGCCGTGGCCATTGCCGCCACCGTCCTCACCGTCTCGTGCCTGGAGATGATGCACTTCGTGAACCTGCACTACAACGAGAAGGTGGTGGACATCACCCTGGTCCCGGACAAACCATACGACCTTCCGTCCCTGCCCACCCGCCTCAAAAAGGAACACGTTACCGTAGAATCCTACACCATCTCCGGCGGAAAGATCCACCTCTCCCTCCGGCTCCGCCAGCGGGATTACCTAAACACAATCAAAAACTTAATGGACACCCTGGAGGGCTTCAGCATCGAAGAAATGAACTAACCACCACAAGAAACTAATCACACACTAATAACTATGACCTACTTATTCTACCTGGTTCCGTCAGCAGCCGTGCTGGCGCTCCTTTTTGCCTGGATATTCTTCCGGCAGATGATGAAAGAAAGCGAAGGAACCGTCACCATGAAAGAGATTGCCCAGTATGTGCGCGAGGGAGCCATGGCCTACCTCAAGCAGCAGTACAAGGTAGTCATTATCGTATTTGCCGTGCTGGCCGTGCTCTTCGCCGTGCTGGCATACGGCTTCGGCGTACAGAATCCCTGGGTGCCCTTCGCCTTCCTCACCGGCGGTTTCTTCTCCGGCCTGGCGGGTTTCGTGGGCATGAAGACGGCCACCTATGCCAGTGCCCGTACGGCCAACGCCACCATGCGCAGCCTCAACTCCGGCCTCAAGATCGCCTTCCGCAGCGGCGCCGTGATGGGCCTCACCGTGGTGGGCCTGGGCCTGCTGGACATCGCCATCTGGTGGCTGGTCCTGAACGCCTTCGTACACGAGGCTTCCGAAGCCCAGACACTGGTCGTGATCACCACCACCATGCTCACCTTCGGCATGGGTGCCTCGACGCAGGCGCTCTTCGCCCGCGTGGGCGGCGGTATCTACACCAAGGCGGCCGACGTAGGCGCCGATATCGTGGGCAAGGTGGAACAGGATATCCCCGAGGACGACCCCCGCAACCCCGCCACCATCGCCGACAACGTGGGCGACAACGTAGGTGACGTGGCCGGCATGGGCGCCGACCTGTACGAGAGCTACTGCGGCTCCATCCTCGCCACCATGGCGCTGGGTGCATCGGCCTTCTTTGCCGAAGGCACCGCGGTGCAGATGCGCGCCATCCTGGCCCCCATGACCATCGCCGCCATCGGCGTGGTGCTTTCCATTCTGGGCATCTTCGTGGTGCGCACCAAGGAAGGCGCTACCCTGAAGGACCTGCTGGGCTCCCTGAGCCGCGGCACCAACCTGGCCGCCGTCCTCATCGCCATCTTCTCCTTCGGCATCTTCTGGCTGCTGGGCTTCCACAACTGGTGGATGCTGGCCCTGAGCGTGGTGAGCGGCCTGCTGGCCGGTGTCATCATCGGCAAGGTAACCGAATATTACACGTCCCATTCCTATAAGCCTACGCAGAAACTGGCCGAAAGCTCCCAGACCGGTCCCGCCACCGTCATCATCAACGGTGTGGGCCTGGGCATGATCTCCACGGCCGTTCCGGTGGTGACCATCTGCGTGGCCATCCTGCTGGCCTACGGCTTCGCCACGGGCTTCAGCTTCAGCGTAGACACTTTGAGCCACGGCCTGTACGGCATCTCCATCGCCGCTGTGGGTATGCTCTCCACCCTGGGTATCACCCTCGCCACCGACGCCTACGGCCCCATCGCCGACAACGCCGGCGGCAATGCACAGATGTCCGAGCTGGATCCTTCCGTGCGTGAGAAGACCGACATCCTGGACTCCCTGGGCAACACCACCGCCGCTACGGGCAAAGGCTTTGCCATCGGCAGTGCCGCCCTTACGGCCCTGGCCCTGCTGGCTTCCTACATCGAAGAGATCAAGATCGGCCTGGGCCATATCGGCAAGAATGCCATCGAGGTGGGCGACAAGGTCGTGGATACCGTATCGGCCTCCATCATGGACATTGTGAACTACTATGACATTACGCTGATGAACCCGAAGGTACTGGTGGGCGTATTCGTGGGCTCCATGATGGCCTTCCTGTTCTGCGGCCTTACGATGAACGCCGTGGGCCGCGCCGCCGAGAAGATGGTGGTGGAAGTGCGCCGCCAATTCCGCGAGATTGCGGGCATCCTGGAAGGCAAGCAGCGTCCGGACTACACCTCCTGCGTACGCATCTCCACCAAGGCCGCCCAGCATGAGATGGTATTCCCGTCCCTCCTTGCCATTATCGTTCCCATGCTGGTGGGCATCATCCTGGGTCCTGCGGGCGTGATCGGCCTTTTGGCCGGCGGCCTGGGTGCCGGTTTCGTACTGGCTATCTTCCTGGCCAACTCCGGCGGTGCCTGGGACAATGCCAAGAAGTATGTGGAAGAGGGCCACTTCGGCGGCAAAAATTCCGCATCCCACCATGCTACGGTAGTAGGTGACACCGTGGGCGACCCCTTCAAGGACACCTCCGGCCCTTCGCTGAACATCCTCATCAAGCTGATGAGCATGGTTTCCATCGTAATGGCGGGCCTAACGGTAATGCTCCATTAAACCTCAAAAACCTCCCTTTTGCGGGGAGGTTTTTTTTCAGTATCTTTGCAATTCTTATGAAAGCACGGCAAGTACTGATATTCTTTTTGGGTGTGTTCGCACTGATGGGCATGCTGTGGCTGGCGGTGCCGGCCGACGGCGTGCCGCTGGGACCGTCGTTCACGCTGCGCTTTGCCTCTTATGAGCGCACGCTGCGGGACGCCAGTGAGCGGAAGGTGGATGTGGATTCGGTGCTGACAGTCGTAGCCAGCCGCTTCCAGATGAGGGATGACACCCTGAAGTTCTACCGCCGTTTCTTCTACGAGAACCCGGACCGCATCTACGTGCCGGATAACGACTACCGTTACTTCGACGGCGTGTTCCGCGAAATGGAGCAGGCACAGGCCGATGGCAGGACGGTGCGCGTAGTGCACTACGGAGACTCCCAGATCGAGCTGGACCGCATTTCGCAGGATTTGCGCGAAGCCCTGCAGGCCAAGTTCGGCGGCCAGGGCACCGGCTTCTTCCCCGCCGTGAGCAACGTTCCTTCGGCCAGTATCTCCAAGAGCGCCAACGGCGGCTTCGTGCAGTATACCATGTACGGAGACTCCACCACGGTGCGCGCCGGCCATAACCGCTACGGCATGCTGGCCCAGGTGGTGCAGCTCACCGGCGGCGGTACCATTTCCCTGCGGGGATCCAAGAACAAGAACGCCCGCGAAGGCGTGAAGACCTTCACCACCGTGAGCCTGCTCTGCGGCCGTACCAGCCAGGGTTTTGAGGTGAAGGCCGTGTCCGACACCCTGAAGCCCAAGGCCGTGAAGACGGTGGGCGAGGGCGGCGCCACACTTCTTACCTGGACCTTCTCCCGTCCGGTGGAAAAAGCCACCCTGCGCATCAGCGGCAGTGCCGAGATCTACGCGGTAGGGGCCGACGGTGCCACCGGCGTAGCCGTGGACAACGTTCCCCTGAGAGGCTGTTCCGGCACCATCTTCCACCGCATTTCCAAGCCGCTGATGAGCGACAGCTTCGCCCTTACGGACACCCGGCTCATCATTCTGCAGTTCGGCGGCAACTACATGCCCGTCGTACGCAATACGCAGGTCATCGAGCAGTACCAGGAGCAGATCGCCCGCGAGATCCAATACTTCCACGAAGTGGCTCCCCAGGCGCGGATCCTGTTCATCGGCCCGTCCGACATGGGCAAGAGCGTGAACGGCCGCATCGTCACCTGGCCCCGCCTGCCGGAGCTGGTCGACTCCCTCAAGAGCACGGCCCTGGCCAACGACGCCGCCTACTGGGATCTCTTCCGCATGATGGGCGGCGAGAATTCCATGGGGCAGTGGGTGAAACACCGGCCGGCCTATGCCGGCCCGGACTACATCCACTTCACCTCCGACGGCGCCCGCAAGGTGGGCGAAACCCTGAGCCAGTCGCTGCTCACCTGCTACAACTTCTATCAACTTAGGAAAACCTATCCCAAGAGAAAGGTGGAGGAGGCCATGCGGCCATGAGGAAACTGCTTCTGACAGCCGTCACGGCCCTGCTGGCCCTGCTTTCCGCCGGCGCCCGCGTGCCCCACTATCCTTTCGTGAGGGCCGATTTGAACGTCCTGGAGATGCCCGCCGGGGCTTCTCCCACCTACGATATCTTCCTGCGCAAGCTGGATACGCTCATCATGACGGGCGGGGTAGACCTCCGCGTGCTGCATGTGGGCGGATCGCACGTGCAGGGCGGCACCTGGAGCGACCGTCTGCGCCGGGACTTCCTGAGCCTGCGCTACGGTGCCGACGGCGGCCGCGGCCTGGTGTTCCCCTTCTCGGCGGCCGGAACCAACACGCCGGCCAGCTACAGCAGCTCCTTCGCCGGGAACTGGGAAAGCGCTACCTGCCTGCGGCCGAGGGACGTCACCCTGGGGCTCACCGGGATGGCGCTCACGGCGAGGGATACATCGGCCCGGGTGGTCATTGACCTGCTGCCCCGGGAGTCGCACCTGCTGCAGCAGCGCTACACCTTCAACCAGGTGGACGTGCTGGGCGAAGGGACGCTGGAGCCGGTACTGCTGCTCAATAAGAAAGACACGCTGCGCGGCGTGGACGGCCACTTTGTGATTCCCTACTATACCGACTGGGTGCAGCTGGGTTTTGCGGGAAGCGGCTACTATACCCTCCGCGGCCTGTACCTGGACAAGCCCAACCAGGGATTCAGCCTCATGGAGGCGGGGGTGAACGGTGCCTCTACCACCGCCTGGCTGCGCTGCGAGCTGTGGGAAGAGGACCTGCGCCGCGTGATGCCGGACCTGGTGATCTTCTCTATCGGCATCAACGACATACAGGGGGGCGATTTCGACCCCGCCCGCTTTAAGGAGCACTATAGGGAACTGATCCGGGCCGTGCGCAGGGTGAACCCCTACTGCGCCATCCTGTTCAGCGGCATCAACGACAGCTGGCGCCGCCGGGATGTAAACAGCCATACAGAGGCAGCGGAACAGGCCTTCCGCGAACTGGCCCGGGAATGCACCGGCGTGTTCTGGGACTGGTACAAGGTGATGGGCGGCTACGGCTCCATGGCCCGCTGGCAGGAAGCCGGCCTGGCCCAGGGAGACAAGGTGCACTTTACGCCCGCCGGCTACAAACTGGTGGCCGACCTTCTGTTTGACGCCATCATAGACTCTTACAGCAAGCGCCGATGAATATGTGGGATGTCATACGGGACTTCCTGGTGAACCTGTTCTCCTTCGATCAGGCCCACCCGCTGCTGTTCACCCAGTTCTATTTCTGGGCGTTCTTCGCGCTGGTGTTCGCGGTGTTCTCGCTCTTCCATTCCAAGGCCCTGCTCAGGAACGGCTACCTCTTCGCCTGCTCGCTGTTCTTCTACTACAAGACCAGCGGCGTGTTCCTGGCCCTGCTGGTCTTCGTTATTGTCTATAACTTCTTCGCCGCCAAAGGATTGCGAAAGCTGAAGGGCGAAAAGGCGCGGAGTGCGCTCACGGTCTTCAGCGTCATCGTGGACCTGGGCATCCTGGCCTACTTCAAATATGCCTACTTCCTCACGGACTTCGTGAACAACCTCTTCGGCCTGTCCATCGAGGTGCACGACGTGCTGGGAGAATGGCTGAACATGCTCTGCGGGGCTTCGGTGTTCCGCGTAGACGCCATCGTCCTCCCGGTGGGCATTTCCTTCTTCACCTTCCAGGCAGTGAGCTACATCGTGGACGTGAAGCGGGAGAAGATAGAGCCGGTGAAGAACTTCCTGGACTTCGGCTTCTATCTTAGCTTCTTCCCGCAGCTGGTGGCCGGTCCCATCGTGCGTGCCGTGGAGTTCGTGCAGCAGCTGCACAAGCCCTACAACCTGAGCCGCCGCTGGTTCGGCATTGCCATCTTCTGGATCATGAACGGTCTGCTGAAGAAGCTCATCCTGGCCGACTACCTGGCGGTGAACTTCGCCGACCGTGTGTTCGAGAATCCCCTGCTGTACAGCGGCTTTGAGAACCTGTCGGCCCTGTTCTGCTATTCCCTGCAGGTGTATGCCGACTTCTCCGGCTACACGGACATCGCCACGGGCGTGGCCATGCTCTTCGGCTTCTACCTGCCGCAAAACTTCAATTCGCCCTACAAGGCCGAGAATACGCAGCAGTTCTGGCGCCGCTGGCACATGACTTTGAGCCGATGGCTGCGCGACTACCTGTACATCCCGCTGGGCGGCAACCGCAATGCGTCGGCCGGCACCTTCATCATCATCGCGGCGGTGGCGGTGTTCGGCAGCTTCCTCAGCGGCAGCTGGTGGGTGGCCTTCGGGGTCTTCGTGCTGGCTGCAGGCATCGGCCTGTGGGCCTGGCGGAAGCCCGGAGACCGCAAGCTCATCACCACCAACATCAACTCCATGAACACCATGCTGCTGGGCGGCCTGTGGCACGGTGCCAGCTGGAACTTCATGATCTGGGGCGGCCTCAACGGCCTGGGCATGGTGATCTATAAGATCTGGACCAAGCGGTCGATGGGCGTGAAACTGCTCATCATCGGCTCCGTGACGGCGCTGTGCGGCGTGCTGTCCTTCACCCTGCACTACCCCGTCTGGAACATGTTCTTTGTCTGGACGCTC
>Ga0310786_10007165_pt1 | contig 14614 bp, 16 predicted proteins | sample AusTroGonzalo_MG_FD_203881 | JGI IMG/M metagenome (GOLD analysis project Ga0310786, IMG submission 203881) | Bovine rumen microbial communities from tropical cattle in Woodstock, Queensland, Australia - Gonzalo_03 (v2) (version 2) | ecosystem: Host-associated > Mammals > Digestive system >... | reverse complement strand
AACTCCCGTGCTTTTCACGTCATACGCTTCGACCTTGCAGCATTCTCTCTGCTACAAGCTTCGTCCACCCATTTATCTGTGTTTCAAACAGGACCTTAAACCCGTTTTTTATCCAAAAATGCGTAGATTGCGGATTTCCCTTGTCAATTGCAAGACGGACTGCCGTTTTGCCGATATTTCTTAAGTATTCAACAGTCTCACTTACAATGGTCGTTCCAACCTGTTTCCCCTGATACTTTGGATTCACCATAAAAAAGCCGATGTATGCGGTGCCTATGTCCGGGTATCCGTCCACAAGATCCATTACCGCAACCAATTCGTCTTTTTCAAAAAAACCAAAGTAGTATTTGTCCGAAGGACTAATGCCCGGAGGAGTTGCTTTCATGTCATCCATGATCTGCGCCTTTGTGGGTTTAGCTTCCGTATGCTCATAAAACAACGGATTCTTCTGACATAATTCGAGGATCATACCAACGTCGCTGTCATTCAATGTTCTGGTAATATAACGTTTGTTGATTTTAGAAAGCTCTATCATATATATTATTTATCCTCTTTGCCTTACTTGAGTCCTTTAAAATACTCACGTAGCAATTCCTTTGTCACAGGTATACTATACCCTTCGAGTTCCTTGTAAACCAAATCTGTCAGTCTTAAGAGCCGTTCCCACAATTCCGCCTTATTTTCACTGGTGATAAACGTGCTCCGAATTGCATCCTTTTCAATTTCAGGCAACTTGTCTATTTCGCGATTTCGATCACTCTCCAGTTTGTATCGGTCTCCGAGCAAATCGATATATAACTTTCTGACATAATCCATTTCACCCATCACGCGGAAATATTCTCCACGGCGAATAGCCACTCCCGCATGCATTAGGCGAACCCATACCGACTGACAGGCTGTTTCTATATCTTTCTTCTGTTTATTGCCATATATCCTGTCATTCAACCCTGCCAAAGATTGTGTCATCTTTTCCTCAACAATTCCGGAATTATCAAACAAAACCTTGAACGCAGGTTTCCAAGCCGCCGCATGTTCATACGCGCCATATCCAAGATCAATTTCCAGAAGATTTGATAATACGTAACACTGGAGATGCCTGGACTCGTTTTGTATAAAAAACAGAATCTCATATTCTTCGGTGATTCTTCGGTGCATATATTCCATGACCTCAACCATCGACTCATTGGAATCCAGCGCTAAAACAAAATCCAGATCCGACCGGTCGTCGTGATACCCATTTGCTCCGGATCCCACTTGAACCAGCGATACTATTTTGCCGCACTGTCTTGTAATCGAAAGGATATAATCAAAAGCTTCCTGTCTGTCTTGCTCGCTGAAAATCACACTCATTTCCATGTCTCCTTACACAAATATGAATTTATTTCCACTCATTCCATATTCAAAACGGCATTGATAAATGCCTTGATAATTCGATATGAATCATCTCCCTTGAAATCTAACTGCGGAATGAAAAGCGTTCCAACAAAAAATGGATGCTCTTTCAGTTCAAATCCCCTGAAACAACCGTTCTTAGTTTCAACAATGGCCGTAATCTCGCCACTATTTTGAAATGCGCCGCGAAATGATTCGTTAAATCCATAATTACAACGGTATTCGCCAATGAATTTGTCTGCTCCTGCCGTTCGGGCCAAAGGTGAATTGGGATCCGTCATCTCCAGTTGTTCCTTTTGGTTCATTAACGTACACGACAATCTAGAAATTACCGCATCCGCACGTTCCGCGCCATTTTCTTCGCTGTCCGCATCGCGAAAGCCTAATGCGTTGCATGCAAACTCAATTACCATGTGCTGAAAGCCGGCACACGTGCCAAGCGCGGGCACTCCGTTCTCCCTTGCATACTGAATTGCCGATAAGACATTCTTAGCATTTCTATAAGGACTTCCCGGTGAAAACCAAAACCCATCAAACATACTTAAGCCTTCCTCGGACACATCCGCTTCATCGCTCATGATCCATTGCGCTTCCATTTCACCGTTCATCTCTTCAGCCACTTCTTTTATGGATTCCATTATGAGTACGTGGCTCTTTTCATTTTGATTAAAGTCGCCAATGATAGCTATTCTTTTCACGCGAACCTCCGCTATACAATCTCAGAATTTTCCTTCTAAAGTATATCAAAACCGCAAAACTTGGTCAATAAAAGCAGCGTTCCTAACTTGGATTCGCTGCTTTTTTTGATCCTGTATCCCCGTCCCCATGGTCCACTATTTTGGTCCATTAACCCCGTCCCTATGGGCTATTGGGTGGCGAATTACGGTCCGAAGCTTTTCAGGCGCTACCTTCCGTGCGTCACTTAAGTATATCTCGTGATGGAGTCTTTCGTCCGTTACGTCCAACACATACCCCTGCTCCTCCATAAAGCGATGCATCGCCTCCACGGTGGCAGGCTCGTCATCATAGGAACCCACGTGCATGCACTGCACGCAAAGCCCCTCGTCGTACGTGAAGAATTCTGCCTTCGAAAAATCCTGTTTTTTCTTTGCCGTGGCCTCTTTGAGTGCCCAGTCAAAATCAGCCTTCGTGACAAAATCCGGCAGTCGGATGACGGAAATCCAGTGGAAATCGGACTTGCGGGCATAGTCAATGCCTTTTATTCCGTCTTGCCACCAGAATCCTTCCAAGGGCGGTACCACATAATCAAAGTATCCGTCGATCTGATGGTCACCCTTCTTGCTCATTTTGATTGTGAAGGCAATTCCGTACAGCAATCCTATAGCCTGCTTATATTCACCATCTTCCTGATTCGGATCACCGCAGCCGCGCACAGCAATATAATTCATGCTCGGCACAGTTACGATACCGGGCTTATTCTTCGGCAAATAAAACTCCTTATACTCCTTTTTGAAATCAAAAGTCATCAAAGCTTACCTCCCCGCATCCTTTTCTTCAAAAGGTTTATTCCAGGAACCTATCTCAATCAGATTCCCTTCCGGATCAGCAATATAACAGGTTCTCTGTCCCCATGGTTCAAGCTCAGGCTCCAAGACTGACGTTGCACCATTCTCTACCGCATTCTTGAAAGCAGCATCAACCTCATCAAACGTGTCAACATAAAGGGCGATTTCCGAATGCCCATTCAGCCCCTTAATGTACTCATATCGGTGGCTTGTCATCTTCTCAAAATCTTTCCTGCCATATAGCAAAAACAATGTTCCGTCTTTCACAAGATATACGTTGGAAGCATCCTCTGCTTCCTGGATCTCAAATCCAAGCACGTCCCTGTAAAAGCGGATCATCTTCGTCATGTCCTCAACCAATAATCCAAAACCGTCCAATCTCATAACCCTATGTCCTCCTCGTAAATTTTTGCCACTTTTTGCATCATCTGAGCGATTTTCCTTCTTGCCTCTTTCGGTTCGAGCACTTCGGCCTTATCCCCGAAGGTCAAAAGCCAGGTGATCAGATTATCCTCGTTTGTGTAGTCCGTCGCAAAAAGAAGCCTGCCGTCATCTGCTTCCGTAAAACAATCAGGGCCGAATTCCTCCACCAGCCTCCATTTTACGTCTGGCGTAAAGAGAACCTTTACGCTGATCCCTCCGGGAAAGACCTTCTCTGCCGAAAGATCCGGCAGAGGGACGCTTCTGCAGGTGAACTTCTGGTCCGTCTCGCTTACCCGATCCATGCGGTTTAGCTTAAACAGCCGGAAATCCTTCCGGTTAAGACACCAGCCGTACACGTACCAACTTGACCACTTGAACACCACATAAAATGGCTCTATAGTGCGTTCTCCCTCCCCGGAAGGTGCATAATAGTGAAACTTAAGAAGATGCCTGTTCTCAATCGCATCCTGAATGGTAGCGATCTTCGGGGCCAGCGATGCCTTGTACCACGACGAAAGGTCGATCAGGATGGAATCCTTGCCACTGATCAGTTCGGAGGAACCCGCCTGTATCTTCTCCATCAGCTGTCCGTAATATCCGCTCCCGCTCACGCTGTCAAGACTTCTAAGCCCCGCCAGGATCATTTGCATGTCCCGGGAAGTCAGAAGCGTCCTGTCCATGCGGTATCCACTCATTATGCTGATGCCGCCCCCCGCCCCCTGCGTCGTGCAGATCGGTATTCCGGCTTTGCAGAGTGCCTCCACGTCCCTGTTGATCGTTCTTCTGGACACTTCAAAATGCTCCGCAAGCTCCGGTGCAGTCGTCATTTCTTTTTGCAACAGTATCGATAATATTCCAATCAGCCTGTCAATCTTCACTTGATCACCTTCTTCACGTATCATACCAAACTTAACATGTCATCTGTATGTCATGTTTAAAATTCTTTTTTTCCCGTACCTTGCTTTTTTCAAGATACGGGAAATTCCTAATCATTAGGGAACAATTCATTAACAAACTGGTTGCTTGAAGCTTTTTATCCGCAGGTACATAAATTTTCAATCTATCCTGAAGCCCTGTTTTTAAGCTTAGCCCCGCGCCATTCACTGGAATTGTCACATACTGAATGCCATTGTCTCTTAAAACTTGTCCAAGCATCTCAGCCCACATGGTTTCTTTTTCTGCTAATAACTCAAAACCATTATCCATAAATTGTCCCTCCTCATGTTTTTTACCGCAAAATGTCTTTATATACATAAATAATCTACATCCAAAGCTGCGAGCAGCAATCCAATGTTTGTAACGAAAAGTCCCGATTTATGCATGCGGACTTGCACAATTATCTCCGCATGTATTCATCCCTTAATGCCGTCAAGTGATCTATGATGTTAGCATTCCATGAAATCATTGCCGGAAGCTTCTCGCATGGAAACTCCCTGCAAAGCCCACAGAATTGTACGCCATGTTCCCTTGCACATGCATGTACTTTGCACCTGCCTGATTCAGCCCATTCCGGAACCCGTCCATCTGCCTCAATGCAACCAGGGCATGAACCCTCAATCTTTTTTGTGCAACCTACGCAACATTCACCGCATGCAGTAATCGTTGTAAAATCAGTCATATCATTCCCCTAATCCGTACATCCCAAAATATAATCGTTCATGTTCATTACAACCTATCATCCTTGACCACCTACAAAATTGCGGCAATGCCATCGACATAAATCGACTTTTTCTGCCTCTCTTGGATAATTTTATCACAAAATCAAAGTTTCTGGCAACACTCCCACATGGCAGATTATTCCCGTCAATGCCAATAGAAAAAGCCCTGAAACGCATTCGTTTCAAGGCTTTTCTCGTAATTATATAAGTGCTGGCAGCCGGACTTGAACCGGCACGGTGTTGCCACCGAGGGATTTTAAGTCCCTTGCGTCTGCCTATTCCGCCATGCCAGCAAACGCATTGTGAGGTGCCACATACGGATTCTGAAATCAAAGAACCGACAATCCTTCACAAATGGATGGAGGTGGATTCGAACCACCGAAGCAATTTGCAGCAGATTTACAGTCTGTCCCCTTTGGCCACTCGGGAATCCATCCATGTGATGTATGTATCACAATGAGCAATTTTATCATATTTATGGAAAAAAAGCAAGGCTTTCTTTACAAAATAAACCTTCTCTTTCGACGCATTTCCTCCTCAGGAGTTAATATTTCAGTTTCTATACGCTTAATTTTAGGTACTTTAGGCTCCGGTGTCGACACAAACGGATCATACTTTAAGATTGTGGCAGAATGCTTTGGCAGGGTAACCTTGACTCGTCCGGCATACATCTCGTATTCCGGACCTCCAAGAGAATAACCTTCCTCGCTTGTTCGCAATAAAACTCGTACGCGTCCGGTTTTTGACGTACCCAGTTCCCAGACATCCACTTCCTTTTGAAGCTCCGATTCATTATTGTTAATCAGAATCACACATTGTCCATCCTTATGAAAACGCCCGTACGCGAGATAATTATATCCTGCATCCATAAACTTCAAAGATCCGTTTCTAAGCTCATCATGAGTATTGCGCAGTTCAATAATATCGCGGTGGAAATTGATCAGCTGCACATCTTCTTTCCCCCAAGGATAAGTACGTCTGCTGTCGGGATCGGTAAACCCGCATAACCCCGCTTCATCTCCATAGTAAATCGTAGGCGCACCAATCCATGTCATCTGGATTGCTACTGCTTCCATGAATACGGCCTTGTTGATCCCTTCCTCTGCGGCAGTAGGACCCAGTGTCGCAGTACGACCAACCTTATGATTGGTTCTGGTGAGAAATCTGGAGTGATCATGATTAGAAAGCTCGTTCATAGCTACCTGCAAACTCGGCATGGAAAAACTCGCTCCGTGATGACGCATTGCACCCCAAAAATTCTCAGCATCGCCGATCAAATCCTCGCGGAAATCATCACTGTGTTTTTCCATACCGGTTAAAAACCATGTGACAGGCTCCATAAAGGCATCATAGTTCATGACGGTATCCCACTCATCACCCTGAAGCCAATCGCGTGCATTTCCGTAATGCTCCGCAAGGATTAGTGCATCCGGTTTTGCTTCCTTGACAGCTTTCCGAAATTCCTTCCAAAACTTATGATTAAACGGAATACTGTGTCCGAGATCGGCCGCAACATCCAGTCGCCATCCGTCCGCATTATACGGCGGCGATACCCACTTCTTCGCGATTTCCAGGACATAATCCATTAGCTTTTGGGAACCTTCATAATTGAGCTTAGGCAATGTATCGTGTCCCCACCACCCATCATAAGTAGCATTATACGGCCATTTTGTCTCATCCTTGAAGTCGAAATAATTCCTGTAAGGGCTCTCGGAGCTGACATATGCTCCCGCTTCGTAACCTTTGGCGTTTTCGTATATTCTCTCTCTATCAATCCATTTATTAAAGGATCCGCAGTGGTTAAACACACCATCAAGGATTACTCTGATCCCTCTGCTGTGTGCTTCCTCAACCACCTTTGCAAACAGCTCGTTGCTTGCCTCAAGATTGGCTTTATTTGTCACTCTGTCAATGTATCGGGTTGCATTTCGATTCTCTGTTTGACCGGGCTGCAGCAGGTTGCCCTGATCAGAAACCAGTTTTCCAAAGTGCGGATCAATATAATCATAATCCTGAATATCATATTTATGGTTCGAAGGTGATACGAACAAAGGATTGAAATAGATTACTTCAACGCCGAGGGACTTCAGATAATCCAGTTTATCCAATACGCCTTGAAGGTCTCCGCCATAAAAATCACGCACATCCATGGATGCCGGATAACTATACCAGTCCTCCACCTTCCGAACCTGTTCACCAATGTAGCTGTACTCGCCTGTGAGCACATCATTCGATGTATCACTATTGCAGAACCGATCCACATAAATCTGATACATCACGGCACCTTTCGCCCAATCCGGCGTTTTGAATCCGGGAATGATCTGAATATCATAGTAATCGTTCGGCTCATGGCAAAGACCTCGGACATCATAATAGACTACCAAAGCTCCGGTACGAATTTCAAAATGGTACGTCAGTTTCTCATTGCCCATCCGGATCTGGTAACTATAATAATCAAAATCCTCTATGGTCTCCGTCTTCGTCATGGTATAGTGAGTTCCTTTGCATACAAAAAACACTACATCAACATTATTGCGGGCTGTACGAAATCTGATCGTAACAAGATCGTTTTCGTTCGGCTCTGCCGGTGAGACATAGTGCTTCGTCGTATCGCTGAACAAGGCTTTTAAATTAAAAACCGGCCTCATAGAAGCGATATAATGCAGATTCTTTTCAACTCGACGCATTTTTTCAAATTCCATGGGCAGTTCCTTCTTTTATATCATTATATTGATTTATTATATCTTATCATTCTGTTATGGCTTCGTCAACTTTTCTCACAAAACCGTTTAAAAGTGAAATAAGCAACCGGGGGGGTTGCTTATTTCAGAGAAGGTATTTCTTTCTTATGGGGTATAGCAAAAACTATAATGTATTGGGGGGTTACGCATATTATAATATCATTACGTACCCTTTTTGCATATTCTCATAATTCACAAACTTTACAAATTTGCTATTCCAATTTTGTTAAATTTGCACAAATTCTTTTTGTTCATTATGCCATGGCCGCTTCGACAAACAATCCTTCGAACTCTTTTCCCGTAATTTTCTCCTTCTCAAGAAGCAGCTCTGCACAACGATGCAGTACATATTCATGGCTCTTGATCATCTGTTTAGCCTTCGTATAGCAGCTATCGATGATATTCTTGACCTCTTGATCGATCTGAGCGGTAACCGCCTCGCTGTACGGCTTTGTATGTGCCAGATCGCGACCGATAAACACCTCATCATCTTCGGTATCATAGTTAATGATACCAATACTGTCGCTCATACCATATTTGGTAACCATTCTGCGGGCAACACTTGTTGCCTTCTTAATATCGCTGGATGCTCCCGTTGTGATATCTCCAAAGATGAGTTCTTCTGCGATTCTGCCACCAAGAGATACCATGATATCCTGAAGCATCTTGCCCTTTGTCAAAAACATCTCATCCTTCTCGGGAAGCGGCATTGTATATCCTGCAGCACCGTGTCCGGTGGGAATGATCGATACCGTATAAACAGGTCCAACATCTGGAAGAAGATGGAACAGGATCGCATGACCGGCTTCATGATACGCCGTAATCTTTTTTTCTTTTTCAGAAATGATCTTACTGGTCTTTTCACTTCCGATTCCGATCTTGATAAATGCCTTTCGAATATCGCCCTGCGTCACGTATGCTTTGTCATTCTTAGCGGCATCGATAGCAGCTTCATTCATAAGATTTTCCAGATCCGCTCCTGAAAATCCGGCTGTCGTCTGCGCAATCTGTTTTAAATCCACATCATCAGCAAGAGGCTTGTTCTTTGCATGAACCTTCAAAATTTCCTCTCTGCCGCCAACATCCGGCACACCAACCGACACCTTTCTGTCAAAGCGGCCGGGGCGCAGAATTGCAGGATCAAGGATATCTACACGGTTGGTTGCAGCGAGGATGATGATTCCCTCATTCTCACCAAAGCCATCCATCTCCACAAGAAGCTGGTTCAGCGTCTGCTCACGTTCATCATGTCCGCCACCGAGACCTGTGCCACGACGCCTTGCAACAGCATCGATCTCATCGATAAAGACGATACACGGGCAATGCTTCTTCGCTTCGGCAAACATATCTCTTACTCTGGCCGCACCTACACCGACAAACATCTCTACAAAATCAGAACCTGAAATACTAAAATAAGGAACGCCGGCTTCACCTGCGACAGCCTTTGCAAGCAGTGTTTTACCGGTTCCGGGAGGCCCCTCTAGCAAAACACCCTTCGGAATCCTCGCACCGAGCTTCGAATACTTTTCCGGACTCTTCAGGAAATCAACAATCTCTGCGAGTTCTTCTTTTTCTTCCTTCAAACCGGCAATATTTTCAAAAGTAACATGCTTATCATCCTTTGTCATTCTGGCACGGCTCTTCCCGAAATTCAACATCTTGTTATTTCCGGAACTTGCCTGCTCGCTTCCCTGTCCGAAAAAGATCATAAACAGGAAGATCCCGACTACCAACACGATCAACAGCGGCAAAAGATTTGTGATCAGCCAACTTTCTCTCTTTACGTCTTCGATCACCGGCTCTATTTGATAGCTGCGAACTAGTTTTTCTGCTTCCTGTACATTTGTGACATAAAGTTTTCGGGTCGATCCGTCATGCATTGTAATCTTAACTACACCCGTTGGGGTTTCACTATTCGGCGTAATGATAACCTGTTCGACGTCGCCCTCTTTCAGATCTTCTATAAATAGTTCACGGGAATAATCCTGCGCTTTATCCGTGATCTTATTAATCCCAAACAAGATTAAAATAAGGATCAATACAAAAATTACATATGATCCGAGTTCATTGTTTTTTTTCTGTGGCACTTCTCAAGTCCTCCTGAATCTCTCATTTCCGTCACATGGAATGCTTATCTCACATGACTTCCTCTATTTGCCGGATATTGTATCCAAACACATTTCACCAATATAGGGAAGATTTCTATATTTCTGATCGTAGTCCAGTCCATAACCGACAACAAATTTATCCGGAATCTGAAATCCGGTATAATCCACTTCCACCTGCACAACTCTTCGAGCCGGCTTATCAAGCAGCGTACACAAATGAAGACTGGCAGGCTTTCTGTCACGAAGCATCTCCAACAGATAGCTCAGTGTCCGTCCGCTGTCAATAATATCCTCGACAACAAGAACATCCTTATCCTGAATGGAATCATCAAGGTCTTTCACGATCTTTACCACTCCGCTGGATTTGGTCTCGCTTCCGTAACTTGTCACACTCATAAAATCAAGTGACACGGGAACCGTAATCCTCTTCGCCAATTCACACATAAAGAAGCTTCCGCCTTTCAATACACATATCATGTGAATGGACTTACCTTCATAATCCCGGCTGATCTGTTCGCCCATCGCTTTGATGCGCGCACTCACTTCTTCTTCAGTCAACATCACCTTGACGCTTTCGCTCATTTTATCCTCCGTTTCCCGAAACACAATCCTGATGATCAGAGTCTTTTTACCAAAACTTCAAGGATTGTTTTCGTGCCTTCGTCCACCTTCGCTGTTTCGCTGATCCGGTGTCCCGTAAGCCATATAACTTGACTTCCGAGCACTAAAAGCGGTATCCTGTCCCTCTCCGTACGCGGGACCTTTTCGGTGATCAAATAATCCTTTAACTTTTTTTCGATGACCATTCCATCTGCACCGCAAATGGTCAGATAATCTCCTTGTCTTCTGGTACGGATAAAAAGTCTACCTTTTATTTTATCATAATCAAAGTATTTTGTGTACTTATTTTTAGGAATATTTGTTAATTTTTTGGCATTTACAAAACGAAACCGGAAAGAAAGATCTTCGAATACATATTCTGTCACACTCTCAAAAGAATTTTCCGGCGGAAGCAGAACCTCCACCTCCTGTTCCTTACAGCTTTCTTTCGATCCATCACGAAACAATGCCGCCCCGGTCCGATCACTTTGAGCATGCAAGGTATTTTCCAGGGAACCCTGCAACAAAACCACATTTTCATATTCGCGCTCCGCAGTGATTCCATATGGAAGATCCACATGTCTTCCGGTCTGTCCGTTAAAAAGATCCTTCACCGCATCTACATGAATGCTGCCGATATCTTTTTTCTCCGGGGTCAGACTCTCCAAAAGACTCAGGATCAGTTCTTTTTGCAAATAGGAATGCAACGCACAAAATGTATCGACATTGATCAGGATCCGCCGGCTCTGCGCATTGATGTCCTCTCTGACACAGGTATTCTGTGCCTGTCTCATTTCTTGACGGATATAATCCTCCGCCTCAGACATCAAATCAGCCACGCGACATAAATTGCGGTCGACACTGCTGCAGATTTCACGACGCGCATACTCCATAATATGATGTCGGATCTTATTGCGGACATATTTATCTTCCAAATTCGTACTGTCCGTCCGGTAGGCAATTCCCCTTAGTGCCAGATATTCCTCTGTCTCCTCTCTTAAAAGACAAAGGATCGGCCGGATTATGGTCAATGATTCCTGACGGCGCACCGGCAGAATACTACTCATTCCTTTCAGTCCCGTTCCGCGCATCATATGAAACAGAAGCGTCTCGGCGCGGTCTCCCATATGATGAGCAACTGCAATCTTTACCCTGCCGTCTCCCCAATTACCGGCGCATTCAGCAAACGCTTCATATCTGACAATCCTTCCGGCTTCCTCCTCCGATATCTTTTCTTTACGGGCTTTCTCCCTGACATCAGCTTTTACCAGATAATACGGGATCTCGAGGGTTTTGCAAAGTTCCCCGACATAAGCCGCATCCTCACATGCATCCTTGCGAATTCCATGATCCACATGAATAACACGAATATCAAAAGGAATCTTTTTCCGATATTGGCACAACAAAAATAAGAGGCAGACGGAGTCTGCCCCCCCGGATATACCGGCAACTACCTTGTCACCCATCTCCAGCATCCGGTGCTGCTCCATATATTCAAACACTTTCCCGGCAATTGTCTCTTCCTTTTTCATAGTACCTCAAATGTATCTCATTCTCTCTTAAAAGTCAACCTTTCCTGACATTATGAATTTTTCATAAAGCCTTAACGAATCTGTCCTCATCTGCAATACAAGCAATTTCCGGTCAGCCTCTTTTGATATCACTATATCCGCTTCAGAAACATATTTTTCAATAGATTTCGGGTGGATGCATTTCTCAGACCGGATTTTTCCGGATCATGGCAACAAGGATTGTCATATCATCACGTATATTCCCCCCGCTTGCAAAAATTGCCAGCTGCATCAGTTTTTCCGCCATCTCCTGTGGCCCTGTCTCATCCATATTTTCAAGGAATCCGACAACTGATTCTTCATATCCGTTCTCGTGAAAGGCATCAAGAACTCCATCCGTCATCAGAATGATGCTGTCACCATCCCGCAAAGATAAAAACTTTCTATGCGGTTCGAGATCCTGAAAAATCCCCAGCGGAAGCTGCCCCCCTTCTACCGGCTCTACCTCTGATCCCCTCTTATGAAAAGAAATCGCGCCACCCGCTTTGCAAAACTCGCAGCACCCGCGTGCTAAATCTATCTGGCACATATCCAGCGTCGGATGTCCTATCTCATCACCCATAGTCACTGCCGCAGCATTCACAAGTCTCAAAGCCGTCTCTGCACCATATCCGTTTTCTATTAATTTCTCTGTCAAATCGAGAACCCAACCGCTTCCACGGCAAGCTCCATCACCGCTCCCTGTCCCATCCGACAGCAAAAGCGACAAGGTTCCTTTCTCTGATTGCAACACGGAAATATTATCCCCCGAAATTTCTTCACCGCTTTTCACGACCCGGGCAAACCCCGTAAACGCCATATAAATCGGCTGTTCTACAAACAAAAAGGTTCTGCTCTCCGAATCCACCCACTCCGCCGTCGTATATGAAAGCGTGTATTTTCTGCCAAAAAAAGGTTCCAAAAGATCTGCAAGATCCGCCGCCGGTATCCCTCCCTCTCTCCGCGTGCGAAGCCGTAAACTGATCTGGCGGCCGTTTTCATTCGCCGGTAAAATACAGGCACCTTCGAGCTCCACATCCCGATCACGCATCGCAATCAGGAGTTTTTTCCATAACCCCTTTTCAAGCGGTTCAAGTCCTGCAATCTCTTCTGCAGTCTGCTCCATGATATCTGCCAGCTCTTTCAGATGCCCCGCGATTACTTTTCTGTTCTCACTTTGACGTTCTTCCTCAAAAAGTGTTCTACGATCACATAGCTTCGAGCTTCTTCCAACTTCAAAACTTCTTGCAAGTTCTCTGAAACTTTCTGCATATCCATTTAACCTGATACCGCAAATGTCCGGCAGCTGATCCGCCGGGACAGCTGTATTTCTTTTTTTCTCCGCATACCAAATCATATTCCCTGCCTCCTTATAATTGCCTGCATTTATTCGATTATAGAGGGCAGTAGCAATTCTTTTTGTCAAATCCCGTAGGATAAGCCTTAATAATTTGCGACAAAAAAAGCAGGAGCTGATTACTCCTGCTTAAAAATGATCTCACCTTCATATACAAGTCCGAGCTTATCCTGCGCAACTTCCTCAACATAACCTTTGGTCTGGGTATATTTTCGAAACTCCTCTATCTTCTCAGCCCGCTCTTCCTCCCGCGCAATTTCCGCGCGCAATTCTTCGATCTTTTGATCATAAGTGTTTATCTTTTTCTGTAGTCCGATGGCGCTGACGGCAATCACTCCAACAATTACAAACATCGCAAATACCACCAAAAACATACTGACTATATTCTGTTGTCTTTTTTTGTATGCGACTTTTCTGCGGCTTTTAGCGTGATGCGCCGCGCGACGCGAAGTCGTCCGTACTTCCTGTGCACTACGATATGGCATCGCTTTTCACTTCCTTTCAAACAGTATCACGATATGCTTTCTGCACTACCACAACACTCTGCTTTTATTGTAGCCTTCTGCTGTAGTCACGTCAATTACTTTTTCGGCATTTCTCGCTTAAATATTCGGTAAATCTTTTGATTCTTCGAAAAATTCCGGCACTTATTCGGATCAGAAAAGGACTTACCAGCTCCAGATACAGACATATCCCGAGAAGTGCCCCTGCAATCGCAAACCATCTCAAAATACCGTCGCCTTCCTGATTCATTAAAACAAACACTTTGCGAGTGCAATAAAACCAAAAGATTACATCCTCGATCGACCCGACTGCTTTCCCTGAAAACAGAAATCCTCTGGAAAGTCTGATCAGATCATACAGAAAAGCAAGATACACTCCCATACGAAATGAAAGGAGCATAAAGACCATATCCTCTGACAAAAAGCACCCTAACGAAACAGTCGTCCGAAAAAGGACTGTGCCTTCTGTTGCATATTATTTCCCTCATCGGAATAAGCAAAGCTGTCCATCCTGCCGTCGATATCTGCCTCACCTTTATCCAGACTGAGTCTGCTCACATGCAGATCATCACCTTTGATCATCAACATGCCCTGCTCTGTCTCCAACAATATCTCGTGAATATCAAAGGACAAAACATCTTTTACGCCACTGAGCGCACATATTCTGCGTCCGGTCATTACTATCTTATGGGTACGTGCTGCATTGTCCAGCTCTTCCATCCCGAAACCTCCTCATTACATATTATGACACCTGTA
>Ga0310786_10007163_pt1 | contig 14614 bp, 8 predicted proteins | sample AusTroGonzalo_MG_FD_203881 | JGI IMG/M metagenome (GOLD analysis project Ga0310786, IMG submission 203881) | Bovine rumen microbial communities from tropical cattle in Woodstock, Queensland, Australia - Gonzalo_03 (v2) (version 2) | ecosystem: Host-associated > Mammals > Digestive system >... | reverse complement strand
TGATTTTCTTGTGATTTACTTTTGATTTCAACCACAAAATTACTGAAAATCAATAATATGTGCAACTTTTTATCCATTTATCTCGCTATCTCTATTCCTCTTTTCTAATTCCGCCAACGGGTTAACATATTAAACATATCGCGCAAAGACTCGACTTTTGAGTGATTTTATTGGTATTAAATAAAGTGCATGTCGTATTTTCCAATTTTTATTGAATTATAAATCAACTATTTACAAAAAATCACTTGACAAAATTTCGTTTTTGTCGTATCTTTGTAGTTTGTTCTGGAGATAAAACAACAACAATCCTATCATAATGAAACTTTCACAATTCAAATTCAACCTGCCGAGCGACTTGATTGCGCTCTACCCGTTGGAGAACCGCGACGAAGCCCGCCTGATGGTGGTCGACCGCAAGACTGGAAAGATTGAACACCGCATTTTCAAGGACCTCATCGAATACGTGAAGGACGGCGACGTGTTCGTCATCAACAACACGAAGGTGTTCCCCGCCAAGCTCTACGGCAAGAAGGAAAAGACCGAGGCCGACATCGAAGTGCTGCTGCTCCGCGAACTGGACCATGAAAGCCGTCTGTGGGACGTGCTCGTCGACCCGGCGCGCAAAATCCGTATCGGCAACAAGCTGTATTTCGGTCCCATCGACCAAGGTGAAGGTCTGGTGGCTGAAGTCATCGACAACACCACCTCGCGCGGCCGCACCTTGCGTTTCCTCTACGATGGCACCTACGACGAGTTCAAGAAGACCCTGTCATCTCTGGGACACACGCCCATCCCGCGTGAGCTGAACCGCGACGAGCGCCCCGAAGACGCCGACGACTTCCAGACCATCTACGCCAAAGTGGAAGGTGCTGTTTCGGCCCCCACTGCGGGTATGCACTTCAGCAAAATCCTGATGAAACGCATGGAAATCCTCGGCGCCTCCTTTGCCGAACTGACGTTGCACCCTGGCATGGGCAACTTCCGCGACATCGAAGTGGAAGACCTCACCAAGCACAAACCCGACTCTGAAGAGATGTACATCGACGAGGAGTGTTGCGAATTGGTCAACGAGGCCAATGCGCGCCACAACAACGTGTTTGCCGTGGGCACCACCTCGCTGAAGGCCCTTGAAACCGCCATGACTATCGGCGGAAAAATCAAGCCCTACAAAGGCTGGACGAACAAGTTCATCTTCCCGCCTTACACCTTCTCCGTGGCCAACTGCATGATTACCAACTTCCACCTGCCCAAGTCGCCCATGATGATGGAAGTGGCGGCTTTCGCGGGCTATGACCTGCTCATGAAAGCCTATAAAGAAGCTATCGCCGAGAAATACCGTTTCTTCACTTATGGTGACGCGATGCTAATTATTTAGCTGTTAGCTATTAGCCGTTAGCAATTAGCTAGCGATGATGCTGCTAAAAGCTAATTGCTAAATGCTAACGGCCAAACAAGCTAAAAGCCAGAAGCAACAAAAACTTAAATCTTTGAATCTTAAATTTTGAATCTCAAATAACTAAATAATGAACCAAGAAGATTTTTTCAAGAAAATAACCGCTCATGCGAAGGAATACGGTTTTATTTTCCCTTCGAGCGAGATTTATGACGGACTTTCAGCTGTTTACGACTACGGCCAAAACGGCGTGGAGCTAAAGAAGAACATCCGCGAATACTGGTGGAAGGCCATGGTGCAGATGCACGAGAACATCGTCGGCATTGACGCCGCCATCTTCATGCACCCCACCACCTGGAAGGCCTCAGGCCATGTTGATGCCTTCAACGACCCGCTCATCGACAACCGCGACAGCAAGAAACGCTACCGCGCCGATGTGCTCGTCGAAGACTACATGGCCAAAATCGAGGAAAAGATTAATAAAGAGGTGGAGAAGGCCCGCAAGCGCTTCGGCGACGCCTTCAACGAGGAACAGTTTGTGACCACCAACCCACGCGTTTTGGAACACAAGGCCAAGATAGAGGAAATCAGTCACCGCCTGTATGGTGCCATGGAGAAGAACGACCTCGACGCCATCAAGCAGCTCATCCTCGACCTCGAGATTGTCTGCCCCATCAGCGGCACCCGCAACTGGACCGATGTACGTCAGTTCAACCTGATGTTCGCCACCAAGATGGGCAGCGTGGCCGACGGCTCCGACACCATCTACCTGCGTCCCGAGACGGCACAGGGCATCTTCGTCAACTACCTCAACGTGCAGAAGACCGGCCGCATGAAGATTCCATTCGGCATCGCCCAGACGGGTAAGGCCTTCCGCAATGAGATTGTGGCGCGTCAGTTCATTTTCAGAATGAGAGAATTTGAGCAGATGGAGATGCAGTTCTTTGTCCGTCCTGGCACCGAGCTCGAGTGGTTCCAACATTGGAAACAGGAACGCCTCAACTGGCACCTCTCCTTGGGTCTCCCCGCCGAGAAATACCGTTTCCACGACCACGAAAAGCTGGCCCACTACGCCAACGCCGCCACCGACATCGAGTTCGACTTCCCCTTCGGCTTCAAGGAGCTGGAAGGCATCCACAGCCGCACCGACTTCGACCTCTCGGCCCATGCCAAATACTCGGGCAAGAAGCTCCAGTACTTCGACCCCGACACTAACGAGAGCTACACGCCTTACGTCATCGAGACCTCCATCGGCCTCGACCGCATGTTCCTTGCCATGTTCAGCAACGCTTACACCGAGGAGAAGCTGGAAGACGGCTCCGAGCGCGTGGTGCTGAAACTGCCGGCCATCCTGGCACCTTACAAGGTCGCCGTGTTGCCGTTGGTCAAGAAAGACGGTCTGCCAGAGAAAGCCCGCGAGATCATCGACTCGCTGAAGGCCGACTTCATGTGCCAGTACGAGGAGAAAGACTCCATCGGCAAGCGTTATCGTCGTCAAGATGCCATCGGTACGCCGATGTGCGTCACCGTTGACAACGACACCTTGGTTGACAACTGCGTCACCGTGCGCGACCGCGACACGATGCAACAGGTACGTGTCCCGATTGACAACCTGCGCAACATGATTTTCGACGAATTGAAACCAAAGAAGTGATTCGTTAATCCAGATTTGAATCGGAGAGAATTGAAAAAAATCAATTTTCTCCGATTTTTTTATTGACAATTCATTGAAATATTGTATTTTTGCATTTGATAATATAAAATTCTACTTTAGAATATTCATGATAATCTAAAGTTGATATTTGGAATATTATAGATAAAACAAAATACAAGCACCTAAAAACGGACGAAAATGTATTCAAGGGTTTTGAAATTAGTTGATGCGCAAGAAAACAGCGTGTTTTTGTGGGGAGCCAGACAAACAGGAAAAAGCACCTTGCTTCGAACCTTGTTTCCCAACGCACCATACTACGACTTGCTGAAATCCGATTTGTACAGGCAATTGAGCCACCGTCCAGCCTTGTTGAGGGAAGAACTTGAACTGACGGCATCGGCTTCCGATCTTGTCATTATCGATGAAGTGCAAAAAATCCCAGAACTCTTGGACGAAGTGCATTGGCTCATTGAAAACAAACATCTTCGATTCATTCTTTGCGGCTCAAGTGCAAGGAAATTGAAGCGTTGCGGTGCCAACTTGCTTGGAGGCAGATCCGTCCGCAATGTGCTGTTTCCATTAGTAAGTGCGGAAATACCTGATTTCGACCTGATGAAAGCCGTCAACAACGGCATGTTACCACCGTTTTATCCTTTGGCTAATGCCCAAAAAAGACTGCAATCGTATGTGGGCGATTATCTCAAAGAGGAAATCCACGCGGAAGCCTTGACCCGCAACTTGAACAGTTTCTCGCGTTTCTTGGAAATTGCTGCTCTCACTGATGGCGAAATGATTAACTACCAAAATATTGCTTCCGATTGTGGCGTAAGCGCTCCTACCGTAAAGGAATACTTCAACATACTGTACGACACCTTATTAGCCTATAGCATACCCGCCTATACCAAAGTAAAAAAACGTCGGCTTATCCAGACACCAAAATGCTATCTGTTTGACATCGGAGTGGTCAATTGCCTGACGGGAAGAAAAAGTTTGCAACCCAAATCGGCTGACTTTGGTCATGCGTTGGAACACCTCATCATTCAAGAAATCATTGCCTATTTAAGTTACAACGAGTGTTCGCAAAAACTTTCCTATTGGCGTACCACTTCAGGTTATGAAGTCGATGCTGTGCTTGGCGATGCTGAAACTGCTATCGAAATCAAGTCGTGCGAAGAAGTGCAGTCGCGGCACTTGCACGGTCTGAAAGCTTTTAAGGAAGAGCATCCCGAGGCACGGCTCATCATAGTTTCAATGGATACCCGTCCAAGGCTTTTCAATGGTGTGGAAGTTTGGCCTGCTGAACGATTTTTGCAGCAACTATGGGCAGGAAAAATCGCAAAATAGAAGCTGTTTTTCCTTGTTTTCGAATAGACAATACCATAGACAACCCATAGATTGTAAATTTTTCAATATCCAGAAAATCAATCTATTGCAGTTTTCCCATTATCCGAATTGATAGACAAGCCCTATTTGGGGCTTGACAAGGCGTTTTTCCTTTTGAGAAATATTCTACCTTTGCGTTGCAAACGTTTGTAGGGCTGTCGTATCACGGCAGCCGCACGCAAAAACGGCCAGCGGCTACCATGGTATGACAGCCCTACAAGCTAAAACGAAAACAGGAAAAACGAACAAAAAAAGAAACCATGAAAAAGTTAATCATCATCACAGTTTTAATGACTTTGGTCATGAATGGATTCGCGCAACAGATCCATTATCATTTTTCAGAAGTTATCGAATCAGGACAAACTTTGTATTTTCTGAAAATAGACTATGCTCCACAAGAAGTATGGGTTACTTATCCGTGTTTTCGGGATTACTATGCCAATGGAGATCACATAACCACATATTATTACGGGTTCGATAAACCAGCCGGAGACATGGTTATCCCTGCAACTATAACACACAATGACACGGTTTACACTGTAACCCGCATAGATTTCAGTGCTTTTTATGAATGTTCAGAAATTACTTCCGTTGTATTACCCAACACATTAACTTTCATCGGTCAACGGTCTTTTCTAAGTTGTCATGGCCTCACTGGAGAAATAGTGATTCCTGATTCGGTAACTATCATAGGAACCAACGCGTTTTTTTATTGTAACAACATTACTTCTGTTGTATTTGGCAATAACTTAAGCGAGATTCGCAGTTACTCATTTGCCCAATGTTATTCATTGGAACATATTTCAAACTTTCCAGAATCACTAACAAAATTAGATGATGGAGCCTTTGACAGATGTGGTAACCTCTGTGATTCGGTCGTCATTCCACCTCTTGTCACAACAATAGGTGAAAGAGCATTTGCAGAATGTCATATTCCATCTGTTGTTTTTTCAGAAGGTGTCACGACCATCGAAAGAGGAGCTTTCTGTTCATGTCCAATAGGAGCGCTTCATATACCTTCTACCTTGGTTTCAATAAGCCCTGAGAACAACGCTTACGGAGAAGGAGCTTTCCATAATTGCACAAGACTACAATCCATCACTGTTGACGAGGCCAACCCAATTTACGACAGCCGCGGCAACTGCAATGCTTTGATTGAGACTGCCACAAACACTTTGCTCAAAGGATGCAAAAACACCGTCATTCCAGATGACATAACCATAATTGGCCTCAATGCGTTTTTGTCAATTAATGAGTTAAACACCATTACCATTCCAAACTCTGTTGAACGATTAGAGACAAGTGCTTTCGCCGGTTGTAATTCCTTGACAACAATCACTTTACCATCAAATATCTCATATATTGGCATTGGCGCATTGAATTGTTGTGGTTTAACTTCCATCGTAAGCAAGTCTCCCACCCCACCAACTGCCTACAATTCCCAGTGGCAATATGGATATGACAATAGTTTCATGGGAGTAAACCGTGACATTCCCATTTATATTCCTGTTGGAACCATTGATGCTTATTCAAATGCTGCAGGTTGGGATTATTTCAATAACTTCATTGAATCAGAAATAAACCTTGAAGGCGAATGGTATTACGAAATCCAAAACGACGATAGTAGCATCACTTACCAGCATTTGGAATATGCAGCCGACACGACCATCGGAACAGAAAGACCAAAAATCATCATCCGCAGCAACACACACTATGACCGCGAAGAAATCACCGAGGTGACACACGAATATGTCTATGAGGCAGACGGCAAAGTCTATTGGTGGAACAAGGATTTGGAAGAATTCACTGTGTTGTATGACTTTACAGCCCAAGTTGGCGACGAATGGGAAATCAAGGTAGGCTTTGAAAGCCTCACGATGCATGTGGACAGCGTGGAATATTATGATTACGAAGGCCGCACCTTCCGTGTATTGCAAGTGAGCGACGAGAACAACCTTTTCAGCGGCGACATCATGTGCGGCATCGGCCACCTCACCAGCTTTTTCCCCGAAAGGCTGATGAACCGAGGTAAAGGTTTCCGTGTGGAAGGTCTCCGCTGCTATTGGGTGGACGATGAATTAATCTTCAAATATAGCGAGGAAGACTGCGATTCCCTTTATAATGAATTGCACTATGGCATTGATGAAACGGATGATAATGAGACATTTGTAGTCTATCCTAATCCCGCCAACAACATCCTGTTTGTAGAGACGTGCCATGGCGCGTCTCTACAGAACCCAACCTATCGCATCACCAACCTAATAGGACAAACCGTCCTTTCAGGTAACATTACCTCTGAAAACCAACAAATTGACATTTCATATATGCCAGCAGGCCTATATTTCATCACCGTGGGCAAACAAACCGTGAAATTCATGATAGAATAAACCATTAAACCTAATACCATGAAAAAATTATTCGCTATCTTCATCCTCTGCCTCGGCTGCTGCGGCATCCTTGAAGCGCAAAACATCTGGGAGCCCCTTAATCTTCCAGGTTCGCTTTGGGGTGTGAACGCCCAAGGGGATATGTTCTGCATCCAGCGCGCCAATCCCCTAAATCTGCTACGCTCGCAAGACCATGGTGAAACTTGGGAAACTGTATTCACTGGCAATATCGGTAATTGCATCGTCGGAAAGAAAGGCAGGATTTTCCTCATAAACGACCGTATCGTCAATTATTCAGACGATAACGGCGACACTTGGTTGCAGACTTCACCTATTAATGAAAGCTCCGGCTATAACCATTTCAGCAGAATGAGAATGTGTTCTCCATCAAACGACACACTCGTTGGATGGGAGTCTCCCTTTCTGATTTGGACACTTGACGGCGGCATCACTTGGGACTCGACACACCTCGCCATGGAAGAAGACCAAGTCATCTCAAGCCTCCTCGTCAATGAAAACGGGGACGTATATGCCAGCATTTGGCATCACATCGGACCTAACATCGGCGTGTACCACTCCACCCTGTCCGATATGCGCAACTGGGAACTCGTTGCCTTTGAAGGCCTTGGCATTAAAGACATGGCCTTTGATCCTGAAGGCAATTTGCTTTGCGGTGTTGATTTCGACGGCAGCTTTTCAGGTTTTGAGCATATGCCTGGGTTTTATGCCTTTTGGGCCAGCAGTATTGATGTCTCCGACAATGGCATCATCTACAAACCTAGCATTTCGAATACGAACACGGTGGTTCTGGCCTATTCCTTTGACCATGGCGAGCACTTCTATAACACCTTTGAAAGCCTTCCCGTTTCAGAACACCTTACTACCGTCCTCGCCAGTGGCTACGACAATCACTTGTATTTCCTAGGCAATCGACAATATTGGAGGAGTATTTCCCTTTCCGATGACATTCCAAGTATTTTCACTTTGTTTTCTGATTGGTACTACGAAATCCTTGGCGAAAACGGAGCCATCACCTATCAACATCTGCAATGCATGGGCGACACCACCGTCAACGAGGAGCGCCCGAAAATCATCATCCGCAGCAACACGCACTACGACCGCAAAGAAATCGCCGAGGTGACACACGAATATGTCTATGAGGCAGACGGCAAAGTCTATTGGTGGAACAAGGATTTGGAAGAGTTCACTGTGCTGTACGACCTTGCTGCCCAAGCTGGCGACGAATGGGAAATTAAGATAGGGTTTGAAATCCTCACCATGCATGTGGACAGCGTAGGGGATTATGATTACGAAGGCCGCACTTTCCGTGTATTGCATGTGAGCGACGAGAACAACCTTTTCAGCGGCGACATCGTGTGCGGCATCGGCCACCTCACCAGCTTTTTCCCCGAAAGGCTGATGAACCGAGGTAAAGGTTTCCGTGTGGAAGGTCTCCGCTGCTATTGGGTGGACGATGAATTAATCTTCAAATATAGTGAGGAAGACTGCGATTCCCTTTATAATGAATTGCATTATGGCATTGATGAAACGGATGATAATAAGACATTTGCGGTCTATCCTAATCCAACCGACGGCGTTTTGTTCGTAGAGACGTGCCATGGCGCGTCTCTACAGGACCCAACCTACCGCATCACCAACCTGCTGGGACAAACCGTCCTTTCGGGCAGCATCAACGCCGAAACCCAACAAATCAACATCAAAGAATTGCCCAGCGGCATGTATTTCATCACCGTAGGCGGACAAACCGTGAAATTTGTCGTGAAATAAACCATCAAAAACCTAATACCATGAAAAAATTATTCATCATTACAGTTTTAATGGCTTTTGCCATCGTCGGTTTCTCACAAGAGCACATCCAACAACCGACCGCCATCAACACATGGACCTATATAGCGGAATATGGGGCAGAACTCCCATTTAACAAGAACATCACACTTCAGTATGACGAACAAGGGAATCTGTCCTACTATTATCATATCATAAATTATCCTAGTTCGGGGTATTATACATGGAAATGGTTCACACACGATGCCTTGAATCGGTTGACCTATAAACAAGAGAATTATCAAGAAGCCTCTTGGGCTTGGTCCTACAGGTATTATTATACTTATGACGATTCCTCAAATCTTTTGGAATGTCTTGTAAAATATCGTGATAGAGATATGATGTATTATACCGAAGAGTACGTTATCAATTCCAAAGATGTTTACCAATACGAGAACGGGAAAAAGACACGTTGGGATCATTTTACGGATAGCACATTGGTACTTCAAAACTATTATCTGTACGATTATTCTGATGATGGCACATGGTCTTCAGAAACAAAATACAATGCTAATGGCCAACCTGTCACAAAGAAGGAATACACTTATTCAGGCTATCACCAACCACTGTCACAAACTGTTTTCAATTGGTCTGAAGAAATGGGAGATTGGCTCAATTCATCATTTACGGAATATGAGTACGATGAAGACGTCCTAATAGAGAAGAGGATTACCAAATGGACTAATGGAGAAATCAGCCAACAAGAAAGACAATTGTACGAATACGATGATAATGGAAACTGCACCCGAATTTTGTTCCAAACCATGGTGGATGGTGAGTATGCTGACCGAAACAAGGCAACGTACCTTTATGACGAGAACAACCTCTGCACCAACGTCAATGCCGAACGATGGAACGATACCACATGGGTGTTGGGAGGCTTCCCCTCGGGAACCTATTTGTTCTTTGATGACATTTATGCTGATGTCAACAATGCTATGGGTTCTATCTCAGGTTGCACACGCGCCGAAGTGACGGAATATGTCACCACACCCATTCCCAATCATACCATCGAGAACAATTCTTCAGAAAACCCGTTTGTGGTTTATCCCAATCCCACGAACAACGTCTTGTTTGTAGAGACGCAATGCTTTGCGTCTCAAACCAACCCAATCGAATACCGCATCACCGACCTGATAGGACAAACCATTCTTTCGGGTAACATCACCACTGAGAACCAGCAGATTGACATTTCAAATATGCCAGCAGGCCTATATTTCATTACAATGGGCGAACAAACTATGAAATTCGTGAAACAATGAAAACAAGATATTTAGCGGCGATCCTTCTGGTTCTGGCATGTCTTTCGGCATGTCATAATAGGGCACGTTGGCTCACGGAGGCCGAGACACACTTCCAGAAAGGCGTAGAACAACGCGCCGACAAGCAATCGGAGGCCGCTGCCGAGAGTTTCAGCCAGGCCTTGCTCGCCATTGAGCGCTGCGACATGGACAAACCCGATGTGCAACGGCTGAAAGGCCAAATTGAGGACAATCTCGGCTTCTGCTACTGGAAACACGAATTGTTTAAGGAAGCTCTGCCATTGCACAAGGATGCCGCCGAATTGTTCCGTGCCCTCGACGCTGACACTTTATTAATGACCACCCTGCGCAACTGCGGTCGCGCCTCGGCTTCGTTGGGCGACATCGACGGTGCCAAGACAGCCTACGAAGAAGCTCTATCCCTCTCCAAAACATTGAACGACAAGACAATGGAGAACGACATCCTCTTGGAGTTGAGCCGCGATGTGCTTCTGCCTCAAGGGGACTGCGCACAAGTGATTCAGTTGGTCAGTCAAGCCCGTGCCAACGGTGCCGAAAGCGACAGCCCACTGACCTTGGGTGTGGCCTACTATTATCTGTCACAGGACAGCCTCGCCATGGTCTACCTCACCGAGGCCACCCAAAACGAGATGGCGGGCGTCCGTATGTCGGCCTACCAAGCCCTTTGCTACCTTTATCAGATGCAGGGCGACTATGCGAAAGCCCTTGAATGTCACGAGCTTTTCAACGAGAACATGATGCAGGCCGACCAAGCGCACCGCAACGAACAGATGCAGCGCATCAAGGCGGAATACGACCTACAAATGCAGAAAAACAACTTGCAAGCCGAGCAAAAGTTGAAGAGCCTCTATCTCTACCTCATCCTCGCCACTTTGTTGGTCGTTTTGGCGGTCACTTTACTGCTGTTGCGACAGAAAACCTTGAGTGCCAAGCTGAAAGCCGAGGAGATGAAGAACCAGATGGAGTTAGCCTTGAAGAAAAACAAGGTTTACGTCACGGCTTTGGCCCTAACCGAGCAGATCACCGCCTCAACCCTCGACTTCGACCTGAAAGAAACCGAGTGGGACGACTTCGTGGCCCTCATCGACAAGGTCTATGGCGACTTCACGAAACGGCTGATGGAAAAATACCCCGCCCTCACCAAGAGCGACCTGCAAATCTGCTGCCTCACCAAGCAGGGCTTCAGCAACCAGGTCATTTCCATCCTCATGAACCTGCAAACCAACAGCTACGCCCGCCGCAAGTCGCGCATCAAGCAGGAGAAAATGAACGGCATAGAGGACGAGCGCAGCTTTGAAGAAATCATCAACGAAATATAAATCATGAAATTTTGACATCTTGAAATCTAAAATGCTCAATACCATGAAAAAGCTATTTGCAATTACAATGATTATGTTTTTGGCATTACAAGCCAAAGCCAACGACATTATCACCTCTGGCTATTATGTGCAAAATAACCAGAAAGTAGCCGCAATTTACAAAAACAGCGACATTGTTTACATAGTTCATCACGAGGGCATGAATGCCGTTCCAAAAACCGTGGCATGCGATTCAAACAAGAATGTATATTGGATGGTCAACCAATACGAGGGAACATCTTTCAGATACACCGAGATTTGGAAAAACGACCAACTGTATGTTTCAACCCAAAACACAAGCGGCGTCCGTATCATCGACATTTATTGTCAAAACGACACGCTTTATTACGCTGGACATTATACGAACGATGACAACATCACTGTGGCAACGGTTTGGAAAGGAACCGATTTCACAACCCATTGGCAGTTGGGTGATGGCACACATGCCAGTTTCATATACGATGCCGAGGTGAACCAAAACACTGGGATACCTTATTTCTGCGGCTATGTCACCGAAGACAAAACCAAAGCAACAATATGGGAAAAAAGCCAAATCAAATACTCGTACGAACCTTCAGATTATGTCACGGGGTCTGTCGCAGAGGAAATCTCTATAGACAACGACTCTGTTTTTACACTCGGTTATTATAATCTTGACACTGGCTTTGACACTTATTCATTTTCTGCTGTTTGGAAAAACGGCGAACGAGTCGCTTCTTTTGACGCGTATGACGTGGTCGACTGCCTTTGTGCTTCCAATGGCGATTTTTATTATTGCTGGGCATATCCTCATGGATTGGAATACACAGTGGCAAAGAACGCTTCGATTACGATAATGCTGCGATTTCCACTGGACGGCACCACCGGGGCGAATAAAATCAAAGCCTTCTCTAATGATATTTATGTTTTGGGCGTAAATGAAAACAAAGGCTGTATTTGGAAGGATTTCGAAGTGTTTATGCAACCCGAAAACTGCGACGCGCTTTACGATATGGTAGAAATTGAAACAAACACTATTCCTGACGACTATTACGGCTTAATCTATCAACCTGATTCGGCAACAATCCATTTACACCCCAGTAGTTATGAAGCAGCTGAATACAATCCATTTGGCGCCCGTTTCTATTACAATTCCAACGGCACATTACATCGCTGCTATGCCGGCACACCAGACCACTTTAATTATGGTCATGAAATGTATTACGCTTACGATTCAGCGCTGCATATCATCACAGAACATGATAATTATATCGCCGCAGGCTTTGATCCTTTCATCAACACATACACCTACGAAGAAGGACTACTTAAAACCTACACTCGTCATTTCGACGATTTTCACCAGAATCAATTAAGGTTGGAAGATACCATTACATACTTTTACGATGGGTTGAAACGATTGACAAAGGAAAAAAGACAGCGGTTTAATGAATACTATCCACAGCTAGCCTATTATAAAGAACTTTATTACGAGTACAACGAAAACGAAATAGTTATCACTACAGAAGGGTATCCCAACGGAATGTCCAACGATTGGATACGCATGAACAAGGAAACCCGAAGTTTTTCGGCAGATAGCCTCTTGCTTACAGTATTAATCGAACCATACAACGACAGCATGACTCTGATTACCTATGCGTATGACGGACAAAGGCACCTCTTGAGCGCGTTGACGCAAAAGCGCGTCGATGGCGAATGGGAGAACGAAAAGTTGGTGGAATACCATTACAATGCCTTTGGTCATCTCGTCCTTGCCACAATCAGCTTTTGGCAAGACAACGAGTTTGTCAATGCCCATCAAGCCATCTATGAGTTAAACGAAATAGGCTACCCCACAACGGTCACTTTTGAAAAATGGGATGATGGCACCTGGACAGAAGGCATTTGGCAACCCGAGTTTTCTATTTATGACGAGGAGCGTCTAAAGCAACAAAATGATATGCTTTATTATCAAAACTATTTTCATTTCAATTACGTCTCAAAAGTTGAAATTTCCTATCTCCTCACCGAAAATCCTTTTGAGCCTTTACTGCCAGATGAGTCCGAATGGTACTACGAAATCCAAAATGACAACGGCGATATTACCTACCAACATCTGGAATATGCCGCCGACACCACCATCGGCAACGAACGCCCTAAAATCATCGTCCGCAGCAATACGCACTACGACCGCGAAGAAATCACGGAGATAACACACGAATATGTTTATGAGTCAGACGGCAAGGTCTATTGGTGGAACAAGGATTTGGAAGAATTCACCGTACTGTACGACCTTACAGCCCAAGCTGGCGATGAATGGGAAATCAAGGTGGGCTATGAAAGCCTCACCATGCACGTGGACAGTGTAGATTATATCAACTATGACAACCAATTATTCAGAATGCTCCATGTGAGCGATGCAGACGACCTCTTCAGCGGCGATATCGTGTGCGGTGTTGGCCACCTCACCAGTTTCTTCCCTGAAAGACTGATGAACCGCGGCAAAGGCTACCGTGTGGAAGGTCTGCGCTGCTATTGGGTGGACAATGAATTAATCTTCAAATACGGTGAGGAAGACTGCGATGCTATCTACGACGAATGGCACCACGGCATTGATGAAACAAAAGAAAACGGTTTCACGATTTATCCTAATCCTACCAATGGCGTTTTGTTTGTGGAGACGCAAAGTATTGCGTCTTTACCAGACCCAACCTACCGTATCACCAACCTGATGGGACAGATACTACTGCAAGGTCCCATTAATGCTGAAACCCAACGGATTGATATCGAAAATTTGTCTGTTGGAATGTATTTCATTTTCGTGGGTGAATTGACACGGAAATTCGTTGTACGACAATAGCTAACCCAACTGCCGCTTTGCGTCACTGCGAGGCACGAAGCAGTCCAGACCATCACTTTGATGGTAATACTGGTGGCCTGGATTGCCACGTCGCTACGCTCCTCGCAATGACGCGCTTCGCGCGTCAAAAAGTCTTATCCGGTGACCATAAACACCCGCGAATCTTTCCATTTGGAATGGCGCAGCATTTCGTTGGTGAAATGGGTGCGGCTGCCCACCTGGTCGAGCAATTCCTTGGCCTTGTCGAACTGGCGCAGCTCGCGGTAAATCTCCGGCACCTCAAGGTCGATTTGTTCCTCGGGGTGCTTCTCCAACAGCGCCAAAAGGCGTTTCAAATTCTCGTTGAAATCCTTCAAATTCTTGAGGAACAGCTTCTCACCTTCGAGGATCATCTTGCGGTTTTCGTGCCACACGCCGAAACTCATAAACCCGTTGAGCAGGTATTTCAAGCGCACATGCTGGTGGTTGCGATGCA
>Ga0310786_10007162_pt1 | contig 14616 bp, 15 predicted proteins | sample AusTroGonzalo_MG_FD_203881 | JGI IMG/M metagenome (GOLD analysis project Ga0310786, IMG submission 203881) | Bovine rumen microbial communities from tropical cattle in Woodstock, Queensland, Australia - Gonzalo_03 (v2) (version 2) | ecosystem: Host-associated > Mammals > Digestive system >... | reverse complement strand
GGCCGGAATCCTCCTCCCCATGCCGTAGCACATCCAGCTGTCCCTTTTGTTTTGAATAATATAGCATATTTTTCCTATAAAACAAGCGGAATGCAATCGTTTTTCAGGAAAAACACGAGTGTTTCAGGATCAAGCCATCATGCGACGCTTTACGTTCAAGCTTGAGTTCAATTTCCTCAACAATGCGGGAAAGAAACTTTTCTTCGAACGGATGTTCCACACTTCGCTTTCCGAGGAGGAAACTCGCCGATTGGACGAGATTCCGTCCCTTGCACCGGGCGACTTCCGAACCGTGCGTCAGAGCCTCTACTATTACGGCGGCGAGGTCACGAATGCCATGCGTTTGGACGCGCTGGAACGCGAGTCCGAAGCAAAAGGCGTCAGTGCCTTCCGGGAACGCAGCAAAATCGGGTTCTGAGGCTAAACAAACAAAAGGTGCTAAAAATGCAAATCGAACATCGTGTCTCCAGCGGGTGCGAATATAATGTTTCCTCCGGTGAAACAGCAAACAACGTCGTTGTTTCCAGCGGAGGGCGTGTTTTTCTAGAGGGAACCATAAACGGCATTACCGTGTCCAGAAGCGGACGGCTCTTTGTCTGCTGCGGCGGAACTGCGACGGACATCGTTGCCAAAAAAGGAGCGCTCCTGGATTTCTCTGTCGACTCGAAAACCTTTCTGACGGGGGTATCCGGCGGCAAGGCGTTCGAACTGAGCAACGGTTTCATTTCCGGTTACACGTTCGGACGGAATTGTGAAATCCGGGGTGGCGGGATGATTGCCAGTTCCGTGATCTCAAAGGGGGGATGTGTGGTAATCCAGGAGAAGGGAAACGCTGTTGGAATTGAGATTTCATCCGGCGGCAAGATGTGTGTCTTTGACGGAACCGCGGAGTATACAACTATCCGTTCCGACGGTTGTCTGATAACAAGTAGCGGGTGTGCCGCGACGAATATCATTGCCGACAGGGGCGCAGAAATCTGTTTTGACATTGTCCCCGGCACTTATGTGCAGGGGACGTATGATGGAAGCGGATTCGAAATGACCAACGGTCTTGTTTCCGGTTACACATTCCCATCCGAGGCGGTGTGTTCTATTTTGAGTGGAGGTTCCGTGTGCGATAGCATTCTCGAAGGATATCTTAAAGTAAGCGCAGGGGGGAAGGTCGACCGCATCTCCGTTTCCGGACGAATGGATATAGAAAGAGACGGAATAGTAGAACGGTTATTTGTTCCTACTGGGGGAAAAACAATAATAGACGGTGGAATAGCGCGCGATTCTATCGTTTCCAGCGATGGATTCCTTGAAATCCGCGATGGCGGTGTCGCATACGACACGCTTGTCTTGCCATCAGGCAGAGTCACGGTTTCCAAGTTCGGCACGGCAGATAGGATTACGATCCAGAAATATGGCGATGTCTTGGTTCTTTCCGACGGGAAAACATCCGGGGCGAGGATCAGCGATGAATGCGGCATGCTGTCCGTTATGGGCGGGGGCATTGCCGTCGATACCATTGTGGATGCCGGGACTCTTTATGTTCGGAGCGGCGGCTCCGCGAGCGGGGTGACCGTTTCCAGCGGCGGGACGCTTTGCCTCGAATCCGGGGGAAATGTATCCGATATCCATGTTCTGAGTGGTGCAGTGTTCCATACCGCGTTGGCACACAGTTCCTTTATCGTCCCCTATATCCAGCTGAACCTTGATCCGTCGATTCAGTCATTCCTGCTTGAAAACACCCGTTCAGAGGGCAATACGAACAGCGGAGCCAGTAGCGCCCCGGCAAGAATCAGGATCGGGAACCGAGGTAAAATGGGCAATGTTGTCTACAGAAGCCTGGCGGAAATCGCATTGAAAGTCATCTCGGAACGAGTCGCATACTACGCCCCGATTGTCGGGGTGACCTATGGACGTTTGACAATTGAAGACAATAGCAGGCGTTGGGGATGCTGTGACTGGGGGAACGGAAATCTGAATTTTTATTATGGTCTGGCGATGACATCATTGAGGATGCTGGACAGTGTTGTTGTGCATGAATTATGCCACAGAATCGTGAGGGATCATTCGAGCCGTTTTTATGCAGAAGTTCTGAGGGTTTTCCCTGATTATTTTGAATGCCAAAAGAAAAACCATGAAGTTTATGGTGCACGAATAAGTCGTCTATTTTCCGCGGCTTTGATAGAGTAATCTGTCATAGTTGAAACTTCAAAAAAACATGTAGAAACCTTACTCTTTCAATTGGGAGAAACACAAATGGAAGAATTATCGGCAAGCGAGATTAGGGAACACTGAAAGCATCGCCTTGAACGCCTACCCGGATGACATGATTCTTTGCGCGAGGTGTTGGGAGGATTATTTCCACAATCACGACAACGCCATGCGCTGCCTGCTTGAAGCCGAATGCCGGAGCAGCAACACAAGTGGGTTCCTTGCGGTTGCCGCCGCTCATCTGCGGTATTTTCATAATCCTGCGCTGGCTGAGCGATGTTATCGCAAGGCCGTCGAAAAGGCAACTGATTCCGATGATCGGCAGAGGATACAGGATTTCCTGTCCGAGTTCGCGGTGGAAAGAAAGGAAATCGTGGAATAAAAGATGGATGCGTGGGACAGACTGAATGTTTTGAGGGGATATCCCGAACTCGCCGACACATCAAGGTATGAGTTAAAAAGTCTTTACAGTGAGGCTGACCCGATTATATGGTTTCTATTGCTCGTGGAACAGCCGCAGTTTGCACCTCCTCATAACTGGTGGTTCAATCTGCGCCATCGCTCGGATTTACCGTGGGCACGCCTGCTCGCCGCCCAGCCCCAGTTTGAGGATAACTGCCATTGGGAATCGGTCGGCAGAGGTGAGCTTGTGAAGCTCGCCTTCCTCGCGCCAGAACTCTTTACCCGTAAGTTCCCGCACGGACATTGGCGTGATCTGTACGCGTTCCTGACTCCGTTGGAATTGGCTGGGGTGCTATGCGATGTCCCGCAGGCGGCAGAGCTGCTCGACATGGATGATGTCGCCAAAAAGCTTGCCCCGGATCGCTGGTTGACCGTTATCGCATCCCAGCCCCAGTTGGAAAAGTATTTCGACTGGATCTTGGTGGAGAAGAAACCATCGCTTTATTGGGATGAACTGCTGTGCCACCAGCCACAGTTCGCCTGCCACTGCGATTTCAAACAACTAAAGGACTGGCAGATTCGGAGAATCCAGAGACGGCAATGTTGTCGAATTCTTGACGTGAATCACAAAAACAGAGCATGATTCCCGATAAAAACCACAAAAATAGAGTATCTGTCCCTCGTTGTTTGCAATTTTATCAACATATCGACCAACTTTCAAAGTGCGATGATAATTGTGTACGCGCGTACACAATCTCAAAACTTCCTCGGTTTGTATGGCAAACTTATTTCTGGCATGATGTAATATCGAACACAAAGGACTCCGTCATTCCGAGGAGAAGCGATTCTCTTTTTCTTTCGTGCTCTTCGAGACCAGGGCGATCCCCTCTGTATCCCCGATGGGATTCCCAGTCGGATTTCAGGAAATCCCAGTCCTTATCCGCGAACATGGTAATGGAAAAGACCAGTTCATCGTATTCTCGCCCCTGATCGGAAAGAAGAGACTGCCTTTCGAGATTCCATTCGATTCCGGAATACCCCTTGCCGCGTTCACGGGATATAATCAGTTCCTCATACAGGCGCTTTTCGACAAAGGTGTATTCCATCGACACATAATCGAAGAGCGGATAATTCTGTGCTGCCGGATCATTTCGGTCTATTATCACGGCATCCTCCATACTGTAGCCCCATCCGCCGCGAATGGGAAGGTCATGTCTCAGGGAAGGAAAGTCGGTCAGCAGTATTTCTCTGGCTTTTGGGTAGTTAGGCGGGAGCATGAATTGGCGGGAATCGACTGTGGTCATGATTGAACCTCCTGATTAATGATATTTTTCGGCAAACGCGGACAATCGCTGAAAATCTGGTCGCCCAATTCGTCAATCGAATCGGGAACGATTACTTTTTTCAATTTGTGGCAGGACCGGAACGCCATGCGACCAATCTTTTTTACGCTGGACGGAATAACCACAGAAACCAGATTTGGACAAAACGAAAAAGCCCATGCTCCGATCTCCGTTACTCCTTCCGGAATTACGACAGACCGTAAGACGTCATTCTCCCGAAATGCATCACCGGCGATCTTCCTGACTTTTTTGGGAATGGTAATGTCGCCATAAGATTTCTTCAAGTGATGCAGAGTTCCATCGATAATAACGTCAGGCAGGCGATTGCAGTTTGCAAATGCACCATCCCCGATTTCTGTGACGCCTGCGGGGATATTGATGGAAACCAATCTGCTGCATTTCTGAAAAGCAGATCCTTTGATTCTCTTTACGCTTTCGGGGAGAACAATCGATGTCAAACTCCCGCAGCAGCGGAATGCCTCATGGCCTATCTCCGTTATGCCATTCGGGATGACGACAGATTCCAACTTGGGACAGTAGGAGAAAGCTCCACCGATTGTTGTCACGCTGTCCGGAATCTTTATGGAAACGAGTTCTTTGCAATATTCAAAGGCCGCGCCTTCAATCGTTGTCAGCCCTTCTGGAAGGACAACAGATTTCAAGCCGTAACACATTGAAAATGCTTGTGTCCCTATTGTCTTCAAACCTTTCTGAAAGACAACAGAATTCAGTTTCATGCATTGTCCGAAGGCCGCCCAGTCTATCTTTGTAACCCCGCTTGGAATCGTTACATTTCGCAGGCTGGTACAGCCGTAAAAAGCACAAGCGTTTATTGTTGTCAGACTTTCCGGCAGTTTTATTTCAGATAGGCTTGTGCAATATTCAAACGCCCTCCATCCAATCACCTTTGTCCCGTCTGGAATAACAAGCGATTTCAGGCTGGAGCATTCTGTAAAAGCAGTTCCCCCGATTTCCAAAAGACCTTCCGGCAAAATGACGGACTCCAGCTTCCGGCATTTCTGAAAAGTGAAGTCTTCAATATTTGCCACGCCATCGGGGATTTCAATGGAGATCAATCGTTTGCATCCCCAGAAAGCCCCGCGTCCGATTCTGGTCAGGCTCTTCGGCAACACGATGGCCTTCAGGAATCGGCATTGTCTGAAAGCCTCATTTCCGATTCCGGTAATGCCGTCTTCAATGATGACTTCCTCAATGTCGCTCTTCAGGAAGGCTCGATCAACAATCTCGAATCCAAATAGCGCCGACCGCTTTACGCAGTCGAAGTCAATGCCGATTCTAAGGACTTTTTCGGGTTCGGGTGTATTCATTTGTTCAACCTCGTTTCTAACTATACTCCGCATTGGTTCAAAATACAAGCAGAGCCGGAATGGTTTTGAAAGTTTTCTTGTCTGGGATGATCGGCTCATCTCCACCCCCGGTTCTTTTTGCCCCAGTGCCTTTTCCCATAGGCAACCATGAGATCGATGTCCTGCGTCGAATCCCATGCATTGCGGAGTTCCTTGTGTCGGCATTGCTCTATCGGCTTTTTCAGCTCAAGGATATGGGAACACCAGCCCGTGCTTATCCCGGCCATTTCCGCAAGCACAGAGAGCGTCAGACGAGGCTCCGGCATCTGACGGCCATGTCCTCTGTTCAACTCCTCGCAGTAGTTCGAGTAGGCTGCTTCCAGGTACAAGTCCAGTGTGTGTATCAGATGCTCGACGGTATCGCCGCGCGACTCCTTGCGTTTGGCCGTGACGGTCTCTTCGACGGCATCGGAGACTTGCGCCTCAAGCCAGCCATAGTCCAGTTCCAGAGCTCCGTCCTCAACCGTGAGCACAGAGTCCAGCATGACGATACGGCTGTCATCGAATCTGTTCCCAGTATCAGGCGAAAGACGACTGCTCCCGACAATCAGAAGCGGCGTTTTCGTGTTCGGCAGAGCATCATAGATGTCCTGCGCGTCGCCAGTCATGCGAGGCGCAAAGTAGATGTCGCGGCTTCGTCCGACGATGGGCACGCCGGATTTCCCCATCTTCCATAACCGAGCAGGAATCACCTCGACAGGGGCTTCCCGGCATTCTATGAGCTCCGTGAGGACCTCGACCATGCGATTCGGCTGGAATGTGTAGATGAGGAGGTCTTCCGGCTTCACGGGGAAACGATGTCCCGTGAAGGAACAGTATGCGAAGCCATCCTCAACCTCGGCCTCGTGCGTTTCCCCGCAGGTGCATTTCACGCTTGACCAGCGACCGGTCGCCCGAAGGATTCCGGTGTCCCGCCAAACGGCGGCTTCGCCGGTCAGGTCGGAATGCTCCCATTCCGGCGAAGCATGGTTCAGTCGTTCCGTAATGACTCTGACTGCGTTCACGCGCATGCCCGCCACCCTTTCAGCGAGAACATAATGAGGTTCTGCACATTCGGATTCTTGCTGTTGATGTCGCAGTGGTCGAGCCTGACCGTCACGGTCTGGACTTTGCTGCGGCCGTATTTCTTCGGATCAAGGTACATCCGGATTTTCACCGTGGTGAACCTTTCGAGAGAAGTGGCGTAGGCTTCCGGCTTCAGCTCCTCACGCATCTGCTGGAAGACATCGCGGTCGTCTTCCTGGAACACACGGCGCGTTCCGCGCTTGCCGTCCATGTCGGTTTCAATCAGGATGATTTTCGCCTCGCGGACATCGGACAACGGATCGACCGGCAGATTTGCAGGCCCGTTCTTGAATACGCTCAAATTGAACATGTGTTTATCCTCCTCGGCATCGCTGATGACAGTGTCCCGCATTACGTTCGCCCAGATCTTGCACAGACGCACCTTGTGGCTGCGGTCGCCCGTCGTGCGGAGCGAAAGGATGTTCTCCTTCCAGTCATACACGAAGACGATTTCGTAGGCCGTCTTGTCGAGACCGCGCTCGAAGTCATTTCCGCCACGCCACTGGACGCTGCTGCGGGGATAGTCGCTCAGGTAAACGAAGAAATACTCCTTCCCCTGATCGAGGCGCACGAAATACTCGATGTAGCTGTATTTCCCGCGTCCTTCCTCCTGATAGATGTACGAACTGATTTCGAGCTTGAGACGTTCGAAGCGTTCGTCCTCATAATTGAGCTGACCGGCTCCGCCGTCGACCAGCTTCTGGAGGAACCAGAGCTTTTCCGAAATACGGTCGACATGCGAGAATCGCACGGCCTGCGTCCACGCGGAATCGCTGTTGAGGCAGACCCAGGCGGCCTTGTCATGGATGGACCACTCGGCGAAATCATCCGGAGGCACGAGACCGTGCTGCTGAATCTGGACGTGCAGGGTCGTGGCATTGACGGGGCAGTCCGCCACGGAGCAGATTTCATAGAGGACGGAATCGATTTCCGACCGCAGGCCGTCGTCAAGTTTCAGGAACTCGGCGTAAAGCGGTTCAATCTTCCGTTGCGTCACCCGGCTCCACGGAATTCTCATGTCCGGAGCCTTGGCTGCGAGGATAGGTTTCAGGAGGGAGTGGCTGATGGCTCTAAAAGCCCGTTTCGTGTTGTACGTGCACATGTGTTCTTATCCTTCTTTGCTCGGATTCTGGTTTTGCGCTGTTGGCGCGTCGACTGTATCATTTCTGTTTTCGAGCATAATATAGCATGAGGCTTTGCCTTTTAACGTCAGTTAAGTCCCCCATGGCACAAAAAATCGAAAAAAAGTTGGCGGCGGGTTGCAAAACGGTCCGACAAGGGGTATATTTAATTGTTTGCATCAAGAGTGGCATCAAAAGATGCCTGTCAACCGAGGTCGAGTACCCACGGTGAATCGCTCAGCACGGGTGTGCAGGAGCGGATGCGGACCGCAAGGTCAAAAAAACTACTCGGACGGAATGTTCGCCGTCAAACGCCTCTTGATGCGTCTTTTCTGAAAGGAAGACGCAAAATGATCATCGAACAGAATGTCCCCACCCCCGTCCGCGCCTGGGCTGAATGCCAGGTGGAAATCCGCAACAACGAACGCATCATCCGCATCCTGGAAGACGGGAAACCCATCGACTACAGCTCCTACGCCTCGATCAAGGTTATGGGCCGGACCAGGTATCGGGAAGAGTGCTGCAAGCCGAAGATTGCCGAGTTGAAACGGCGTTGCGCCGCGTGCCGCGAACTTGCCGACAAGCTCAGTCAAGAAGCCGGAAGTGCCCCCGAAAACTGGTTGCTTTCGAAGCACGAAGCACTGAACCTGATCGGATCAACGCTCCACTACACCGTTCACGGCAAGGATGTGTACGACACGCTTCTGCGGTGCTCCGAAGACGGCGAGTACATTTTCAGCTCGAAGTTCTACGGAGCCGAGGGGAAGTTCCTGGCCGTCGAGTCGAAGTGGCTGGATGCCCTGTCGCTTCTGAGCCTTGGATTCGGTAAAACCCTGTAACATCCAGTGACGTCAGCCCTCGGAGCTTTTCGCAGCTTCGGGGGCTGGCATCTATTCAGACTTCGTTATCCGTGCTTGATGTCAGCATGAAAATCAAGCCCGAAATGAGCGAGATACTTGCTGAGTCTGTCCGAGTCGTTGGAGCTCTTCTTTGCCTTGCGGGAGACGGCAAACAGCTTTTTTCCTGCATCCGCAATGCTACGGCTCGATCGGCATACCTTCACGACCTCCTGGAGCTGCGCAAGCTCAAAATAATCGAACCTCTCGGCATAATCAGATCCAAGCAGAGCTGCAAGGTCAGGCTGGGATTCCGGTTTATGAGGCTCCCGGGAACGAGCTATCTCTTCTCGAACGGTGTCAAGGTCAATGCGTCCGCCGGAGGACAGCGTCGCCATGCGGACAATCATAGCGTTCAGGTCGCGGAAATTGCCCCGCCAGTCCGTGGCCGGGTCCAGCGCATACTCCAGAAAGCATTTCTTCGCCTCGGTATTGAACGTGATGTGCTTCCCGCTTTTTTTCCCGAATCGGGAGAGTTCATATTCCAGATTCGGTTCAATGTCCTCACGGCGGTCCGCAAGCCCAGGAAGGGAAAAATTCCAAAGGTCAATGCGTGCCAGCAGATCGGCACGGAACTTTCCTGTGGAAACCGCTGACTCCAAATCCCGATTCGTGCCGCAGATCAACTGGAAGGAGCTGGTCTCCTCCTTGTCAGAGCCGAGCGGAAGGAACGTTTTCTCCTCTATGGCACGAAGCAGCATCGCCTGTTCGTCCAGGCCAAGTTCACCGATTTCATCCAGGAAAAGGATGCCTCCGTCCGCGGCTTTCAGAAGACCCGGACGATCTGCCACGGCACCGGTAAAGGAGCCCTTCTTGTGCCCGAAAAGCGCGCTCATCGCCTGATCGCCGCGCAGGGTGGCACAGTTCACATCAACGAAATTCCCCTTGACTTGATGGTTCTGTTTTTTCAGTTCAAAGATGCGTTTCGCCAGCTGAGATTTGCCTGCCCCCGTGGGGCCAGTCAGCAGAATCGGCTCATCCGAACGGATGGCGACACGCTCGATGGTGTCGATGAGTTTGTTGAACTGCTTGTTCCTCGTGGCGATGCCGGATTTCAGAAAAGCTACATCGTTCGTCTGCTCTTCGGCGAAGCGTTTCGCCAGAAGGTCATAACGCGACAGGTCAAGGTCAATCAAGTTATAAGCACCCTTTGCCGGGTTTCGTTTGGTCGGTTGTGTCTGAATCAGCTTTCCGGGCAGATGATGGGATTCGTTCAGCAGGAACAGACAGATCTGTGCCACGTGCGTACCCGTGGTAATATGGATATAGAAATTGTCATCCTGTGCCGCGAAGTTCTGCTTGCGGCTGAAGTCGTACAGTTTCGAATAGACTTCCTCAAAGTCCCACGGATCGTCGAACGGAATCTCCACGGGAACCACTTCTGTTTCCGGAGAGCAGGTGTGGATATCCTCCACAACCCGGTCGAAAAGCGACTGAAAACTGCGCTGGAAGATGAGATAATACTTGTTGAATGGGAGGTCATCCTGCATCGCAAGAGCGACAGATGGACGCCACGCGTTCCATCGCATGGCTCCATGTCCATGGGCATCCAGTGTACTGCCGAGAAGGGAAATAACGACGTTCATCCTATGTTTTCTTATATAATCTATAAAATTTTATACAAACATAATATACCGCCATTTTTTGGAAATACAACGGAGGATGACTGGAAAAAGATTATTTGAGGCGAAATAAAGTTTTTCCATGTTTTTTTATCCTGTTTTGAAAACTTGGCACAACGATTGCTTTTATAGAATCGTCCGGTCGGAGGGATTCCGATTCTGGGGGAAGAAGCGGCGGCCCCGGAGAAGGATGGCTGCAAAACATGCTACCATCCTTCCGGACCGCGGCGACAACAAACATCTCGTGATGGCTGAGCGGTCGAAGGCAGCGGACTGCAAATCCGTTTGGAGTAATCCGCACATCGGTTCGAATCCGGTTCACGAGTCCAATATAAACAAGAAAGAGGTGTAACATGCAAGTGACTCTTGCGAAAGCGTTGAAGGAAAGAAGCCGTCTGGCTGGGAAACTGAAGCGTGACTTTGAACTGATCAACAAGGAAAACTCCAAGATCAGCGGAAGCCAGCGCAGCTTTGACATGCACGCGCTCCACCAGGAGTGCTTTCAGCTCCACGATCAGCTGACTCAGCTCAAAAAGATTATTGCCAAAGCCAATGCGCCGATTGCGGATAAGCTGGTGGAAATGGACGAACTGAAATCCATGATCAGCTATCTGCGAAACGTCGATACGACTATCGGCTGGCAGAAACAGGGATATTCTTCGGAAAAAGTCTGCTTCGAGGCTGTTCTCGGTAGTGCTGAACTGATGGCGGAAGCCGACCAGCTTCAGAAGCGCGCAGAGCAGATTCAGGACGAACTTGATGAGTTTAATGCCCTGACGAAGGTGGAGATTCCCGACAACTAAACAACTTTTCAAAAACAGGCGTGTCGCAATCTGAAAAACCAGCGGTCCAATAGCCTTGGTCTTGCTAACGTATAAGATACGAAATTGACCCTTGCTCAGGGTAAAACTTTACGAAGTATCTTGTCAAGCATTAAGTGGTAAGCAATAAGCAATAAAACTTATTTCTCAGATTTCGCATCCTGTTTTTACGGATGGAAGGTCTTGAAAACCTTCCATCCGGTTTTCCTCGAAGGAACATAAACAATGATTGAGATTGATGGTACATTCGGCGAAGGCGGCGGACAAATTCTGCGAACCAGCCTTTCCCTGGCGGCAATCACCGGTCAGGCTGTCCACTTCGTCAACATCCGCGCAAAGAGGCGGAAACCAGGACTGATGCGCCAGCATCTTGCCTGCGTAAATGCGGCAACTGAAATCACGGGCGGACACGTCTCCGGCGCTGAACTGAATTCTCAGGAACTGACGTTTGAACCGGGTGCGATCCGTGGCGGAGATTACCATTTCGCAGTCGGATCGGCGGGGAGCGTAACGCTCATCGCTCAGACTGTGATTCCGGTTCTGCTGAACGCGGACAAGCCATCTACGGTCGAAATCGAGGGTGGAACGCATGTGGATCAAGCGCCGATCTTCGAGTTCTTTGACCGAGTGTATCTGCCAGCACTTCGTGGAATGGGTGCAGAGGTCACAGCGAAAATGGACAGAGTCGGTTTCTACCCCGCAGGTGGCGGAAAGATTGTGCTGGAAATTCAGCCGATCAAGACGTGGAAGCATTTCGAGTGCCTGCAGGCCGGAAACCTCAAACGTTCCCTTCTGACAGTCATGGGGCATGGCGTTGATGAACAGATCATGGACGATGAACTTACCATTTGCAAGCGCAAAGTGGACGGAAAGACGGTGCTCCGCTGCATGAAGCAGACTGTGGAATCCCCCGGTCCCGGAAACGTCCTGTACGCTCAAATGGAATATGAAAACATTACGGAGCTGTTCAGCATCTGCGGTGCTTTCAATGTTTCCCGCCGTGAAGTCAGCGAGCGTGTCGCAGGGATGCTGAACAAGTATCTTGAGCTCAATGTGCCTGTGGGACGGTTCCTGGCAGACCAACTTCTTCTGCCTATGGCGATTGGAGCCGGGGGTAAATATCTGACTTCCCCGCCGACCAAGCACTCGCAAACGAACATTGAGGTGATCCGGAAATTCCTGAATACGGACATCAAACTTGAAAACAATGAAAATGGAACTTACATAATTGAGGTAAACAAATGAAATGGGCAAAGAAGGAAGATGGTTTCCGCATTCCCATAAAGAGCTGGTGTGCTGACACCGAACCCGGCGCGATGGTTCAGGCTGAGAACCTGGCGAAACATCCGGTGCTTGCACATCATGTGGCGTTGATGCCTGACTGTCACCAGGGCTACGGCATGCCGATTGGCGGCGTGATCGCAACGAGGGATGCTGTCATCCCTGCTGCTGTCGGGGTTGATATCGGCTGCGGCATGATCGCGGTTGAAACGGATGTTCCTGCCGAACGTCTGGCAGAGATGAGCTTCCGCCGTGCAATTCAGGAGAAGCTCAAGGAACGCATCCCCGTGGGCGAAGGCACCAGCCACAAAGAACAGCAGGCATGGGACGGCTTCGAGTCGTACCTTGACCATAACGGACAGGTCGCCGACTTTGCCAATGCGCTTGACCGAAAGAATCTCGGCACACTCGGCGGTGGAAACCACTTCCTCGAAATCCAAAAGTCCGATTCCGGCTTCGTGTGGCTGATGATCCACTCCGGTAGCCGGAACCTCGGAAAGCGCATTGAAGAATTCTATCACCGCAAGGCGGCAACACTCAACGAACGGTATCACGTTCAGCTTCCCGACCCCGATTTGGCTTTTCTGCCGATCAAGGAACAGGAAGGGCACGATTACTACCGCGATATGCTCTTCGCTCTGCGGTACGCCTTTGAAAACCGCCAGCGCATGATGAAGGTACTGAAGGAAACGTTCGTGGAATTCGTGCCGGAAACGCAGTTCCTCCGTGAGGTGAACATCCACCACAACTATGCGGCATTTGAGGAGCATTTCGGAGAAACGCTCTGCATCCACCGCAAGGGTGCGACCAGCGCGAAACTGGACGAAATCGGGATCATTCCCGGCTCCATGGGAACCGCAAGCTATATCGTGCGCGGACTTGGAAATCCGGAATCGTTCATGAGCTGTTCGCACGGTGCAGGACGGCGCATGAGCCGCATCGCGGCCTGCCGTGACCTCACGGTAGAGGAATGCGATGCCGCCATGTCCGGGATCGTCTGCGAGCGCTGGCAGCCTTATCGGAAATACGGCAAGATCAACAAGGGTTACCTTGACCTCTCTGAAGCGCCTCAGGCATACAAAGCGATTGATGAAGTCATCGCAGCAGAGAGCGACCTCGTTGAACCGCTGGTTCGACTGACGCCCCTCGCAGTGCTGAAAGGATGAAATAAAGAATCTTTTAAAGAGTCAGCCCCCGGTGCTTTTTCACAGCTTCGGGGGCTGACGCTTGTCTGGAGGTCAATCTTCGATCAGTCATCCGGCTCTATGATGTACGCAGGCATAACCATGCCATCGGGGAGATCGGTCGGGATGCCGAGGTCGTGTAGTTGCTGATCATACACCATAGAATCAATCTCAGCGAACATCTGCTGAAGGTCACCGTCTTTACCGATGCAGTCCGAGCAGAGATGCTCACCTGTCCACGGGATATGGAAGGTCTTGCATTTACGATGGCATCTGTCGCATGAGGTGGACGGGTTCATGGGCACTATTTTTTCTTCCGAGGCTTGGTCTTGCGCGTCTGTTTCAGCCTCTTTTTTTCTTCCTTGATAGCTGTTTTCTCAAGTTCTTCCCGGAGTACTTTCGCTATCTTGCGCGGTCCTCGAACAGCATAAACTCCGAACTTTTTCAGTTTTTCAAACGTAAATAGATTTGACGAATAGATGTGCGTTTGTTTAATCTTCATGACGCGATTCATTCGCACATTGCCGTCATCATACTGATACGGGATGTCGGTTTCCAAGACCAGACATTGATACAGAATGGCCGAATACGGAGCCCCGATGTAGAGATAAACGATATCGTTCACACGGATATCCGTGCTCTGCTTCCACAAAATCGTGTCCTTTGCCCCAAATTCCAAAAATACGTTGTGGTAGTTCAGATTTACCGGAACCAACCACGCGGCCGGAACGCCCGGAACCCTCCCTGTTGCAAGCAGTTCACGTGCAGCAGAAAGTTCATTTAAGACAACGGCATCGGAAATAGAATCGTCCAAAACAGCCGAAACCCAGCTGGTGTGGTTCATATGATAGGCGGGAATGAAGTGACGAGTTTGAAGAAGCTCCCAGGCGCGTTTTTGGCCAGAGCGAAACGTCAGCACATCACAGTTTGTTCCGGGGTATTGTACAGACTTCCCCTCGATGTTCATGATGATCGCGTACCATTTCCTGTTTTCGGGCAAACGGAACACTCCGATTCCCAGATACTTGTCCTGCCACGGATCATCCGGTATGTCGCCGAACTTCTCAAGCAGAGCATCCGCGATGCGATTTGCCTGTTCACCGCAGAATTGGTTTTTTGCGAAGCATTTGTCCCGGATTTCCGTCAGCCAGACGATACAGGCATCCCGGATACGCCGGACATAGTCGCCATCGGCGCTCACTACTGTCCGGTTAAAATTATGGGTTATGATTGACAACGTCGGCTCCTGCGCTATATTAAAGAGCGCTAACAACCTCAATATAAACGTAGGAGACCCGACAATGTATTACTA
>Ga0310786_10007161_pt1 | contig 14617 bp, 13 predicted proteins | sample AusTroGonzalo_MG_FD_203881 | JGI IMG/M metagenome (GOLD analysis project Ga0310786, IMG submission 203881) | Bovine rumen microbial communities from tropical cattle in Woodstock, Queensland, Australia - Gonzalo_03 (v2) (version 2) | ecosystem: Host-associated > Mammals > Digestive system >... | reverse complement strand
TCGCCTTCTCGGCTTACGACCGTTTCAACGGTTGGAACAAATTGGCCGACAAATGGAAAGAGGAAGCTGAAGAAGAATGGGCTGAGGCAGAAGAAGTTCTGAATCGTCTTGTGGAACTCGGCTGCAAGCCCGCCGACCTGCAGGAGGCCATGAAGACTATCGAGTTCCCGTTCTATGACGATCCGAAGCAGCAGATTGAGTCGGACTACGAGCCTACGGCTGTTAAACAGCTGAGCGAGTTGGCACAGGCTTTCGCGGATGATTATCCTACGCAGAAACTGATCCAGAAATGGATTGACGGCGAGAAAGAGCACATGGATTGGGAAAGACAATATCTCAACTACATCGAAAAAGTGGGTTATGATAATTTCCTCATTGAAATGATGTAATTTAGGTTTCAAATTTCAAGATTCAAACTGACATGAAAGAGAAGGTATTACAAGCCATGCGTGAGTTCGGCGCTCCCGTCAACGCAGGCAAAATTGCAGAAATCACAGGCATCGACCGCAAGGAGGTCGACAAAGCCTTTGCCGAATTGAAGAAGGAGGGTGCCATCGTGTCGCCCGTCCGCTGCAAATGGGCACCAGCCCAGTAATTTCCTATGGCTTCGACGAGTGCATCCGCACCTCGACGCAGATAATTTTTTCTTCACGGGGAGGGTCTCGGCTCTCCCCTTAAACACTAAAGCAACAGGTATTATGGAAATCAAAGCAGTAAAATTCCGTAAAGACGGATTCTATACCCAGCCCTTCGTGTTCGGAGGCGAGGAAGGACAAGACAAGTTTGACAAGAGCATCCGCTATCGCGGCAGTCTTCAGAACTACCTGATCGATACGGGCAGCGAGGTGATTCTCGTCGATACTGGGCTGCCAGCAGGTACTCCAGAGGAGGTGCCCGACGAGAACTCTCCCATCTTCACCGGCAAGGACATCTGTAGCTATATGGATGCGTTCAAGGCCCTCGGCTACAAGCCTGAGCAGGTGACCAAGATTTTGCTCACCCACCGCCATGCCGACCACAGCGGCGAACTGAAAAGTTTTCCCAACGCGAAGGTCTATGTAAACCAGGAAGAAATGGACGCCGCAGAGTTGCAGGGGCTCACGAACCTCGTGCCCGTCAGCTATACCGACGGAGCATACTACAACTTCCCCGAGAGTCAGAAGATTCAGGATGGCATCTACCTTATCAAAGCCAAGGGTCACACCAAGGGAAATAGCATCATCGTGGTGGAGATGGACGGCCTGTTCTACATGCTTCACGGCGACATCACCTACGTGGACGAAGCTCTTCACGAGGACAAGCTGTCGGTGGTCTTTGACGACCTGCCCGCCGCCCGCGAGACGCAGAACCGCATCCGCGAGTTCGTCCGCAACCACCCCACGGTCTATTGCGGTACTCACACGCCACAGGGCTATGAAAATCTTGAGGCCAAACGCGTGATGGACCTGGATAATCCTGTGCCGACCATTTTGGCCGAAGTCGATTTTTCCAAGCAGGAGGCTTCTGGCAAGTACGTCTGTTCCATTTGCGGCTATGTCTATGACCCCGCGGAGCATGACGGCGTTGCCTTTGAAGACCTGCCCGACGACTGGCGTTGCCCCCGTTGCAAGCAGCCGAAGTCGAAGTTCAATAAAGCGTAAGCTTCACGAACTACTTTTCAACAACCGCCGCATGGGCTCCATGCCTTTGCGGCGGTTGTTGTTTCAAGGGCTTGAACGATGGGTTGGATAAAAGTTGTAAAGTTTACACAAATAAGATAACGATACAATGATTACTTTTTTCGCAAAATGAAGGTGCGATTATTACAAAAATTGATATATTTGCAACGGATTTTTGGAAAAATTGCCATAAATCCGTAACGAAAACAATTAAAATAGCAATTAAATAATTGATTCCTATGCAGATAGAAAGACCTACTTATTTACAACAACTCATTGACTCCAAAGACAATGGGCTTATAAAGATTATCACAGGATTGCGCCGTGTAGGCAAATCTTATCTGCTGAAAACACTGTTCAAAAAACACCTTTTGAATGAAGGGATCAAGAAAGACCATGTTCTGATTATCGACTTGGAAGACAGAAAATACAAGAATTTTCGTAACCCGGATTACCTTCTGGATTGGGTTGACAAACAGATGGTTGACGATGAGCAATATTATGTCATCATCGATGAGGTGCAACGTGTGGATGAGTTCGTTGATATGCTTGGCTCATTAGTGGTCAAAGATAATGTCGACGTTTATGTCACAGGCTCCAACTCGCATTTCCTTTCGAGCGATATTGCCACAGAGTTTCGGGGACGCGGAGACGAAATCCACGTGTGGCCGCTCTCTTTCAAAGAGTTTATGACCGCATACGAAGGCGATGTCGTTGAGGGTTGGCAGGAGTATTACACTTACGGTGGATTGCCGAAGATTCTTTCCATTAAAGGTGACGACAAAAAGGCCACCTATTTAAGGAACCTTTACAGGACAGTTTATCTGAAAGACATCTACGAGCGTCACGATATAGAGAACAAGCCGGAATTTGAAGAACTAGTGAGAATCCTTGCATCAAGCGTGGGAAGTCCCATCAATCCTACTAACCTCGCCAATACCTTCAAAAGCGTGAAGCATTTGAATCATATCACCGACAAGACTATCGAGACCTACATTGGCTATCTGGCAGATGCTTACATGATAGAAAAAGTTGAGCGTTACGACATCAAAGGCAAGAAATACATCGGCACAACACCTAAGTATTATTTCAAAGATCTGGGACTCAGAAATGCTATCCTCGCATTCCGCCAAACCGAAGAGAACCACTTAATGGAAAATGTCATATACAACGAAATGCGTCACCGAGGCTTCCTCGTCGATGTGGGCAATGTGAATATTCGCGTAAAAACCGAGGATGGCAAGTGGCAGCGTGTGACTCTGGAAGTTGATTTCGTTTGCAACCTCGGCTCACGCCGTTATTACCTCCAGTCAGCCTTCCGTATGCCCGACGAGGAAAAAATGGAGCAGGAAAAACGCTCGTTGAAACAGATAGGCGACGCTTTCAAGAAGATGGTGATTGTTGGAGAACGCATGCAGCTGCGTCGCGATGATTTCGGCATTGTCATGACCGGAATCTTTGAATTCTTGTTTGATCCCAAAATAATAGATGCATAATACCAAGTTGCAGGGGGCTTACGAATTGGGCAAACAGGTGTGATTGTCGCTTTTGAAGAATGAGACTATATGCCGCCGCAAGGGCTTCGTGCTTTTGCGGCGGTTTGTTTTTGCAAATGGCAAAAAAATACTATCTTTGCTGCAAAATAATCCAAACAATGAATAAATGTATCATCTGCATGGCCGCTGCGCTGCTTCTGCTCGTCGGTTGTGCACAAAACGAAACTAAAATGACTACGATTTACGACTTTAAGGCCCTGAACAACAAGGGCGAAGAGGTGGACATGGCCCAATATCGCGGCAAGGTCCTCATGATTGTCAACACCGCCTCGAAGTGCGGCTTCACTCCCCAATACGACGGCTTGGAAGCCCTCTACAAGAAGTACCAAGACCAAGGGCTGGTCATCCTCGGCTTCCCCTGCGACCAGTTCAAGCACCAGGAACCCGGCAGCGACGAAGAAATCGCTGAGTTCTGCCGCCTCAACCACGGCGTGACCTTCCCGCTGATGAAGAAAATCGACGTCTTCGGCGAGAACGCCCATCCCATCTTCGTGTACCTCTGCAACCAAGTGCCCGACGAGGAAGTCCACGGTCTGAAGGACAAAGCCACGATGAAGCTCGTCGACAGCCTGAGCAAGTCGGAAGGCCGCAAGGACGGCGAGATCCGCTGGAACTTCACCAAGTTCCTCATCTCCAAGGACGGCAGCGTCATCAAGCGTTTCCCGCCCGTGGCGAAGCCCGAGGACATGGAGGCTGACATTGAGGCAATGCTAAAATAACACTACTGCAATGAAAAATCTAACACTCATCCTTATGGCAACACTCATCATGACCTGTGGTTGCACCTCAAAGAACAAAGAAGTCACCACTAACGAACCCGCCAACCAAGAAGGCGCGACGGTCTATCTGACCAGGGAAATCACCCCCGAATCGCTTGTCAAGATCTACAAGGCGCTCGGTGTGGAGGCCACAGGCCGCGTGGCCGTGAAGGTCTCGACAGGGGAGGGGAGCAACCCCAACTACCTGAAGCCGGAACTCATCAAGAACCTGGTGCATGAGGTGGACGGCACCATCGTGGAATGCAACACCGCCTACGGCAACGGCCCTGGCGACGAGAAGGACGACCGCAACAACTCGGCCAACCACTGGGAGGTGATCCGTCGGCACGGCTTCACCGATTATTTTCCCGTCGACATCATGGACGAATACGACGAGATGCGCATTCCCGTGAAAGACCAGCGTCACATCAAATACGACATCGTGGGCGGTCACATGGCCAACTACGACTTCATGATTGCGCTGAACCACTTCAAGGGCCATCCCATGGGCGGTTACGGCGGCGCACTGAAGAACCTCAGCATCGGCTGCGCCAGTGCCAACGGTAAAGCCTATATCCACTCGTCAGGCAAGATGGAGAAACTCGACATGAACCTGCTTTGGACCCCCGAATACATCGGCGACCAAGACGGCTTCCTCGAGAGCATGGCTGCCGCGGCGCAGGCCATTGCGAACTACTTTAACAAGAAGCAGGGCATCATCTACATCAGCGTGATGAACAACATGAGCATCGACTGCGACTGCGTCGACCATCCCGCCCCTGTGAAGCTTGAGGATTACGGCATCTTGGCTTCCACTGACCCCGTGGCCCTCGACCAGGCCTGCGTCGACATCATCAACAACCAGGAGGTGACCGCCAAGAACGACCCCACCGACCTGCTGAACCGCATCGACAAGCAGCACGGCACCCACACCATCCACCACGCTGAAGCCATCGGCTTAGGTACCCGCAAGTACCACATCGTCAATATCGACAAGTGATCGTGATGAAGTACTACGTCGTAGATGCTTTCACCGACCAGCCTTTTGGAGGCAACCCTGCGGGCGTGGTGTTGTTGGAAGATGACGCCTACCCGTCGGACACGCTGATGCTGCATGTCGCAGCCGAATTGCGCTATTCCGAGACGGCATTTGTCCGCCGGCTGTCGCCGATGGAGTATCAAGTGCGTTACTTCACCCCGAAGGCCGAGGTGGAGCTGTGCGGCCACGCCACCATCGCTACCTTCTCGCTTTTGCACCAGATGGGACAGGTCGAGGGAGAATGCATCTGCCATACGTTGGCGGGCGACCTGCACGTCGAGGCAGGGACAAAGGTGATGATGCAGATGGCCATCCCGCGCATTGTCGGCACTATTGAAGACACCGATGAGGTTTATCGTGCCCTTGGCGTGAAAGGCTACCAGCCGACCCTGCCCGTGCAAATCGCCTATTCCGGTCTGCCCGACATCATGATCCCCGTTGCCGATGTGGCGACACTCAACGGATTGCAGCCCGACATGGATGCCGTCTCAACCATCACTCAAAAGCACAAAGCGGTCAGCTTCCATGTGTTTGCCTTCGGCGACGACGACTACACCGCCCATGTCCGCGACTTTGCGCCGCTTTATGACATCCCCGAGGAGTCGGCCACCGGCACCGCCAACGCCGCGCTGACACATTATCTCGCTGTCAACGGCGTCATCCCCCGACAGGGCGACTTCGCTTTCCTTCAAGGCGAGGCCATGGGACGACCCTCGGTGGTGGCCACACGCGTCGCCAGCGATGGAACCATCTATGTCGGCGGCACAGCCTACGTACTTGCTTCGGGAGAGTTTAACCTTGCAAAAACCTAATAATGTCATGAGAAAAACAATCTTCAGCATCCTCTGCGTCGCCCTGATGGGCTGCGGCAGCGGGAAACAACCACAAAACGATACTACGATGGATAAGAGCAACGAACTAACCGCCTTCGACGTGCAGCAGGAGTTCCAGAAGAACGGCTTCACTTGGTTTACCGAGAACCTCATCCTCTGCTCGGGCGACCGCAACGAGAGCAATGCCATGACCATCGGCTGGGGCGGCATCGGCAACTACCTCGGCCACGACCGTCCGGCAGTGACGGTGTATGTGGCGCCTGGCCGTTACACCTGGGAGTTCATGGAGAAACACCCGCGCTTCACCATCATGCAATTCGACGACCCACAAGTGTGGCAATACATGGGCAAACACAGCGGTCGCGACGGCGACAAGGCCGCTGCCCTTGGCTTGCATGTGGCCTACACTGAGCATGGCACACCTTATTACGAGGAAGCCAATCTGGTCATCGAGTGCGAGACCATGACGGCCTGGCATCAGACCGAACAGGACTTCCGCAACGACACGCCGAAGAAGTGGTACGACGGCTTTGAGGCTGGCATCCACACGGTGTATGTCGGCGAGGTGATTGGGGCTTGGAAAAGATAATTGCTTATGGAAACAAGAAAACAGATAGCGGTAGAAAAGAAGCATTGTGGCCTCAACTGCGCCCAGGCGGTGCTATGCGCTTATGCCGACCTCGCAGGCATCGATGAGGAGACCGCCATACGCCTTGCCGCTCCTTTTGGAGCAGGTATGGGTAACATGGAGGGGACTTGCGGCGCCATTACCGGTGCTGGCCTCGTGTTGGGACTCGTAAGCAAAGGCCCCGCGACGAAACAAATGCGCCAGATCATGAACAAATTCCAAGAGCGCAACGGAGCCACGCAGTGCAAGTTGTTGAAAGGCGTCGGTACAGGTAAAGTCCTTCGTGAGTGCTCCGACTGCGTGGCCGATGCAGCCGAGTTTTTGGAAGAAGAAATCGGTTGAAAACGGACGTAATGAATAAATCACCAATCATCGGCGTCACTCCGCTTTGGGATGCAGAGCGTAAGAGTGTATGGATGCTGCCGGATTATCTTGATGGCATCAAGGCTGCGGGAGGCATCCCTGTCGTCCTGCCCCTTGAAATGTCAGAAGAAGAAGCAAGTCGCATCGTGGAAACCTGTGACGGATTCCTGTTTACCGGCGGTCAGGATGTGTCGCCAGAGCATTATGGAGCGATGGACACCACTGGAACTATCATTCCTAGCCCGGAACGCGACAAGATGGAAAGGCTTTTGTTGGAGAAAGCCCTGCAAGCTGACAAAGCAGTCCTTGGCATATGCCGTGGCCTTCAGTTTATCAATGTGTTTTTGGGCGGTACGCTATGGCAGGATTTACCCTCCCATTATCCGTCAGACATTGTCCACCGACAAGGCAAGCCTTACGATGTCCCGACTCATAAGGTCGCATTGGATGGAGACCTCAAGACACTGTTAGGCAAAGATATCCTTGAAGTGAACACATTGCATCACCAAGCTGTCAAAGATCTCGCTGATGATTTGATGCCGATGGCTGTTGCGCCTGACGGCCTCGTCGAAGCGGCACGGATGGTGGGCAAGCGTTTTGTCTGGGCCGTGCAATGGCATCCCGAGTACATGTTCAAAACTAATGCGGATAGTTTGGCTATTTTTTCTTGTTTCATAATGCATGCAAATCAGACAAATTGTGTTGTTGAAGAAAGCAACCAATAAGAAGAACAAAAACAATTGAGTATGAACTGGATTATCTTAATTATCGCTGGCCTTTGTGAAGCAGGCTTCGCTTTCTGCCTCGGCAAGACCAAACTGGCTGTTGGCACAGAATGGTGGGCCTGGATCTCGGGCTTCGCCTTTCTTTACGTGCTGAGCGCCGTGCTGTTGGCGAAGGCCACCCAAACCATCCCCATCGGCATCGCCTATCCCGTTTGGACAGGCATCGGTGCCGTCGGCGCGGTGCTGCTGGGCATCTTTGTCTTCCACGAGCCTGCCACCTTCTGGCGGGTGTTCTTCCTTAGCACGCTGATTCTTTCTATCGTTGGACTTAAAATCGTTGGATGACCAAGGCTTGTGCTATTAAGACCACAAAAAGAGTATCTTTGCAACCTAATCTATATTCAATATGAAAAAACTAATCCTGTCTGTCGTCGCGACCGCCCTTGTGATGCTGGGCGCCTGCGCGCAAAACACAACACAAAACATCAAAGAAAAGGAGAACCAAAACATGAAAAAGACTTTAATCGTTTACTTCTCGGCCACGGGCAACACCAAAGCCGCCGCACAAACACTGGCCAAGGAATTCAATGCCGACCTATACGAAATCACGCCGGAAGAGCCTTACACCGCCGCCGACCTCAATTGGCGCGACAAGACCTCACGCTCGACCATCGAGATGAATGACAAGACCTCGCGTCCTGCCATCAAGGGACGTTGCGAGAACATTGCCGACTATGACACCGTTTGGATTGGCTTCCCCGTGTGGTGGTACACCGCCCCCACCATCGTCAACACCTTCATCGAGGCCCATGATCTCAGTGGCAAGACCCTCAACGTGTTTGCCACCAGCGGCGGTAGCACCGTCGAAGGCTCCTATAACGACCTCAAAAAAGCCTATCCTCAATACACCTGGGGCGAAAGCCGTCTAATGAATTAAAGCATCATGAAAAAGCTCATCCTCACCGTCATCGCGACCGCGCTCCTAATATGTGGTTGCGACAAAACGAAGCAGTTCAAGGTGAATCTCAACCTTGACAATGCCGACAACCAGACTGTCTATCTCTACAAAGACGCCGACGTCAAGCACATCCTCGTCGATAGCGCCGTCATCATGGGCAACACCGCCGAGCTCAAAGCCGACTTCGACGATCCACAGACCTGCTACATCATCAAATTCAACAAGAGTGAATACGAGACCTGTGGCGACAACTTCCAGTTCTTCACGGAAAACCAAAACACAACGATAGCCGGCGTTTACGACGACATGCCTCACTGGATCGTGACAGGCTGCCCCACCATGAACGCCCTCAATGCCTACCATCAGGAGAGTCTCAAACAATATGAAGACCCGATTATGGCGCTCTGTGCTGAGTTGATGGAGGCGGGCCAGGCAGGCGACACCTTGAAGGTGGCCAAACTCAACGAGCAGCTCCAGCCTCTCATGGAAGCCTATACCAACAACGAAATTGAATTCATCAAGAGCCATTCCGACGACTATCTTGGGCCTTATATGCTCTACCTGGCGAAGGAGGGAATTGAAGATGAAACGGTGAAAGAACTTGTCGATGGCTTCACCACCGAGTCGGTTTACAGCAAGAAAGTCAAGGATTATCTATCAGGAATAGTTAATCAAGAATGAAGAAATACAAATCCGCCATCATCCTCTTCGCCGTTTTCGAAGCCATCGCGGTGTCGTTGTGGCTCTCTACCGGCAGCCTGTTCTATCTACTCAATTTCTCCTATATCGGATGCACATTGGGCATCGGGCTGGCCTTGTCGGCGGCAGGATGGAAATATGCCCGCGAATTCGTGCAGTTTTGCGTTGGCTCCTATATGCTGGTCTTCTTGGGCCTGATCTGCAAGGAGAACATGCAGATTGAAGGGTTCTGGTATTATCTGTTCTCGGGGGTGTTGGGTGCAGGCGTGTTGCATTACGCCATCGCCAAAATCTTTGGCCCTTTGCTGTTTGGTCGGGGATGGTGTGGCTATGCCTGTTGGACCGCCATGATCCTTGACCTGCTGCCACACAAGAAGCCTGCAAATTCCAGGAAGAACATAGGTTGGATACGCTATGTCATGTTTGGCCTGTCGATTGCCCTGGTCGTCCTGCTGATGTGCTTGGGCAAGGCCAACAAGACAAATGTGTTTTATCTTTTCGTGGCTGGTAACGTGGTGTATTATGTGGTAGGCATTATCCTGGCCCTTGTCTTGAAAGACAACCGTGCCTTCTGCAAGTATATCTGCCCCATAACGGTGTTCCTGAAGCCGATGAGTTATTATTCAGTGTTGCGGGTGAAATGCGATGAGAGCAAGTGCATCCAATGCGGCAAGTGTCTGGACGTCTGTCCCATGGAGGTCGAGGTGAACAACAACGCCCGTAACCGCAAGAACGCCACAGAATGCATCCTCTGCCAAAAATGCAAGAAGGTTTGTCCTGTGAAGGCGTTGAAATGATAGGAGAGCTATAGAGCTGCAAAATGAGACATGCCGTCGCGGGGGAGACCTTTGCGGCGGTTTTGTTTTAAGGGCTGGGCTTTTTCTTAGGTAGAAAGCGCAGGGATGCGAAAATTTTGTACCTTTGTAACCATTTTTGGATAAAAGATTGTGAGTAAGAAGCGTTCGATTTGGAGAAAAATTCGTATCGTTGCAGGTGCCATCTTGGGGATAGTGCTGTTACTGCTGATTGCCGTAACGGTCATTCTGGTGACGCCCAAAGCCCGCACGGCTGTCATGCAGAAATGCGTGGCGGAAATCAACGAGCGAACCGACCTGGATGTGGATGTGGGACGGCTATATCTCTCCCCTTTCCATCATTCTCCGATGATTCTCTATCGCGCCTATAAGGGCAAAGAAGACCTGCCGTTGCACATAGAGATAGACAGTCTCTATATCGGTCATCGCGGCCAAGACACGTTGCTCTACGTGCATGGCTTGCGTCTCCAAGGATGCATGAAAAAGCCTGAGAATGAAGAGCCGAAAGATGATTTTCTGGGTCGCACCATCGTGGTGGATCAACTGATGCTGGACCAAACAACAGTCCACTCCGACACGCTGATAGACGCAGTAGGCATCAACGTTATCTTGGACCACCTGCATGTAAAAAGTCCGGGACTCAACATTGCACAAGGGAAGTATCCGCTGCACGGCTTGGAGTTGGCGGATGCGTATATAGGTATTGACCTGCGCGGCACATCTTCTGACACCGAAGACACGATTTCCTCCTCCACCCCAATGGCCTTTGATGTGTCGGACGGTGAGTTGAGCAATGTACGGTTCGTGCTCAACCCGATGGGGCTGGACATACGTGCCGGCTCCCTGTCCACGAATGTGTTGGCGGATGTGGGGGATAACCTCTATGATGCACGTCGCCTGAATATCGGGAATGCTTCGCTTACGCTCAAATCACTGTACTTGCCTTTTGACACAATCTATGGAGATGCCTTGGTGGATTTGGACGCTGGTTTGATTAATTCTAACGGATTACACGCGCGCTCCGATGAATTTGGGGCGAAAGCGGACTTGATGGCTACGACGTTAAATATGGAGACGATGCGGGTGGACTTGGCAGGTAATGCGGATTATCGTGGTAGTAAGGCAAACTTGAGAGGATTCTATGATATCGATGATGAGGCGTATGACATGCTGGTGAATGTTGAGCATGTTGACATAAGTCCATTCCTCAAAGACCGTCACCACGTGGAATTGGCAGGCGAAATACATGCGCGGGGCAAAGGGATAGACCTCTATTCCCGCGCGATGAAGTGCAAAGTGGCTATGAATCTGACCGACTGCATCTATGACGACATTAATGTGTCCGGCCTGATGCTTGATGCCGACCTGGTCAATAAAACAGTGACCGGGAACCTGCATTTGCCAGTTACGATGACAGACAGCGATATACGGCTGAAAGCGGAGACGGAACATCAGTTCTTTGTATCGGACTTCTTGACCCCAGAGCGGATGAACGTGGACTACCATACGCAGATGAAGCATGTAGTGGCACACGTTTCGGGCGAGGATTTTGATTTCGACTATCTGAATCTTGACTTCACTACGGATACCGCCACATCGTTGAATATGGTCACCCAAGGACTTACCATCGATGCACAAAGCCCGATGCATGTGCTCCGGCTGGTGGACGATATACAACCAGTGCTGGGGGCCGTCACAGACACGACGTTTGTGCAGTCTATCGTCTCGTTGCAAGATCTGACAAAGTTGGACACGCTCCGACGACTTATACCAAACTTGCAGGCGGAAATACAGCTGACGAAAGGCAGCCCTGTTCAGGCTATTATCGAGAGGTTAGGGATGGATATCAATGAAGTGACGGTTTCACTGCAATCCGATGCTTCCCAAACAGATTTGGCGTTGAATGCCTCAATCCCGGATATAGACCATCCGGAAGACACACTACATATACCGGCTGTTAATGGGGCTATGCGGGTAAGCATGACGGAAGGCCAGACCACCGCCTCACTCAGAGCCAACACCAATATTACCAATGGCGTGATGAGTTTGGATAAGTTACGTACCGACGCCAAGCTGCAACTTGACCTGGAACGGGATGGACGCGAGCTGAGCGGCACGGGGCAACTTGCGTTAAACAGCCTCGTGTACAATGGAATGGAACTCGGAAACCGAACAGCAGACATCCTGATCTCACCATCGAAGCAGTATGAGAATGCCATCCAGGCAGATTTGCGGCTGGACGACATCCCGATGGAACTGGTAAGCGGCATTATTCAAATGGAGGACATCGACCTGGACGGTATCGTTCGGGCTAAGGCTACCGTCGACGGTCTGCCTGCCCAATTGGATATCTCCGCCGAAGTGTGGCCTATAGATGTAAGCGCCAAATACAAACCCTACGATGTGAAGTTAAATCTGGGGGAAACGCCTATCGTGATGGTGCATAACAATGTGGAATTAAACGATGTACGCATCTATAGTGCCGATAGCTCCTATCTGGCTCTGAACGGTGGAATGGACCTCAACACGATGCGTCTGGATGTCGATTTGGCTGCCGATGGTTTCTCTCCGACGAAACTAGAGAAAAATGGACCTTTCCCTGTCTATGGTGACTTGGCCACTGATATACGCGGACGGGTGACCGGGCCGCTGGATAGTATCCATGCCAATGTGGATGTCACTATCCTGCCCACCACTGATTTAACCTATCCGATTGGCAAGAAGAATCTGGCGCAAGTCAAACCGCACGGCACGGCCAATGTACAATATAACACCATTGACGGGGAACTTAACTTAGGCGGAAGAATCAATGTGGACGAAGGATTGGTCCGCTATTCGCCCAAGTTATATCCCATGATACCTTTTCAGGTGGATTCAGGAAGCTATGTTGCCCTCAATGGTTCCATTGGCCAGACCATCCTGCATCTTTCAGCTTCGCAACAGGTGAAATCTGATGTGCAATCGGCGGGCGAAGAAACACGTCGTGTGGTCTTCAACACGGGCGTGCGAGTGGAGGGTGTGCTCGATTCGATAGGCATTAACACCATAGGCTTCTTCCTCGAAGCACCGGAAGACGAGACCATAACGCGCGAACTCGCCTCTATGGATGAGGACACTCGCGAAGGTATAGCGGCAGCATTGCTGGCTACTGGAATGTATATGGGTGAAAGCAATGAGGCTGCGCATAAGAATGGATATGCTCTGAACAGCATCATCAATAGCCGTATCAATGCCGCTATGGCGAATTCCAAGCTAGGAAAATTTTTGGATGTGGATATCAGCAGCGGAGAAACCGAGCATGCGTCCGGCAAGACCAGTGACATGAACATTGCCATCAGCAAAACCCTGTTTAAAGACAAACTGCGCATCACGATTGGCTCCACCATCACCGACAGCCCCGAGGTCAACAAAGCCAACGGATTGCTCAGCCTTATTTCCGCTGACTATAAACTGACCAAATCCGGGAATGTTTTCTTACGTGCGTTCTCACAACGCGATTATGAAAACATCTTGGAAGGCGAACTCACCAAGTCCGGTGTCGGTGTGAGGGCCACCAAACAATGGAAGCGCAACCACATCATGAAATCCTCGGGCGATACCATCACGCGCACCTACAACCTCATGGCGGATGCAGACATCGCTTACCGTTCCAACAACACCCTCGGCCCCAACCTCACCCTCGCTCATTCGACAAAGAATCTCTTGGGACGTGGCGAGACCTTCACGGTTAAGGGCTATGGCGCATACTATGGGGCGCTGAGCGACCGGATTCCGGGAGACCCGAAAAAAACCGACACTTACAAGTTCGGTATTGATGCCGCCCTCGTCTTTCCGTATCTGCACTGGGTGGGTAACAACAACCCCGAGGGCGATACCCGTTACCGGATAGGATACAAATACGAAAACATTGCCGGTGGATACGGCGTTCACAAGTTCTTCGGAGCCTTCTCGTATTTCATCCGCACGTCGAATTATGTTACGCACGTCCTCACACCCGCCTCGCTCTCTGTAATCAGAGTGAAGGCCGAATCGGAAGAGTTGGCCCAAGAGGCTGCTGAGCATCCGGAGCTCATCAAAGTGCTTGCCGGAAACGAGTTTGTTCCCTCCTTCGGCTATGGGATCACCTATAATGACTACCGCACCAAACGGACGGTTAACACCATGATTGACGTTGAAATCAAAGATGCCGGTAACCTGGTTAACTCCGTCTATTGCCTCTTCGGATACTCATGGAATGAGATAGACAAAACGATAGCCGGTATCCCTTACAACCAATTCGTCAAATTGACGGCCGAACTGTGGAACAGGTTCAACTTGACTGACCGCGTATGTATCGCAACACGTCTTTTTGCTGGCGCCAACCTAAATCTGGGTAACTCCGACAGTGCTCCGCTTTCCGAATCCTTCTATGCCGGCGGTCCCAACAGCCTGCGGGCTGCTGCGCCCTACGCCTATGGACCGGGAAACTACCATAGCACCAGATTTAACCAGAATTTCTTCCATGCCGGTGATGTCAAACTCGAAGCCAACCTTGAACTGCGCTTCCCCATCGTTTGGAAAATCAATGGTGCCGTTTTCGTCGATG
>Ga0310786_10007160_pt1 | contig 14617 bp, 12 predicted proteins | sample AusTroGonzalo_MG_FD_203881 | JGI IMG/M metagenome (GOLD analysis project Ga0310786, IMG submission 203881) | Bovine rumen microbial communities from tropical cattle in Woodstock, Queensland, Australia - Gonzalo_03 (v2) (version 2) | ecosystem: Host-associated > Mammals > Digestive system >... | reverse complement strand
CCACCATGATCTCGACCTCCTCCATTGGAGGGGGCTCTATGTCGTCCGGCGGCTCCTCTTCCTGCTCCGGCTCCAGCTCCGGCTCCTGCACCGCCTCCGCGATCTGGATCTCGTACGCGTCCTTCTTTGGGCCGGTCATCGCCGTCACGACGACCAGTATGATGAAGAACAGCACGACCGAGACTATCGCGATAAGCGGCGCGGCCTGCCTCTGCAGCTCGATGCGCGCAAGCTTGTACTCCGGCGTGTCGTGCGGCTGCCCAAGCCCCGCAAACATGTCCTTGAGCCGGCGAAAGTACCCCTTTTCCTCGTACTTTTCGCCTATCGCCTCTACGTCGACGACCAGTTCCTCTTCACTCATTGCATTTGCTCCTTATAGCGTGAACACGCTCACGCTGAACAACTTGTACTTGTAGCAGACGTCCAGGAGGTCTACCAGCGCCTTGTGGGGGCTGTTCTCCGCGCACTTCACTATTATCGGAGTGTCGACGGAGACCGCGGCGGTCTCGCGGAGGTATCCCTCCAGCTGCTGCAGCGTGACTTCCTTCTTGTTGTAGACGTAGACGCCGTTGCGTTCGCCGTGGTACAACGCCTTGCCGATCTCGATCGTGCAAGAGATGTCGTCCTTCGGGGTCTCGGTCGCCGAAGGCGGCGACGGGGCCGGGCGGTTCACGTTCAGCCTGGAGAAGATGTCCTCCTGCTTGATCGTGACGACGAAGAAGATGATCAGCTCGAACACGACGTCGATCATCGGCGTCATGTCAAGCTGCGGGTTTTCCTGCTGTTTTCTCGCCATGTCACTTGAACACCTTTCGCTTGCCGGTCCTGAGGGCGGGCCTGGACTCGCCCTTGGTCTTGTCCTCGGCGACGGCCATGAACGATATCTTCCATATCTTCGCCTTGGTGCACGCGTCCATCACGTCCCTGACGGCGCTGTGCGGCGTCTCGAAGTCCGCGCGGATCAGCACTGGGAACTCGCGGTTGTACTTCTCGTACCTCGCCTTGACGCGTTCGTAGACCTGCTCCTTGGTGAGGGTGCGGTCGCCCATGGATATCCTGGGCGTCGCGAGGCGCTTGCCGTCCCTGCCGACGCTCGCTATGTCGATCTGCATGTGCTCGGGGGGCAGCTCCTCCGGGGTGAGCACGATGCCGTGCTGGCCGTTCTCCAGCTCGATCGTCTCGTCCTTCTTCTGGGCCTCGGTCAGGGTCACGACGAAGAAGATGATCAACTCGAACACGACGTCGATCATCGGCGTCATGTCGAGCTGCGGGTTTTCCTGTAGCTTCCTTGCCATGTTCTACCTCCGGTCGCGCGGAAGCGGTCAGGCGGGCATTTCCGCGGGAGCAGCCGCCTCCTCCGGCGAGACCTCCACGTTGCGGAGCCCGTTCAGGAACTCCATCGTCACCGCGGTCATCCTGAGGATGCGGCGGTTGGCGTTGTTCCTGAGCGAGTAGTACGCCGTGATGGACGGGATCGACACGATAAGGCCGCCCGCAGTCGTCCACAGGGCCTGGCCGATCGAGGCGGCGAGCGCGGATGCGTCGCCGGCGCCGCCGGACGCGAGGGCCTGGAAGGTCAGGATCATGCCTTGCACCGTACCGAGCAGGCCGAGCGAAGGCCCGAGGTTGCCGCACACGGATATCCACTGCAGGCGCTGGGAGAGCTTCTCCTGCTCGAGGTCGGACGCCGCGTTGACGGCCTCCTGTATGACGTCGAAGCCCTCTTCGACGTGCTGGAAGGCCGCGAGCAGGATGTTCGACATCGCGGACGGGGTGTTCTGGCACGCCTCCATGGCCGCGACGATGTCGCCCTCGGACATCGCCTTCTGGATCTGGTCGAGCAGGCGGCCAGGCATGAGCTTCTCGGGCTTGATGAGGATCGAGGAGTCTATGCAGAAGTAGATTGCGAGGATGCCGTCGCCGAACAGGGCGAACCACAGGAGCATGCCGACGATGCCGGATCCGAACACGATGTCGTAGAACCCGCCGCCGCTGCTGTTGGTCTTGGCGGCGTTGGCGTCCACCGCCTGTCCGTCGGCGCCCGTCAGGCCGCCCTGCCCGAAGGCCGTTGTTGCCGCCATGGGCGCCACGCAGGCACCGGCGAGGATTGCGAAAGCCGTCAGCGATTTCTTGAACTTGCTCATTTGTTTTCCTTTGGTTGGATGTGAAAGTTGATGGTTTTACTCTACTTGAAAAATCGTGCTACAGCGTCTTGGCCTGGGTGCGCATGCCCTCTGCGCGCGCAGCCATGCCGAGCTTGTCAAAGCTTGCCGCGCATCGCATCATCGCCCCGCGGCGCGCCTCGCGGCACGGGGGGTCGTTGTACAGCAGGGCCACGCGCAGGTAGGAGTCCGTCAGGGCCTTGCGGTGCGCTTCCGGGGTGTCGCCCTCGTTGGCGAGTATCATGTCGCCGCGCATCATCAGGGCCTCGGCGCTCGACACGCGGTCGCCCGCGGAGGCCGCCCTGTTGAGGCAGTTCTCGAGCTGAGTGTTCTTGCCGAGCTTGAGCAGTGCCTGCCAGTAGGCGGGGGCGAGGTCGCCGACGTAGGCGGCGGTCTTGTCGTCGGCTATGATCCCCGACGCCGTCTCGAACGCCTTCTGGGCCTGCCCGGCGGCGAGGTACGCCTCGGCGAGATAGCGGCCTGCCGGCTTGTCCCAGACGAGCATCTTGTAGGTCTTGACGATGCCGTCCAGTCCGGCTATGGCGCTGGCGCCCTGCCCGTTGCGGACGAGCTCCACGAGCTTGTCGAAGTTCGCCGGCTTGTCGATGTCAAGCCTCTCCACGTCCGAAAGCGGATACTCCGCGCTGACGTTCGTCGAGCCCTTCTTGTACGTCAGCTGGTACGACTTCGTGCGCGACTGCCACTTGATGTCCCCAGTCTTGGTGTCCTTGTCCGTCCTTATGGTGCCCTGCACCGCCCATGCAGACGAGGCCACGAACGCGGCCAAGGCCGCAAATGCGAGTTTTTTCATTTGGTGTTTCTCCTTGAGAATGTTCATTCAGCCGATTCCTCCCCGGCGGCAGGCTCAGCCGCCGCGGGCGCCTCCGGTGCCTCGGGCTGCGCGGCAGGCGCCTCCGCCTCCGCGGGCACGGCCTCGGGCTGCGCGGCAGGCGCCTCGTCGTCGTCCTCCGGCATCTTCGCGCCGAGGGCGATGGCCTCGTTTATGCAGCGCTGCACAAGGGCGCGGTTCTCTCCGTTCGGGAAGAACTCCAGGTACTGCTGGCCGTACTTGAGGGCGCGCCCAGCCTGCTCCTTGCCGATTTTCACGAGGAGCGGCAGCATCTTCGCGTACGCCGACTCCAGGTTCGCGAGGTCCTCGGCAGAGTACTTGTCTATCGGGTTCTCGGGCGTCGGCGAACGGGACTGGAGGTAGGCCTGCAGGTTCGCCGCAGCGACCTTGCGGGTCTTCGCGGCGGACTCCTCGAGGCCCATCGCGAGCTCCGCGTCGACCTGGGCGATCTTCACGTCGGCTGGCATGAGGAACTGCGCGCGGTCCTGCTTCCAGATGGGTTCGTTCTTCCAGTACCCGCGCAGCTTCTTGATCGCGCCGAGCGCCGCGCCGTAGTGCTTCATGCGCAGGGCCTCGTCGCGCTCCTCGCGGCCCTGCTGCATGGCGACCTTCACGATGAGGTCGCAGGCGTTGGTGGCGATGGCCATGCGGGACATCTTCTCGTCACCCATGAAGAGGTCGAGCGACTCCCTTGCCTCGGAGTAGCTCTTCTGCGCGTACAGGGAGCTGGCCTTGCCGAGGCGCGCGCGCGCCACGGTCGTGAGCTGGTTCGTGCCGGCCTTCGAGATGGCCTTCTCGAACGCCTGGTCGGCGAGGTCCCATCCGCGGGCCTCGATGAGCGACTCGCCAGCGCGGACGAAGTCGATCGGCTGGTAGTCCCCGCTCTCGTTGCGGATCATCTCGCCGTAGATCTGCGTCGCCTCCTTCTTTAGGCTCTCCCTGCGGGCCTCGTCGCTGATGGTCTTGGAGTACTCTATCAGGTTGCGGGCGAGACGCGGCATCGCCTTCTTGGCCTCATCGGACTCCGGGAACTCCGCCCGCAGCCTGGCAAGGGCGTTCTTGCAGTTCTCGACCTCGCTAAGCACTGTGTAGATCATGCCGAGCTTGACGTACGCGCCCTTGGCGTACTTGCCCTTCGGGTACTGCTTCACGTATTCCTCAAGGCTCGCGACGCACTTGCGGCGGAACGCCTCGAGGTTCTTCTCGGGCTTCGTCAGGCGGCCCCAGCAGTCGCCGGCCAGGTACATCGCGCCCTCGCGCAGCTTGCCGTACTCCTTCTTGTCGCCCTGCGACACGCCGGGGTCGGCCAGCTTGGCTGCGGCCTTGTCCGCGAACTCCTGGAACTGCTTGATGCCGCGGATGATCTGCGCAGACCCCCTGTTGAGCTGCTTCTCGACCTCCTCGGGCGTCGCGTTCGTCTCCGCGCCGCCGAGAATCGCCAGGCCGTCCTTCTGGTACAGGATGGCCAGGTTCATGCGGGCCTGCATCGACTTGAGCTCGTTGCCCTCGACCCCGACGTACTTGGTCAGCGCGGCGATGGCGGACGGCCTGTCGCCCAGCTTCTCGTAGCAGATCGCCATGTTGGACAGCGCCGTCGCGTAGAAGGTGGAGTTGGTGTAGTACCTGTCGATCATCGAGTAGAGCTTGAGCGCGTCGCGGTACTTCTCCTCCTTCTGCGCCGCGAACGCCATCGCCGCGGCCGTCGGCGCCGCGTTGACGTGGCGGCGGTAGTTCGTCAGGAACGCCTCGTAGAGCCTGTCGGCGCGGGAGAGGTTGCCGAAGCTCTTCTCCTTCGCGGCGAGGCGCATCGTCGCGTCGCCGGCCTCGGTCATCACGAGCTTGTCGGACGAGCCCCCGAAGCGCTCCGAGAGGTACCCCTCGACCGCGTCGGCGTCCAGCCTCCAGCTCTCGACCTTCGCCTTGTCCTTGGAGCGGACGATCATGTTCAGGTAGGCGTTGGCGATGTTCTCGACCGCAAGCACGGACTCCCTGCCCTCGGGGTAGCTGGCGAGCGCGGTCAGGTAGTCGTCGATCGCGCCCTGGTAGTCGCCTTCGCCGAGCTTCTCGTTCGCGTTCGTGAACTGCATCGCGCGGACGCGGTCCTTGTCCTTCTGGGATATGTTGGTCTTGATGTTCGCCCCGTACGCGCTCTTGGCGAAGGCCGCGATCTCGTCGGCGAGGTCGCCCGCCTGCGACGCCCACGTGGACTGCGGGTACTTGATGAAGACGTTGATGGCATGGTTGTAGGCGCCGCCGCCGTTGCGCTTGCCGTTCTTGCCCTTCTCGCCGAACATGAGGCCCTTGATGCGCTCGTCGTCCTTCTTCGGCTTCTTGGCCTCCTCCTGCGCCTCCTTCCAGAGCATGTCGGCCAGCAGGAACCGGCACTGCGGCATCGGAGACTGCCTCAGCAGCCCGAGCTTCCCGTCCGGGTCGTACTCCTCGATCTGCCTGTGGAGCTCGGCCAGCTGGTCCATGTAGTCGTCGATCGTTGCCTGCGCCCTCGCGACGCTGCCCTTGAGCAGCTCCAGGTGCGCCTTCATCGCGATGGCGCGCCCGAAGTAGACGGGGCGGCCCTGCTCCCAGAGGAGCTGGTCGACGAGGCTCTTGGCCGAGTCAAGCAGGCCCTTGCGCTTCTCAAGCGGCTGCTCGGAGGCGAGCCGGAGGTATATCTCGGCGGCCTCGCAGGCCACGTTGCACCATACGTTGGCGTCGTCTTCGTTGTGCTTCTTGTCGAGCATGCCGAGAAGCTTCACGTACGTGTCGGCGGCTTCCTTGAAGCGCTTGCCGCCGATCAGGATCTGGCCCCACTGGTAGCGCGCCTGCCGCGTGAACTCGACAAGGTCCTTGGCGGGCTTCTCGTTGTTCTTGAAGAACTCCTCGTATATCTTGGCGCACTCGGTCTTCCTGCCGCGCGCGAAGTGGTTGTTGGCGACCTCCAGCCTGGCCGCCCAGTACTTCGAGCTCTTCCTGTCGGGCAGCGCCGCGATCTTGGCCTCGGCCTCCTCGACCTTGCCCAGCGACAGCATCCCGCGGATCTCGATGGCGAAGAACATGGTCTCCGCCTCCGGCCACTTCTTCTTCGTCGCCTCGATGACCGGCTCGGCAAAGTCCGGGAACCCGCTCTCTATCAGCGCCTCGACATAGGCGATCTCCGCCTTGAGGGCCGGATCTACCTGCACCGTCTCAGGCGCCGCCTCGGCGGGCGCCGCCTCTGCCTCCTGTGCGGACGAACGCGCCGCCGCCAGAAGGGACAGCGCACACGCGGCACAGCCAAAAATCGTACTTGCCTTGCAACTCATGGTGCCTCTAGTATACTACTTAAATGCGCGCGGCGCAAGGGGGAATGTTGGAAAAGTCAATCCACAAGCTCCGGGAGGCCCATCTCCCTTAGGCGCACGTTCATGTTCATCAGGACCCTGCCCCGCATGGCGGCAGGGGCCGCGTCCACTGACTCACGCGCCTGTTTCCTGAAAGCCACCTCCTCGTCCTGGCGGTCTTCGAGAAAGGCCATGTACTCCTCGACCGTGCCGCCGGCAGCCAGGTAGTCGGAAAGCTCCGCGCGCATCGCCGCGACGATCCGCCGCAGCTGGCGCACCTCGGCGGAATCGTCAGCGCGCGACTCGGGCTTGGCCGCCAGCTCCTCCGCGAAACGCGCCGCGTCCCCCTCCGACACGTCCGGCGGTATCGCAATCCACCCCGGCTGCGCGTATGCCGCGAGGAACCTGTCCAGCTTCGTCGAGAACACCCCGTCCCAGCAGCTTTCCAGGCCTCTGGAGATCGCCGCGCGGTCGCCGACGATCTGCCGGCGCCGCATCGTGGCGCCATCCGCGTCACCGCCGCCGAGGGCCAGTGCGCACGCCAGCGCGACCGCCAGCGCGGCAATCGCCCCGCCGGCCGCCCACGGCTGCCATCTGACCGGGTCGTCGCCTATGACGCGGTACGGGCGTATGCCCTGCCTGCGCAGCGCGGCGTACGCCTCCGCGCGGTTCGCCGCGACGATCCAACCCTCCCGGTTCTCGTTGCCGCTTGTCTGGTATAGGTACTTGTACTTCACGGCCGGGAGCTCCCCCTTCCCCGCCGCCCCGCGGCGCCGTAGCTCTTCAGCCTGGCGACGGCGATGATCGCCGCCCCTGCGAGATAGAATGCCGCGAGCGAGGCGAGCGCCGCTGTCGACGAGAAAGCGTCCTTCACGAGCCCAAGCACGACGGGCGACGTCGAACCGAAGACGAACGCGCATGAAAGCATCAGCCCCGCGCCCGAAGCGTGGTAGCGCTGCGGTATTAGGTCGAAGAGCGACGCCATGAGGTTAGAGTCGTAGACACCGCGGAACACGCCGAAGAGAGCCATCGCGATGCCGCACGCGAGAAGTGACGGCGCGTAAGCCATCCAGACGATGAACGGCACGGCGAGGGCGAGCCCCGCGATGTTCGTCTCCATGCGCACGGACGGACGCGCCTTCACGAGCCTGTCCGACACGCGCGCGCCCAGCGTCACGCCGACGAACGCCCCTATGTAGTGCCAAAGGACGGCGTTAAGCGCGGCGGAGCCCTTGGCGACTCCGAGCGACTCGGAGAGGTGGCTCGGCATCCATGTCTTGAAACCGACGTCGACGTAGATCATCATGCCGAGCCCCGCCGCAAGGAGAAGCGCAGAGGGATTGCCGGCAAAGACCTTGAACGCCTCTTTGAGGGTCGGCTTGTCCTGGACTGGGATTGGATGATTAACAGGATTGTCCATTCCTGAGATTCCGTTGACCCCGCCAAAACCATTCCCGCGCAGTCCAAACGCCATGACCACGGCCCAGAGGATTCCTATTCCGCCGAACACCTTGAACGGTACGCGCCAGCCTTCCGCGCCCGACTCAGCAAGCCACCCGGACGCCGCGCTGCACCCGATTATGCCGGCATATAGCCCCATCTGCAGTATGGACAGCGCCGTTGCGCGCGTCTCCTTGTGAAGCTCGCCGATGATCGACGTCGCGGAGGGATAGTAGAACGACTGACCGAAGCCGTTGAGGATTCCGTACGAGACGACCATCAGCCCAAGCGACGAGACGAAGCCGGAGGCGAATATCCCGAGGCAGAAGACGAGCACTCCAGACACGACCATCCACTTGCGGTTGAAAAGATCGGCCGCCGCGCCTGCGAACGGAACGGAGAGCCCGTAGGCGAACGTGAACACCGTCGCCACGGTGCCGATTGCGGCGGCGCTCGCCCCGAGCGCCCCCTGTATGGAGGTTAGCGTCGCCCCGAATATCTGACGCGTCCCCTGCTGGAGGAAGAACGCCACCCAGAGAAGCGCCAATGCTCGCCATTTGTAGTTGTGGTTCATAGGGGCAGGGGTCGGGGATCGGAGAGTCAGCCGGGGATCGAGAGTCCGCCGTCGACCATGATCGTCGCGCCGGTGATGTAGCGCCCCGCGTCCGAGGCGAGCAGCAACGCCGCACCCGCCGCGTCCTCGGGCATCGCGTAGTCGTGCATGGGTATTGCCGCCGCCACCCTGGGGCCGTAGACCGGATCGGCGAGGCACTCCTTGTTGCGGTCGGTGTAGAAGACGCCGGGGCAGAGGTTGTTCACCGTGATTCCCTCCGGCGCGACCTGGCGCGCGATGCCGCGGACGAGGTTCTCCTGCGCGGACTTGGTAGCCGCGTATACGCACATGTCGGGGTGCGGACGTCGCTCGTTCACGGAGCCGACGACGATGAGGCGCCCCCACTTCCTAGCCTTCATCTTCGGGTAGCTGAGCTGGAACATCCTCAGGGTGGCGAGGAAGTTGACCTGTATCTCCTTGCGCGCCTCGTCCATCGGGAACTCCGTCCACGGGATCTTCTCCTGGATCGACGCATTCGCGACAAGGATGTCCGGCAGCGAGCCTTCGGCCTCCAGCTTCGCGAAGAACGCGTCGATGGCGGCCGGGTCGGAGAGGTCGCAGACCTTGGTGTTGTGGCGGATCACCTTCGCGCCGTATTCCTCGAATGCGTCGCCTATCGCCTTGCCAATTCCACGAGTGGACCCGGTGACGAGGGCGATCTTGCCGGTCAGGTCGAACTTCTCCTTGATCATTACGACCACCTCCTGTCGTTGGACCACTCCCTGTCCCACTCCCTGGTGGAGTTCCACGGCGGCGGGAAGTCGGCGCATGCCTGCTTCTTGATGAGCTTCTCGTTGAGCTCGTCGATGCCCAGGCCCGGCTTGGTCGGCACCTTGATGAAGCCGCCCTTGTAGGAAAGCGCGGGCTTCACCAGGTCGCCCCACCACGGCACGTCGACCGAATGGAGCTCGAGCGCCATGAAGTTGCGCGTCGCCGCCGCGGTGTGCACCGCCGCGAGGCAGGCGATCGGAGACTCGGCCATGTGGATGTTCATCTGCACGCCGTAGTCCTCGGCCATGTCGCCGACCTTCTTCGTCTCCATGATGCCGCCGCAGGTGAGGAGGTCGGGATGGACGACCGCGAGCGCGTGCGATTCGAGCAGCGGCTTGAAATCCTCCTTCAGGTAGATGTCCTCGCCGGTGCCGAGCGGCGTCGTCGTCGCGGCGTGGAGTTGCTTCCACTGCTCCACGTTGCGCCAGGGGAGGACGTCCTCCGCCCACGAAAGGTGGTATTTCTCGAGGCGGCGGAGGAGCTGGACGCAGTCCTCGTATGGGATGTGGCCGAGGTGGTCGATGGCGATCGGCACTTCCCAGCCGATGACGTCGCGCACGTCGGCCATGTACTTCTCGAGGTAGTCGAGCCCCGTCTCGGTGATATGGATGCCGGTATGGCCATGCGCCGTCGTGAAAAGCTCGAACGCCTCGCCGCGCATCGACCTCGGGTCGATCGAGCCGTGCGGAGTCTGCACGACGTGCTTCATCTTGCGCATGTACTCGAGATACCCGAGCGGCGCGATGAGCGCGTCCTTGACGTTGGTGAGAAGCTCGATGCCAAGGTCCATCTTGAGGAAGGTGAAACCCATATTCATGCGCTCCTTGAGCGCCTGCCCCATGTCGCGCCCGCCACCCTCGGAGTCGGTGTCGCAGTAGCAGCGTATCTCGTCGCGCCACTTGCCGCCCAAAAGCTGCCACACGGGAAGACCCCACGCCTTGCCGCAGAGATCCCAGCACGCGAGCTCGACCGCGCAGACGCCGCCGGCCTGGCGCGAATCGCCGCCGAACTGCTTGATGCGGCGGAAGATCTTCTCGACGTTGCACGGGTTCTCGCCGAGGATGCGCGACTTCAGCATTGCCGCATAGGTGCGGGAGCTTGCGTCGCGGACCTCGCCATAGCCGACAAGCCCCTGGTTGGTGAAGAGCTTCATCAGCGTACACCGCTTGGGCGCTCCGTCGATGTCGGCGAAGCGCATGTCGGTAATCTTCAGCGTCGCCGGATTGATCTTGTTGATGTTCATAAGGCTGGCAAATAAGTGGTGGTAGGTGTTGGCGTTCAGTTATCGTACCTCGACAAGCTTCGTCTGCTCCTTCCCCTTCGCGTCCTTCCACGCGAGGCGGTAGCGGCCGCGGAAGCCACGGAACGAGATCTTGCCTCCGGCGGCCTTGACGGAGGTCTTCGTCTTCCACTCGCGGTTGATGAGGTCGTCGAGCGCGTCGTAGGCGGGCTTGTGCTTGAGTTCGGTGGTGAACAGCCCGGAGACGAGCGGCTCGCCCTTCACGCCGCCGCCGTCGACGGTGTTCCACCATGTGATGCCCATAGTCTTCGGATGCGAGAACCACGCGCGGTAGATGTTGCGCGTCAGGACCGCCTGGATCATGCGGCTGCGGTCGTCGGAACCTGGCGAGGTGATCGTCACCTCGGAGACGTGCAGCGGGCGGCCGGTCTTCGCCATCATGTCGAGGCGGTTGCGGATGTCGGCTGGCGTCGATATCCAGCTGATGCCGGTATCTCCGAGCGCAAGGCGCATGCAGTCGTTGGTGTTGAAAAGATGCATCTGGCAGCCGACGATGTCGATCTTCGCGCCTTCGTCATCGAGATCCTTCACCTGCGCGAGGAAATCGGAGCTGATGTTGTAGTCGTTGATTGCGAGATTGGCCTTGGCGGGGAATGCCTCTTTCGCATCCAGAAGCGCGTGTAGCGGATAGTCTCCCGGCATAAGGCCGTAGGTGCTCTTCCAGACCGGGAGGCCCGTCCGCGACTTGCGATACATCCGCCAATCGACGGAGGACTCGTTCACGACATCCCAACTGTCGACGACTTCGCCGAAATCGCGCGCGACGTCGAAGACGCGCTTGCGGAATATCTCCGGCATGCGGCGGACGAAAGTCGGCGCCATAGCCGCTATCTCCGCTTCGGAAAGCGATGCGTAGGTGCGCGACCAGCAGGCGCGCCAGTACTTGTTGTAGCCGCCGTCCCAGTTGTCGGTCCTCGGGAAGTCCTTTGTGTCGCTGCGCGGAATGCCAATCGTGTCAAACGCGCGCTTCTCGCTTTCGGGACAGTACCAGTCGTATATCCAGTTCGGCTTCGCAGAGCCCCAGATGAGGATATGGCCGTGGATCGCCACTCCGCGCGACCTGAGGTAGTTGATGGCGGGAGCAGGCGCGGGGCGGCGCCAGTATGGATGCTCCATCGCCTCGGCGCGCGAAAGCGAATTCCAGAACCGCGCGGTGTCCTCGTAGTCGCCGAAGGCGCGGAAGCGTCCGGGAACTGGCTCGTATTCGCGCCAGTAGAACGCGACGGTCGCCTGGTTGAAGATGCCGCCTTCGCCGTAGCTCGCCTTGTATGCGGCGTTCCACTCGTCGCGTCCGAGCTGGTCGTAGTTGAAGATGTGCGCGCCGAAGCGGAATGCGTGGCCGATCTGCTCGACCTTCACCTCCGCGCCGTCGGGTGCGGCGACGTCGAAGGTGGCGTCTGCCTTGCGGTTTGCCTCGATGTCGGCGTCGATCTTCGCCTGGACTTCGTCGTTCCAGATCTTCCAGTACGCGTCCGACATCGCGGACCTGTCCACGCTGAACTCGGCCTCTGCGGAAAGCGCCACTGCCGCCGCAACCGCCGCAACCACTGTCGTCGTCCTCATGTTCCCTCTCCCTTCCTGCTGGTAGGCGGCGCCCTTCGCGCCGCCGTTATTCCGCCAGTTCCACGGAAAAAGGCCCGTCGTTCACGAGCGAGACCTTCATCTCCGCGCCAAAGCGCCCTGTTCCGACCCGATCCGCGCCAAGCGCCTCGCGGAGCCTGGCGACGAAGAGCTCGTACAGCGGATTCGCGAGCTCCGGGCGCGCCGCCGCGGAGAAGCCCGGGCGGTTCCCGTGCCTCGTGTCCGCGTAAAGCGTGAACTGCGAGACGACGATGACCGAGCCGCCGACGTCAACTATTGAGCGGTTCGTCTTGCCGGCCTCGTCCTCGAATATCCTCAGCGCGACAACGCGGCGGGCCAGGCGCTCGGACATCGCCTCAGTGTCGCCGTGCGTGACGCCGAAGAGCACAAGGTACCCCTTGCCGATCCCGGCAACGCGCTCGCCGCCAATCGCGACGCTCGCCTCGGTCACCCTCTGTACCCACGCCTTCACCCGGCATCCTCCGCGAACAAGGGCCGGGAGATGTCCTCCCCCGGCCCGTTTGCGCCTTTGTCGCCCGGAGCTTACCTGTTCAGGGCGGCGGCGACGTCCGCAAGGACCTGGCGGAGCGCCTTCGGGACGCGCCTCGCCGTCTTTGAGCGGACGGAGGTGTCCTTCGAGGCCTTGGCGTCGTACTCGTCGTACGACGCGCCGACCGTCGCGATCTCCTTCTTCCAGCCCTCCTTGTCGACCTTCAGGATGGCCCTGAGGTCCTCGGGGACGACCTTGAACTTGCCCACGTTGTTCGTGAGGTCGATGTCCCTCTCGAGCGGCAGGTTGCCGATCGGGGTGACGTTGGCCTTGACCTGGCCCTCGATGCGCTGGCATATCCACTTGAGGACGCGGCTGTTGTCGCCGAAGCCGGGCCACATGAAGCGCCCGTCCTCGCCCTTGCGGAACCAGTTCACGAAGTAGATCTTCGGGAGCTTCGTCGCGTCGGCGGAGGTGCGCTCCATCTCCAGCCAGTGCTGGAAGTAGTCGCACACGTTGTAGCCGAAGAACGGAAGCATCGCCATCGGGTCGCGGCGGACCTGCCCGATCTGGTCGGAGATGACGGCGGCCGTGACCTCGGAACCGGCGGCGGAGCCCATGAACACGCCGTGCGTCCAGCTCTTCGCCTCGTTCACCAGCGGAATCGTCGAGGGACGGCGTCCGCCGAAGAGGATCGCGTCGATCGGCACTCCGGTGGGCTTGCCCTTCCAGAGGCCGCTGAAGCCGGACTTGTCGAGGACGGGGCAGTTCTCGGCGGGCGCGGTGAAGCGGCTGTTCTTATGCGCCGCGACATAGCCCGCCGCCTTGATCTCGGCCTTCGTCATGCCGGGCTTCGGGCCCATGCGGAACGGGTCGTCCTTGCAGACGTAGCAGGGGTTGCCCTTCCAGTCGACGCCTTCCTTCGGGGCCTTGACGCCCATGTCCTCCCACCAGATGTCGCCGTCGGGGGTGAGGACGACGTTCGTGAAGATCGTGCCCTTCTTGCAGCTCTTGAGCGCGTTGGGGTTCGAGTCCATCGAGGTGCCCGGCGCGACGCCGAAGAACCCGTTCTCCGGGTTGATCGCATAGAGGCGGCCGTCCTCGCCAGGCTTGAGCCACGCGATGTCGTCGCCGATCGTCTGGAGCTTCCAGCCTGGGAGCTTCGGGAGCATCATGGCGAGGTTGGTCTTGCCGCAGGCGGACGGGAAGGCCGCCGTGACGTGGTACTGCTTCCTCTCGGGGCTCGTGAGCGTGAGGATGAGCATGTGCTCGGCCATCCAGCCCTGGTCCTTCGCAAGCTTGGACGCGATGCGGAGCGCGAAGCACTTCTTGCCGAGGAGGGCGTTCCCGCCGTAGCCGGAACCGAACGACCAGATCTCGCCATCCTCAGGGAACTGCGTGATGTACTTGTCGTCGATGTTCTTGGCGCACGGCCACGCGACGTCCTTCTGGCCCTTCTTGAGCGGGGCGCCTACGGAGTGGATGCAGGGGATGAAGTCGCCGTCCTTGCCGAGGTGCTTCAGCACCGCGTCGCCCGTGCGAGTCATGATGTTCATGTTGACGACGACGTAGGGCGAGTCGGTGATCTCGATTCCGTACTGGGTGATCGGGTTGCCGATCGGGCCCATCGCGAACGGGATGACGTACATCGTGCGGCCCTTCATGCAGCCGGTGTAGGCCTTCGTCATCTTCTTCTTCATCTCGACGGGATCCATCCAGTGGTTCGTCGGCCCGGCGCAACTCCACAACAAGCAAAAACGCCAGAACGAATAGCGCGAAGCAAGGCTGAAGGAGAAGGCTGGGATCGCACAAGAGGAGTCTTCTCGACTCGGTGCCGTAAGAAAGACGATGCACGCAACCAGTGATGAACGCCCAGGCAGGGCAGGCTGAGGACGAAGTCTTGTCTGCTCAGTGAAGGCGCATACGATGTCGAGAAGCTCCGGGTCGGGCGGTACCGGACTTCGACGACAGCAATGTTCTCAAAAAATGGATAGCCTCAGGTCTGCGCTTGTCAATGTGGTTTATTTCCATATAGCGCAGATAAAAAAACACCCGCAGGAGGAAAGACCTTCCCGCGGGCTCCAATGTCGGAT